>Ga0315276_10001705_pt1 | contig 19766 bp, 15 predicted proteins | sample YL17G05_0_MG_FD_204542 | JGI IMG/M metagenome (GOLD analysis project Ga0315276, IMG submission 204542) | Sediment microbial communities from Yellowstone Lake, YNP, Wyoming, USA - YL17G05_0 | ecosystem: Environmental > Aquatic > Freshwater > Lake > Sediment | place: USA: Wyoming | collected... | reverse complement strand
GGCCGTCCCTGCCGTGGAAGGCCCATTGCACGGTTCCCATCTCGTCGATGGTCTTGTAGATGAGTTCCTTCCGCCACACCAGCCAGAACTCGAACGGCTGCCACAGCGTGCGCCACCCCGAGGGGTTCACGAACGAGATCGCCGCCGCGGCCAGGCCGGTGAGCCACAGCTCGCGCACCGGCGGGGCCCCGGTCCGCCGAGGTGGCAGGTGCGCGGCGAGCAGGTGGATGCCGAGCACGACGAAGAACAGGTAATAGGAGATGTGCGTGTTCGCCCAGATCCAGGCGATGAGCACCAGCCACGCGAGGTTCACGCGCCTGCCGTGGCGCCGCGACTCGAGCAGCCAGATCTCGGCCGCGAGCAGCACCGCCGCGACGGTCTCGGGGCGCACCTGCGAGCGTCCGCGGTAGATCATCGCGCACAGCGCGATCACCACCAGCGGCACGAGCCCTCTCGCCCCCATGCGGCGCGCGGCGGCCCAGACCAGGCCGAAGACCGCCAGCGTGGTGAGCCAGCGCCAGGCATACAGACCGGACACGCCGCCCAGCTTCCAGAACGGCCAGGCCAGCGCCTCGAAGCCCCAGGCGTAGTTCACTTCCTTCGCGCCGTAGGTGGGCCAGGTCCACAACTGCGTCAGCGGGAAGCGATGCTGCTCCCAGATGTAGCGGCCCACGGTCAAGTGCTGCCACTGGTCCGGATCGAAGACGTCATTCGTGACGGACAGGACCACGATGACGGCACACACCAGTGCCGCGAAGAGCAAGGCCGGATGAGTGAGGCGCAGTGGCGGCACCGCCGGCACGACCACGCGCACAGGCCGCGACGGGCGCGCGGAGGCGGGCTTCGGTGCCGGACGGGCCCTGCCTCGGCTCATCGGCTCATGGCCCCGGCGTCGCCGCCCGCACGCAGGGCAGGCAGCGCCTGGGCAAGTTGCGCGGCCAGCGCGTGCACGGCGCGGGCGCGGTGCGAGAGCGCGTTCTTCTCGGCGTCGGACATCTCGGCCATGGTGCGGCCAAGGTCCGCGACCTCGAAGAGGGAGTCGTAGCCGAAGCCGTTCGCGCCGCGCGGCGCCAGCGTGATGCGGCCCTCGATCACGCCCTCGGCCACGAACTCGCGCCCGTCCGGCAGGCACGCGACGCAGGCGCAGCGGAAGCGCGCCGCCCGCCGAGCGGGCTCGACCCCATTCAGCTCGGCCAGGAGCTTCGCGCGGTTGTCGGCGTAGGACGCGCCCGGGCCGGCGTAGCGCGCGGCGTGGAAACCGGGCCGTCCGTCGAGCGCGTCCACCTCGAGCCCGGTGTCGTCGGCGATCACCGGCTGACCCGTGAGTGCGAGCGCCGCACGCGCCTTCAGCAGCGCGTTCTCTCGCAGCGTGGCGCCGGTCTCTTCGGGTGCGACCGCTTCGGGGACGTCGCAGAGCGCGCGCAACGCGACCCCGGGCAGCCCCAGCAGCGCCGCGAGCTCCCGCAGCTTGTCGCGGTTGAAGGTGGCGAGGATGAAGTCCATTGGGCCCGGTGGCGCTCCTTCCGGCGGCACGCCTGCTCAGCCCGGCAGCAGCCCGGAGTCACCGAGCAGGCGGCGCTGGTAGGCGGTGACCTTGCGGATGCCCAGGCGCGCGAGCGAGAGCAGGCCGCGCAACTCGGCCGCGTCGAAGGTCGTGCTCTCCCCCGTGCCCTGGACCTCGACGAAGCGGCCGGCGCCGGTCATCACCACGTTCATGTCCACCTCGGCCTTCGAGTCCTCGGCGTAACAAAGGTCCAAGCAGGGCACGCCCGCGACCAGGCCCACCGAGATCGCCGAGACCGTGTCCTTGAACGGCGAGCGCTTCAGCTGGCCCGCGTTCGAGAGCTTCAGGAACGCGTCGTGCAGGGCGACGTAGGCGCCGTTGATGGCCGCGGTGCGCGTGCCGGCATCGGCCTCGAGCACGTCGCAGTCGAGGGTGATGGTGCGCTCGCCGAAGGCCTTCAGGTCTGTGACCGCGCGCAGCGAGCGCCCGATCAGGCGCTGGATCTCGTGCGTGCGGCCGCCGGCCTGCGCGCTGCGCGGCGTGCGCTCGGTGGTCGCGCGCGGCAGCATGCCGTACTCGGCGGTCACCCAGCCACCACCCTTGCCGCGCAGCCAGCCGGGCAGGCGGTCCTCGACCGTCGCGGTGCACAGCACCCGCGTGCGCCCCATCGTCACCAGGGCCGAGCCCTCGGCGGAGGGCAAGGCGCCGCGTTCGATCTTGAGCGGGCGCATCGCGCGCGGCCCGCGGCCGTCGGGACGGATCTGGACGGGCGCGGCACCCGCGGCGTCGGGCCTGGGGCTCTCGGTCACGAAAGACTCCTCTCGAACAGGGACACCCGCCGGACCTGCGCCCGGCCGGTCCGGCCACGGCTCAATGCGGAATCGAGCGCTCGAACCACGGCAGGTCGGTCTGGTCCACGATCGCGGTGGGCGGCAACTCGCGTCCCAGGAAGGCCCGGGCGACGCGCTCGAAGTCGAGGCGCTGGTCGCTCAGGTAGAAGTGGTGCCGCGGCGCCTGGTCCGCTCCGGCGAGCAGGCCACGCCGGCGCAGCAGGCCGGCGGTGGCGAGCGCGGCCTCGGCGCCCGAGTCGATGAGCCGCACCTGCGGGCCGACGACGTCCTGCAGCAGCGGCGCGATCAGCGGGTAGTGCGTGCAGCCCAGGATCAGGCCGTCGAGCCGTTCGCCGCGCAGGTCGCCCAGGTACTCCTCGGCCACCTGGCGCATGACCGGGTGGTCGAGCCAGCCCTCCTCGATGAGCGGCACGAACAGCGGGCAGGCCCGCGAGACCACGGTGGTGCCGGGGGCGAGTTGCTCCAGGGCGCGTGCGTAGGCGCCGCTGGCGACCGTGGCCTGCGTGCCGATGACGCCGATGCGCGGAGGCGGCGAGCCGCCGGCGACCGGCACTCCGCGCCCGCCACCGGTCACCGCCACGCCCGCGGCGGGGTCGATCACGCCCACCACGGAGATCTCGAACTGGCGCTTGAGCGTGTCGAGCGCGTACGACGAGGCGGTGTTGCACGCCACCAGCAGGCACTTGATGTCCTGGCGCATCAGGAAGCGGGCGATCTCGAGGCTGAAACGCGTCACCGTCTCGCGCGACTTGCTGCCGTAGGGCACGCGCGCCGTGTCGCCGAAGTAGGCCACGCTCTCGCCGGGCAGCACGCGGAACAGCTCGCGCACGGCGGTCAGGCCGCCGAGGCCCGAGTCGAACACGCCTATGGGCCGGGGATCACGGTTCTCGCTCACGCGGCTCCTCTCCGTCCGGTTCAAGCGCTCATGGCCAGTCCGCGAGCTCGAGGGGACGGTCGAGCGGCAGGTGCCCGCCCAGGCTCGCGAGCGGAACACCCTCGCACACGATCAGCACCCTCTTCACCTCTGGCAGGTTGTCGCCCAGCGTGCGCACCAACGCGCCCACCGCCAGCTCCTCGGCGCCCGCCCCGCCGCGGAAGCCGGAGCGGAACGCGCCCGACAGATCCAGCGTGAGCAACCCGCGGTCGTCCAGGTAGGCGTGCCGCAGCGTGGTCCCCGCGGGCAGCAGCGTCAGGCCGGCGCCCGCCGGCCCGCGCACCAGCTCGTCGAGCAGCGCCGCCACGCGCTCGTGCAGTCCGGACTGCTCGATGACCTCGCGCGGCTCGCTCACCAGCGCCTCGCCGCCGCGCGCCACGAACCAGAGCCGCGCCGACCGGAAGCCCGTGCCCGCGCTGTCCGCGGCCGCGCGATCCACTACCTGCATCTCGCCGGAGCGCAGGCTCCAGCGCCACGCGGCCCACGCTAGCACAGCGAGAATCAGCCCGCCAAGAATGAGCCCGAACACGAGCGCGCCGCGCCGCGGGCGCCCGGAACGCTCGCTCGAGGTTGCGCGCATCATCTGCCCTCCGCCCAGCGCGCCACGCCCCCGGCGATGGCGGCGGCCAGTTCCTGCAGTCCGCGCGGGTCCTCCACGCGAATCCGGTCGGGGATCGCGCTGAGCGTGGCGCAGTCGAGCATCAGGCCGGCCGCGTCCACCCCGAGCAGGGGCACCATGAGCCGCTCGCGCAGCCGCACCGGGCCCGCACCGGCCGCGTCCAGCGCGCCCAGGATCGCCTCGGCCGCCGCCCGGCTCAGCACGGCCCGGCGCAGGGCGACCTCGCGCCACGGCAGCAGCACGAGTGGCGCGCGCGGCGATAGCGGGCCCTCACGCGCTCCGACCCCGGCGGGCGGGCACCAGGCCGCCGCGCCCGCGCGCTGCGTGCCCGGCACCGCGTCGAAGTGGAGCGACACCACCAGGTCGGCGCGCGCGCGGTTCGCGATCTCGGCGCGCTGCTCCGGCATGAGCGGGCGGTCGTCGTCGCGCGTCAGCACGACCTGCGCCCCGAGGCGGAGCGCGAGTTCGGTGCGCACCAGCCGCGCGAGCGCGAGCGCGAGGTCCTTCTCGACGTCGTTCCCCACCGTCACGCCCGCGTCGGGCCCGCCGTGGCCCGGGTCGAGCACGATCACCCTCACCCGCGACGGCCGGGCCTCGAGCGCGAACTCCTCGAGTCCCGCGCGCCACGGGCGCGGGAACTCGAGTGTCACCGTGCCCGCCGCCGCATCCGCCGCGCCCGCGCCACGCACCAGCCGGTAGCCCGCCGCGCCGGATGCCACCTCCAACTCGAAGACGCTGCCCGCTGCCGCCGCGACCGGCATGATCCGGCGCACCAGGCTCGCGGGCGGCAGCGACTCGGGCGCCGCGCCCACGAACGTCCCGGCGAAGCGCACGCGAAAGTGGCCGCGTGCCCTGCCCACCACGGTGACGTCCGCCACGCGTTCGACCGGGAAGACGACGCGCGTCAACGTGTCGCCTGAGGTCACCTCGGGGCTCCTCACCAGGCCGCCGCGCGGCACCTTGACCACGGCGCCACGGTGCGGCTCGAAGAGCAGCCGCGCGAGCGTGGTGTCGCGGGGCAGCGCGTCGAGCAGCGAGACCGGCACCTGCAGCTCTCCGCCGCGCGAGACCACCGGGGCCCGCAGCCACACGGTGCGGTCGTCCACGACCGCGAAGGGGTTGTCCGTCGTGAGCGTCACCCGGTGCGGGCCCGCGCGCAGCACCAGCTTGCGCAGGTCGGCGCGCCAGAACTTGGTCGCCCCGAGCAGCCGCGCGAGGTCGTTCGCCCCGATGTGCGCCACGCCCCCGATCCGCGACACCGGCACAGACTCGAAGGCCGGGAGCGGAGCAAGGCGCTCGGGCGGGAGTGGGGCCGGCTGGAGCGGAATGGAGGGCGGCGCCGGGCGCGCGAGCGAAGCCGGGCGCGCGGGCGGTGGAACCGGGCGCTCGGGCGACGGAGCCCGGCTCGGCGCGTGCGCAGCGCGGGCGGACGACGGCGCCTGGGACGCAGCGCCAGCAATCAGCGCGAGCAGCGCCGCGCTCACGCCGAGCGCAAGCCGGCGTGACAACCTCACCGGCGCGATCCCGACCCGCGCTCTGCGCGGGCACCCCGGCCGCGTCGCGCGCGGTCCATCTCGCGTTTCGCGTCGCGCTCGGCGATCGCGTGGCGCTTGTCGACGTTCTTCTTGCCCTTGCCCACGCCGATCAGGAGCTTGGCGTGGCCGCGCGCGAAGTAGAGCTTGAGCGGCACCAGCGTCTGGCCCTTGCGCGCCACCGCCTCCTCGAGCTCCACGATCTGGGCGCGGTGCAACAGGAGCTTGCGCTTGCGCAGCGGATCGGGGTTGGCGCGGTTGCCCTGCTCGTAGGGCGGGATGTGCAACTGCAGCACCCAGGCCTCGCTGCCGTCCACCGTGGCGTAGGCCTCGGCCAGGCTGGCCTTGCCCGAGCGCAGGCTCTTCACCTCGGTGCCGCGCAGCACCAGGCCCGCTTCGTAGGTCTCGAGGATGAAGTAGTCGTGACCCGCCCGGCGGTTCTGCGCGACCAAGCGGTCCTCGGGCGACGGCCCGCGGGTCCGTTCGGAGGTCGGTCTGCGTTCTTCACGAGCCATGGCAGGAACCGCCCGCAGGGCCGGCGGTGGGGCGGGCACGACCGCCTTGGTTCGCCGGACGGCGGGAAGGCGCCCACTGACTGACGGGAGCTTGGTGCGGAAGGGGGGATTTGAACCCCCACACCCTTGCGGGCGCATGACCCTGAATCATGTGCGTCTGCCAGTTCCGCCACTTCCGCAGGTGAACGGCGGGCAGCACTATAGGGCGTGGGAGCGCCGAGCGTCAACGGCAGCGCCCCACGAACGCGAAGCGCCGCGGACGGGGCGGGCCGGAGAGCGCATCGCCGCCGGCCCTTCGTACGCTGACACGATCCTCAGAGCACGACCGAGTCACCAGGCTGGCGTCAACCCCCGGCCCTGCGCCTCAGTTCGTCGAGGTTGACCTTGGCTCTGGCGTATCCCCGCTCGGCCGCCAGGCTGTACCACTTCCCGGCCTCGGCGTCGTCCTGCGGCACGCCCTGCCCATTGGCGTACATCGAGCCGAGGTTGTTCTGGGCGGGGGCGTATCCCTGCTCGGCGGCCAGGCGGAACCACTTTTCGGCCTCGGCGTCGTCCTGCGGCACACCGTGGCCCTCGGCATACATCACGCCGAGGTTGTTCTGGGCGACGGCGTGGGCCTGCTCGACGGCTTTGCGGTACCACTTCTCGGCCGCGGCGTAGTCCTGCGGCACCACCCTGCCTCTGGCGTACATGGCACCCAGTTCGCTCTGGGCATCGGCGTTTCCCTGCTCGGCAGCCCGGCGGAACCACTTCTCGGCCTCGGCATCGTCCCGCGGCACCCCCTGGCCCTGGTCGTACATCATGCCGAGGTTGTACTGGGCGACGGGGTGAGCCTGCTCGGCGGCCTTGCGGTACCACTCCGCTGCCGCGGCGCAGTCCTGCGGCACCCCCGTGCCATCGTCGTACATCAAGCCAAGTCTGTACTGGGCAGCCGCGTCTCCCTGCTCGGCCAGAGGGAGCCAGAGCCTGAGCGCCGTCGCGTAGTCACCCCGCGTCGCCGCGGCCAGTCCGTCTTCAAGCGGCTTTGCGTTCACAGACCCTCCGACACCGACAAGAACGGCGGCGCGAGGACGAATCTGATCTTCGCGCGACAAGACGCGGGCATCGAGTTCTCTCCTTCCTTGGCGAGCTTCACGTGTCCGCTGGTGCGCCTGATCGGCCTCAAGGCAGTGCAGCTTGCGCAGCGGCGCCACGTCGTAGCCGGCGCGCAGCCGCTCGGCGGATGGTTCGCATTGTAGACGCCGAGCATGGACAGAGGCCAGCGGAGAGCAACTCGCCAGGCGGCCGCGAGGGCGGCTTCGTCCGTCTCCAGGAGGCCTGCTTCGCCCAGGTCCCTTCAGCGGGCCACGACGAGGCGCGTTCCTGCGCTTCCGCCCTCGTAGGCCAGCCTCGCGAAGTAGATCCCGGCCGCTACGATCTCGTCCTCTGCGTCCGTTCCGTCCCAGGGGATGCTCGCCGCCCCGGGCGCCACGGCCAGGACGCGCACGACCCGGCCGGTCGCATCGAAGAGCGTCACCGTTCCGCCCGCCGGCAATGCCCTCCCGAAGTGGAATCGCGCAGGACCGCGAGTCAGGTTCGGCCGCACGCGGAACTCGATCCGCCCCGAGCCGTCCTCCCCGACGCCCGCGCCGGTGCATTCGTCGGGGACCAGGTCGCCGTCCACGTCGAGGCTCACGCGCCCGTCGCCGTCGGGATCGCTCGGATCAATGTCGCAGCCGTCGAGCACCTGGTTCCCGTTGCAGTCCTGGCACCAGGGAGCGCCACCGCACGCCGGGAGATCCAAGTGGTCCGGGATGCCGTTTCCGTTGCAGTCCAGGAACACGCTGTTGCCGATGCGGTCGTAATAGATGTCGCCGAGCGTATCGATGCGCGCCTGCGCCCAGCCGAGGTGGGCGCAGGTCGAGTCCACGACCAGGGCCAGGTACTCTCCCAGCCAGCCGGTCGTGGCGAAGGGGTTCCGCGGCGAACGTGTCCACACGTCGCTGACCACCAAGGGAGTGGCCCAGGTGGCGCCAGCATCCCGGCTCTGGGTCATGAGCACGCCCCAGGTCAGGGGGTAGGGCCCCTCGATGAGACCGCTGCTGTACCACGCGACATCGATCACGCCGTTGGGCTTGACGTCGATCCAGGGGGCGTACTGGTGGCCCGAGTTGTACGGCGGCTGCGTGACGAGGACGGGCAAGCCCCAGGAGGTCCCTCCGTCCACCGACTTCACGAAGAAGATGTCACCCTCGTCCCCGAAGAACGGCAGATCCGGATCGGCGTTGTAGACGACGTAGATCTCGTTCGAGTTGGTCGGATTCGTGGCGATGATGGGTGCCGTGTCCGCCTGGGTGTCGGGTCCGATGAACGAGCTGAAGACCGGAGGCACCGTGATGACCCCCGAGAGAACCTGGACGTCCTGCCCGAACGTCACGCCGCCGTCGTAGGAGCGGTCGAGCCAGAAGGTGGCGGAGCTCTGCGGAACCGTGATGTCGTAGTCGACCCACACCACGTAGATGGTCCCGTCCGAGGCACTCGCCACGTGGGGCGCGTGGCTGCGCGACTGCCCGGGAGGCAGGTCGCTGATCCGCAGCCGCGGGTTGAACGCGGTCCCACCCGGGGGCGAGGTGCTGAACCACGTGTCGCCGAACGGACCGGTCGCGCCCACATCTTTCATCCAGGTCAGGTGGACGTGATTCACGTACGGGCTCGCGGCGTGCGTGTCCACCACGAGTTGCCCGCGGTCGTTGAGGGTCGCGGGCTGGGGCGGCGGCTGCGGTCCGTCGAACGACACGATGACCGGCGCCGACCACGTCACCCCACCATCCGTCGAAGAGTAGACATAGAGTCCGCTGTTGCCGTTCACGACGTTGTTGTTGGCACAGCCGCCGGCATAGAGCCGTCCCAGGAGATCGGCGGCCGCCATCGGGTCGTGGTACTGGACCATCCCGAGCGGGAGAGCGAGATGCCCGTCCGCCCAGGTCTGCCCGTTATCGAAGCTGTAGCTGTAGCCGAGCCCTGGTCCGCCGGGCCACGGGTTGTCGTTGTAGACCACGAGCAGGTTGCCCGGCAGGCTCCAGTTGATGGCCAGCGCCGTCTCGTTCTGATTGAGCACGGGGAGATCCTGGTTGACACGGACGTCGAGTCCCCCGGTCCACGTCGCTCCGAGGGCCGGCGGGGCGATGCTCACCGCAGCGAAGAGGATCAGCGCCGCACGGAAGGACGGGGAAAGCAGCGGGGAAACAAACCACATGGCGACCTCCAAGGCTGGCCCCCCCGGATGCCGCATCCTGGTCGCGGCGGTCTCCGGACGCGGGGCGTTCTTTCGTCGGGAACGATCGTAGCCCCGACGCAGCGGGACGTCACCAAGATTCGATCGGCGTCCGTTGTGCTCTGAGGATTGTGTCCGCTGAGCCGTATGCCATTGGACGCTCAGCACCTGTCTCGCCCGAGCCGGGCCGTCCGGCGCGCCTCTCAGCGAGCGTCCCGCCCTCTGCAGGTACCGCAGTGTCACTGCCACCCGCCGGCACCGCGGCGATCCCGTCCCGCCTGTCAGCGAGACCTCCCGACGGAGCGCGGTCATGCGGCTCTTCCCAAGGTCACCCGGGCAACCCGCGCATGACCGCGCGACTCGTCGCCGAAGCGTCCTGCCCTCGCCGCCGTCCCTCGCTTCCAGCCACCGACACAACGACCACCCCCGCGAACGAGAGTGGTCGCTGTTGACAGACGGTCGTTCCAACCTACTGATACAGAGCCTTGAGCCTCCCCCAGGTCGGCGTCTGCGCCGGCGTGTCCTCGCAGATGTTGGCCTTCCCGGGCGTGGGCGTGCAGCCCGTGCCCAGCGGCGGCGTTGTGCCGACGTAGGGGTTGAGCCCGTCGAAGAGCGCCCAGGGTCCGCCGTCCGGCCTGCGCCCCACTGCCCGGTCGGCTGCGGCCTCGTGGCTCTGGTATGCGTAGGAATCCACGAGCAGGGTCTCGGCGCCCGCGACCTGCCAGAGCATCACCGTGTCACCGCTGTTCGAGAGCGAGAGCCCATAGGCCGGAAAGCCGTGAGCCTTCTCCCAGTCGTAGGACTGCTTGCCGAAGATCAGGCGGCGCTCGCCCGGTCCGAGCGTGCCGCTGAAGGCGTAGCGCGGCAGGCGCTCGCTGTCGGTGACGAGGAATAGCGAGAGGTCGAGCACTTCGGAGCCGCTGTTGTGGACCTCGACCCATTCGTCGTCTCGGGTCGAGAAGGTGCCGCTGCCGTCCCAGTCCTGCGCCGGACCGGCGACGAACTCGTTGATCCGCAGACCTGGACCGCCCCGCGCGCTCGGCGCGGGGCCGCTTGGCGGGTAGAGGATGGTGAGGACGAGGACGAGGTACGCGGCTGCCAGATGCATGGTGCATCCCCACGGGGACGAGTGGCGGGGGCGTGACGCTCGCCGTGATTTGCACTACCTGTGCCACGGTCGGTGCGCGGCCTCGCACGCGGCCCCGGGCACCGGGCCCGAGGCATTCAACCTCACGAACGACGGCGGTGGTCGTCTTCGCGAGGACCATCGCCGTGAACGGCGTAGACGGAAAGCGCTACTTCCTCGCCTTCGCCAGGCACGCGCGGTCGCTCTCGAGCGTGTCGAGTTCGCGCTCTCCGGCTACCGGCTCAGCGCACGTCGTGTCCAGTCCAGCGTCCAGCGTGGTCGCGTCGCCTCGCTGCTCAGCGCACCCGTCACGCCCTGGATCTCGAGCACGGCGTTGATGTGGCCGCCGGCGCCCGGCGCGCGCAGCTCCACACGCGTGCGCCGCCCGGTGCCGGAGACCGCCCGCAGGATGACCCGGTCGCTCGCGGTCTCGATCAGGTAGAGGCTCTCGCCGGACCGCACGCGATAGACGCAGTGCGTGATCCGCAGTCCACTCCCTGCCGGTCCCTCGAGCTCGGCCTGGGCGGCCGTCACCGTGCGCACCGCGGCCCGGCCAAGCCGTTCCGCGCCCAGCACCTCGTGGCGGAGCGCGAGGACCAACCCGGCCGCCTCGCCACGCCACTCGCCCCAGGCTCCCTGACGGAAGCCGGGGATGCGGCCGCTCTCGCGAGGCGTGCCGTGCCGTTCCTCGAAGCCTATTGCGACGGATTCGTGTTGATTGAAACGTCGTCTTGCTTCAAGGGCGGCGCGCGCGCCGCCGCGACCCGGGGCGAAGTGCCAGAGCGCGGCCTGCGCTCGCACCCGGCCCCAGCGGGCATCATCCCGAAGCTCCAGGGCGAGCGAGCGCGCCGGACCGCTCCGGAGCGGTTCGGCCAGCGAGCGCAGGTCCCGCGTTCCGCCGCGGACGCGGGCAGCCAGTGTCCGTGAGCCCGCGCTCCGTTCGAGCATCGCTTCGGCACGCCAGCGGCCGGCGCGGTCGAGCGCCAGCTCGTGCTCGGTCCGACCCGGGCAGAAGCTCAGGCTGGCCTGTGTCTGGCCGGCGTGGTCGGCGAGAGCGCCGAAGCCGAAAGGCCCGATCCGGGCGCGCCCGCCCATCAGGTCGCGCTTCGCAAAGCGCCCGTAAAGGGTCTCGACCGCCCCATCCTCACCCAACCGGTACCAGGCACCGCGCCCCGCACGGCCGTAGAATGGCGCGCGCGCTCCACGATCGCTCGCGGCCGCGCTCCACGGCTCCGCCGCCGCGCCTAGCAGCAGGCCGCGCCCCCAGCGCGGGGCGATCCGGCCCACGCCCACGCGCCCGGCCAGGGCCCCGGTCTCGATCGAGCCGCCCGCGAGCGGGTCAGCCTCGCCCTCGCGCACCGAGCCGCCCAGGGTGCGGTCGTTGAAGCGCACGCGCCGGGTCTGCCGCGGTTTGGCACCCGCGCGGCCCGAAGCCCCCATGCCCAATTCGATCGCGCCCTCGGCCAGCGAGTCGGCGGACTCGACCTCGTAGTCGGCGCCTGCGGTCGCCTCGGGGGGCGGCTCGGCGTATCCCGTGGAATCGGGCGTCGTTTGCGCCCCGGCGGCGGTCGAGAACAGCGCCGCGAGGAGTGCGGTCGCCACGATCACGAGGGCCGGGAGCGCCGTGCCCCACCGGGTGCGACGACGCGCCGCGTTCACTGCGACTGGCGGCGGCGCGCGGTTCACCGTGCGGCTCCCCCGAGCCCGAGCGAGAGCCGCACCGTCTCGCCCAGTTCGGGATGGCTCTCGACCGCGGCTGCGACGAAGAACCGGCGCGCCGACCCCGCCAGCCCGACACCGCCGCGCAGCGGCCGGTCGCGCGCCGACACCCAGGCGATCAGCGCCTCCGAGCGCAGCGCCACCCCCGCGCCGTGGTCGGCCTCGGCGCCGCCCGACGGCGCCGAGCGCGTCAGCCAGAAGGTAAGGCCATCGCATTCGAACTCCCCGCCGACCTCGAGCGGCCGGTCGAGCGGAGGTGCCACGCCCGCACTCCACGACTGCGGCGCCGCAGCCCAGAGCCTCAGTCTCCGCGCCGCCTCGAGCCATGCTCCCCAGCCCACCTCAGCGCCCGCGCGGGCCTCGAGCCGCGAGGCCGCAGCACTCCCCGGCTCGATCGCGCGCTCACGTCGTGCCACCGCCCGCAGGCCCGCGCCGCCGGTGGGGCGCGCGACACCGCAAGCCAATCCGATCGCGCTCCAGCCGAGATCGGTCTCGCCCGTCTGCGAGAACCCCGCCGCCACGCGCGCCTGCCGCCAGCCCGCGCGGCACGCCACCGCGCGGGTCTCGAGTTCGGGCAGGCCGAACCAGCGCGTGTACGACGCATCGAGGGCGGACCCGGCGCCGCGCGGCGGCAGGCCGCTCTCGATGAAGGCGCCCGCCGAAGCCGCCGGTCCGGGCGGTGTGGCGCAGGTGAAATCCTGCGAGACGGCGCGCACCGCCAGCGCGAGGAGCGCGATCGGCACGAGGACCGCGAGGCCCGCCATCCGCGTGATCCACGCCGGCCTCATCGCGCGCTCCCCTCGATGCGCAACGCGCCGCGCTCGACGATCCACTCGCCGCTCCCGTCCGGTCGCGCACGGGCAAGCGTCACGTACAACCCGGGAGCGGCCGCACCGGCCGACCACAGCCGTTCCCCGCGGGCCGGGGCCGGGAACTCCTCGAGCGGCCGCGCCACGCGGCGGCCCGCCATATCGTAGAGTTCGAGCGAGATGCGGGCCCGCGGCCAGGGCAGGTCCCAGGCCAGCGTCGCCGCCCCGCCCTCGCGCAACCGCCGCGGCGCGCATTCGAAGCGGCGCGCGAGCCGCTCGCGGGTGTGCGGGGGACGCAGCGGCGTGCCCGCCGGATCGGAGGCCGGCCACCAGCCGCCGTCGCGCCATTCGAGCGGCACGCCCGCGGGGACACCTGCGGCCGAGTAGGCCACCCGCTGGCAGGGCGTGCCGTCGGCCTCGCGCAGGACCACGGCGTCGGCGAAGCCGGTCGAGTCATTCGAGTTGTTCAGGCTTGGCCACGGACCCGCGCTCCACACCCGGCGCGCATCGAGCGCGGAAAGCGCACCCAGCAGCGCGGCACGGTCCTGCGCGAGCACGGCGAGGCTCTCGGGCTCGAGCGCGCCTTCGCCGCCCGCGGGAGTGCCACGCGCGCCGCCGCGATCCGAGACCGTGAAGCCGGCCAGGTCGAGCGGTGCAACCGAGCGGTTCCGCACCTCGACCCACTCGCCCTCGCCCGCTGCGGGGTGAAACTGGATCTCGGTCAGCTCGAGCGGTCCCGGCCCGGCGCGCACCAGCAGCGAGTCGGCATCGTTCGCCCGCGACTCGTCCCCCGGCACCACGACGGCCACCCGCAGTCGCCACTTGCCCGCCTCGAGCCCCAGCGGTTCGTCGAAGGCGACGGTGTCGCCGGGAGCCAGCGCGGCCCCGACGGCGCACGCGAAGAGCGGCACGTCCCCCGCCGGCGAAGCCGCGGACGCCGTCGCCACCAGCGTCGCCTCGCCGGCTGCGACGATCGTGGCACCGCGGTTCTCGATCCGCCCCGTGAGCCGTGCCACGGCGCCGGGGTCTGGCTGTTCGGGCGTGAGCACGAGCGAGCCGGCCAGCACGGCCAGGTCCCGCTGCGACTGGTTCGCGCGCCCCGGCGAGGGCGTGGCTGCGCGGAAATCGGCCGCGTTGCTCCCCAGGTCGGCATCGTCCGGGATGCGGGCGACCGATTGCCCCGAGGCAACGTCCACGGCCGGCGCGCCGCACGAATACTCGGCGAACTCGAGTGCGCCGTAGCCCACCACCTCGACCGCGCCGTCCGGCCACACCACGCGCAGGGCGTCCGGCCCGTTCTGCAGATCGAGGTTCACGACGGCCCGGGGCGCCGGCTGGACCTTCGCCCCGCCGACGACGAAGCGTCCACCGGCGGCCACGCTGTCCACGGCGTTGCCGGTCCAGCGCAGCGTCCAGCGGCCCGGTCCCGAGCCGTCACCCGCCTCGAGCCGCGCGCCCGCGAGTGGCAGCGCGCGGTCGAACGGGTTGTAGAACTCGATGAACTCCCAGCCCGTGTCGTCACCGACCGCGTCGTAAAGCAGTTCGGCGATGAGCGGATGCTGCGCCGGCGCGCAGCCCGCGGCAACGGCGATCGGCGCGGCCGGCGTGGCCGGCCCCGCACCACCCACACCCGGCGCGATGACGACGGCGATCGTCGGCCCGGCCGGCCCCGCACCACCCACACCCGGCGCGATGGCGACGGCGATCGTCGGCCCGGCCGGCCCCGCACCGCCCGCGACCAGCACGGCCGCGGCGGCGAGCGACAAGACGCCCCCGTGGAGCATGGGCTCTCCTGGCGGGGGCGGTACGCGGCGGGTCTATCGCAACGCGCGTGCCGGGCGGGCGAAGGCGCGCCGGTCCGCGCGCGAGGATCCCGACGCGCGTGCCGGGCGAGTGGGAGCGGCTACGGCAGGCCTCTCCGCCGGCGCCAGAACCACTCGACGCTCAGCAGGCCGACGACCAGCGCGAACACCCAGGGGGACTCCCAGAGCCGGCGCGACTCGACGCGGCCGCGGGCCAGGGCGCGGGTGGGGAGCGTACGCGCCCAGCGGTCCACCTGGGCGGCGTCCGTGACGCGGCCGCCCGTGGCCCGCGCGACCGCCGCGAGAGCGGCGCTGTCGGGAAGGCTGTGCGCCAGCTCGAGGCTCCAGCGGTCCACGGCGAAGTCGGTGGTGGCGCGTCCCAGCTCGCGGCCGCCGCGCACCGCACGCGCGCTCAGCCGGCAGCGGCCCGGCGGCGGGTCATCGAGCACGGCTTCGTACGAGCCGCGCGCCCGCGACTCGAAGGGCACCGGGCGCGAGTGTCCGGCAGCGTCCTGCACCTCGGCCAGCACCTCACCTCCCGCGACCGGGCGGAACGCGGAGTCCTGGAGCGTGGCGAACAACCGCACGGGCTCGCCTCCCGCCGTGAGCCAGCGCTCGGGCCGCACGCGCAGGGGCTCGGCCTGCGCGGGCTCGGCCAGCCAGTGGGCGAGCCGGCGCCAGAGCACGCGCCCGCGTTCGGCCGTGAGTTCGTCCACACCCGAGAGCGACCAGCGCCACAATCCCGTGCCGTTCACGAACAACGCCTGCCCGCGGCCAACGTGGCGCGCGAGCAGCAGCGGTGGTCCGCCGTCCGCCGAGCCGATCAGGACGCGGTCGCCGGCGCCCGGCCGCACGGGGGCCAGCTCCGCGAGCGGCGCCGCCGCGCTCCACGCGCGCGCGCCCCGCGCCGGGTCCGGGTCCCAGTCGAGCAGCTCGCGCGCCTCGAGCGCGGGCTGCGCTCCGCCGCCGCCGGCGGCGAGCGAGGCATCGAGCGTCACGGCAAGATCGGTCCCCAGAGCTCCCGCGCCGTAGCGCGCGACGCCCGGCGCCGGGCCGCCGAGCGCCAGCAGTCCGCCGCCCGCCCGCACGAAGGCAGCGAGCGCACGGTCGAAGTCCGGGCCCACCTCGGCCGGCGCGACCGCGTCCAGCACCACGACCGCCTGCCCGCGCAGGCTCGCGGCGAAGGGCGCGCCTCCCGGTCCCGCGCGCCGCTCGAGGGCGCGCCAGCCGGCGCGCTCGCGCACGATCGTGGTCACGGCCAGGCTCGAGTCGCCGAGCAGTGCGCGCCGCAGGAAGGTCAGGTCCCAGTTGAGCCCGCCGCTCACCAGCAGCACGCCGAGCCGTCCGGGCGAGACCTCGACCGCGAGCTGCCGGGCGTCGTTGGCACGCGTCGGGTCGCCCGGCAGCGAGTCCACGCGCACGGTCCAGAGCGCGAGCCCGGGCCGCGTGGGCACGACCTGGAACTCGGCCGCGGCCTCGGCGCCACCGCCCGGCGCGACCACCGCCGCGCGCGCCAGCTCGCGGCCGCCTTCGAGCAGGCGCACGGTCACGGGCACGCCGCGCTCCTCCGTGCTCGTCACCCGCGCGCGCACCGTGACCGGCCGGCCCACGCGCGCCACGTCCCGCGACTCGACCTCGGTGACGACCCGGTCGGGCACGCCGGCGCGGCCCACGACCACCGCGTGCACGGGCAGGCCGAGGGTGCTCGCGGCCGCCACCGGGTCGTCGCCCGCATTCACCGCCCCGTCGCTCACCACGACGACGGCGCCCGCGTCCCGCCCCGCCTCCGCCATCGCTAACGCGGCGAGCGCATCGCCCAGAGCCGTCGCACCCGTGGCCACCGGCGCGCCCGTGTGCGCGGAATCGGCATGGAGCCGCGCCGCGAAGGGCATGACGACCACGTCCGCGCGCCCGCGCCAGGCCTGCTCGATCGTCCTCACCGCGCGCGCGGCGGCGGCGCTGCGTGTTCCGCCTCCCGGTCCCGCCGGCAGCGCCATGCTTGCCGAACGGTCGAGCAGCACGACCACGCGCGTCCGTCCTTCCGCGGCCCGCTCGAGCACGGGCTGGCCGAGCAACCACGCGATGAGCAGCAGCGCGGCGACGCGCAGCGCGGGCAGCAGGCGGCGAGCCCGGCGCGGCAGCGGCGGCACGGCGATGCGGTAGGCCCAGAGGCCGAGAATGATGAAGACCACGCTCAGCAGCGTCAGCCAAAGCCACGGCGCGTTCGGTGCGAGGTGCAGAGAGAGATCGGTCACGGGGTCCGGTCGGGAGCGCTACTGGCGTTCGGCGCGCGCTTGGTCGGCGAGCCGCAGGCCCTCGAAGATGAGCCGGTCGAGATCGAGGTCGAGCGGCAGGTCGTCGTCCGGCGCCCGTTCGTCGGCGAAGAAGCGGAAGCGCCCCTCGCCCCAGAGCAGCACGCCGTAGAGGATGCGGCGCACGCACTCGTGCACGGCCTGCACCACCAGCCCGGGCGCGACCGCATTGCGCTCCGCCAGCATCTCGCCGATGCGCTTCCCGGCCCCGCGCCGCTGGGCCTCCAGCGCGCCGACCACCGCCTGGTGCGTGGCGTGACCGCGGTGGACCAGGATCTCGCCGGTCCGCACCGACTGTCCGCTGGTGCGCGCGAATACGGGCCGGCCCTCGACGAAGAACACCTCCACCGTCTCTTCGGCGCCGTCGCGCCCGGCAGCGCCCGTGGCGAGGCGCCGCAACTCGAGCCGCCCGGTGGCCTGCGCGAGTTGCAGGAACTGCAGGACCTCGGCCGGCTGGAACCGGCCCAGGTCGCCATCGAGCGCAGCCTGGCTCAACGCTTGCCCCAGCGCACGTCGCCCACCACGCTGCCCTGCGACTCCGCCTGGCCCTTCAGCAGCCGCAGGTTGTACCAGCCGAGCACCACGACCTGCCCCACCGCCGCCAGCAGCAGCGCGCCCAGCGCGAGAGTGGTGAGCGGCACTAGGCGGTCCATCCACTGCGCGCGCAGCACGTGGAGCAGCAGCAGGAAGGCCGTGAGCCCCACCATCACCACTCCGCTCAGCCGCCCGAACAGCGTGGGCCGGATGGTCACCGGCCCCACGAACAGGTACAGACACGCCCCGCCGAAGAGGAAGATCGCGTAGCGCAACAGCGCCACGCCCAGCACCCAGGACGGGATGACGCGACCGAAGAAGAGCCCGCTGAAGACGATGATGTTGAAGAGGATGTCCACGATCGGGTCGAGCACCGTGCCAAGCCGGGTGATCTGCTTCAGGCGGCGCGCGAGCCAGCCGTCGGCGACGTCGGACAGCTCCGCGGCGATGTAGACGCCCAGGGCCAGTGCGTAGTGGTGCCGGGCGAGGAAGATCGCGATGCCCGGGGCGAGACAGAATCGCAGCAGCGTGATCGCAGTCGGAAGGTTCACGGCCGAGAGCCGGTAGCCCTCGCGGTCGCGGAGCAGGTCCAGGTGCAGCGTGACGGCCACGAACACCGGGAGCATGGCCAGCGTCGTCCAGAGGAAGAAGTCGAGCGCGAGGCGGCGTTCGTCCCACAGTGCGATGGCGGACGAACCCATGAAGAACAAAGCGAAGAAGACGAGTCCCAGGCTCCAGATCGAGCGGGCCGCCTCCGGGTTGGCGATCATGCCCTCGCGCGCCCGCGCGAAGGCGCGCCGCACGTAGCGCGCGACGGCGCGCGGCGCGAAGCGGTCGCGGCGCAGGTCCTGCAGGTACTCCTCGACGTACACCGGGCCTCCGGCAGGGTCGCCCTCCGGCCGCGGGCCGGAGGGTCCGACTGGCGGGAAGGATACGGGCCGGGACCAGGGGCGGCAACCGGGGGCCGCGCCGGCGGCGGACGAGCAAGCCCCCTATGAGGACGGACCTGCCTCCGCGGGATGCCCGCGCCGGCGCAAGGGGCCGGGGCTCGCGCCCCGGCCCCCGCACTCCTCGATCCCGTTTCGCTCTACCGCTGGTCGCTGCCCGTGGCCTTGCCGCGCACCACCGCCTGCGCGGCGGCGAGCCGCGCGATCGGCACGCGGAACGGCGAGCACGAGACGTAGTTCAGGTTCGCGTGGTGACAGAACTCCACGCTCGCCGGGTCTCCGCCGTGCTCTCCGCAGATGCCGACCTTGAGGTCCTTGCGCGTCCTGCGGCCGCGCTCGACCGACCACTTCACCAGCTCGCCCACGCCCTCCGGGTCGAGCGACACGAACGGGTCGATGGGCAGGATCTTCCGGCTGACGTACTCGGGCAGGAACTTGCCCGCGTCGTCGCGCGAGTAGCCGAAGGTGAGCTGCGTGAGGTCGTTGGTGCCGAACGAGAAGAACTGCGCCTCCTCGGCCACCTGGTCGGAGGTGATCGCCGCCCGTGGCACCTCGATCATGGTGCCCACCAGGTACTCGACCTTCAGCTCGCGCCGGGTCATGACCTCTTCGGCGACCCGGCGGACGATCGCCGCCTGGTCCTTGAGCTCGGCGACGTGCCCGACGAGCGGGATCATGATCTCGGGCACCACCTGCTTGCCCTTCGCGGCCACGTCGCAGGCGGCCTCGAAGATGGCGCGGGCCTGCATCTCGGTGACCTCGGGGTAGGTGATCCCGAGGCGGCAGCCGCGGTGCCCCAGCATGGGATTGAACTCGTGCAGGTCCTCGACGCGGTGCAGCAGCTCGGGCATGCCCTTCCTGAGCCCGGCCACCGTGAGCCGGTAGCGCTTCGCCATCTCCTTCTTCTGGGCGGCCGTCGCGCGAGGCAGCCGCACGATGTCCACCATGAGCTCCTCGCGCTTCGGGAGGAACTCGTGGAGCGGCGGATCGAGCGTGCGGATGGTGACCGGGAAGCCGTCCATCACCTCGAAGAGCCCCTTGAAGTCCGCCCGCTGCTTGGGGAACAGCTTCGCGAGCGCCTGCCGGTAGAGCTTCTCCGGCTTCGCCAGCTTCCTCTTGAGCTCCGCGACCTCGGCCTTGAGCTCCCTGGCCTTCACCGGCTCGGCGGCCGCCAGCTCGGCTTCCCGGGCCGCGAGCCGCTCGCGCAGGGCCTTGGCGTCCGGCGCGTTCATGATCATCTGCACCACCCACGGCAGGCGGTCCTCGGCGAAGAACATGTGCTCGGTGCGGCACAGGCCGATGCCCTCGG
>Ga0315276_10001703_pt1 | contig 19777 bp, 21 predicted proteins | sample YL17G05_0_MG_FD_204542 | JGI IMG/M metagenome (GOLD analysis project Ga0315276, IMG submission 204542) | Sediment microbial communities from Yellowstone Lake, YNP, Wyoming, USA - YL17G05_0 | ecosystem: Environmental > Aquatic > Freshwater > Lake > Sediment | place: USA: Wyoming | collected... | reverse complement strand
GCGATGACGTCATCGAGCCGCTCCACCGCCTGCTGCACGGACTTCGCGCCGAAGCGCCCGCGGGCCGTCAGCTCCTCGACGCGCGTCCAGCGCACCGTGACCAGCGCGAACTCGGCCGCCACGAAGAACGCGTTGAACCCGATCAGCACGAAGACGCTGACCAGGAAGAGCGTGTCGCGCAGGTAGAGGTTCATGGTCGGCTATGGGGGGCGGCGGGCGAGGGCCTATTCGAGTTCGCGCCGGCCCTCGAGCGCCCGGGCCAGCGTCACCTGGTCGGAGTACTCGAGGTCGGAGCCCATCGGCACGCCGCGCGCGATGCGCGTGACCTTCACGCCGAGCGGCGTGAGCAGGCGGGACAGGTAGAGCGCCGTCGCCTCGCCCGCCACGTTGGGGTTGGTGGCCAGGATGATCTCCTGGATCGGCTCGGTGCGCAGGCGCTCGAGCAGCTCGCGGATGCGCAGGTCCTCGGGCTGGGTCCCATCGAGCGGCGAGAGCACCCCGCCCAGCACGTGGTAGCGGCCGCGGAATGAGCCCGTGCGCTCGAACGCCAGCACATCGGCCGGCTGCTCGACCACGCAGACCAGTTGCGGGTCGCGTTGCGGGTCGCGGTCGATCAGGCAGGGGTCCTCCTCGCTGAAAAGGCCGCACACGCTGCAGAAGCCCACCTTCTCACGCGCCGCACGGATGGCCTCGGCCAGGCGCAGGGCCTCTTCCTTCGGCACGCGCATCAGGTGCAGCGCCAGCCGCTGGGCGCTCTTCTGACCCACGCTCGGGAGCCTGACCAGCTCCTCGACGAGCGATTCAAGAAACCTGGAGGAGTACATATCGGGGGCCGGGGGCTAGAAGGGCAGCCCAAGGCCGCCGGTGAGCTTGCCCGTGGTCTCCTGCATCTGTGCCTCGGAGGCGCGCTGGGCTTCTCCCACCGCCGTCAGGATCAAGTCCTCGAGCAGCGTGAGGTCGCCTTCCTTCAGCGCCTCGGGACCGATCGAGAGCTGCTTGAGCATCTGCTTTCCGTCCACCACGGCCTTGACCATGCCGCCGCCCGCGCTCGCCTCGAAGCGCATCTCGGCCAACTGCTCCTGAGCCTCGGTCACCTGCTTCTGCAGCTTCTGGGCCTGCTTCACCATGTCGCCGAAACTCTTCATTCCTCCGTCCTTTCGCCTCGGCGGCTCTTCGGCTCGATCACTTCGCCCTGGAAGAACTCGATCGCGCGCTCGACCATGGGCGCGACGTCCTCGAGCGCCGGCCGGCGCCGCTGCTGCGAGGCCTCCAGCGGGACACAGCGCAGCTCGAGCGCGCGCCCGAAGGCGCGCTGCGCCTCTTCCGTGACCAGCGCGAAGTTCTCCTTCTCGCTCACGACCATGCAGTGCACGTGGTCCATCGCCACGACGAGCGCGTCACCGGCGAGTCCCACGAAGTGGCTCTCCTCGAGGAACGCCCCCAGCATGCGCTTGCGCGCATTGAGACCGGCGAGCGTCTCGCGCCAGCAGCGCTCGGCCGCCTCGTCGCACACGACCTCCGCGTCGAGGGTCGCGACCGGGGCGTCCGCGCCGGCCGTCACGCTCGGCCAGAGCGGCGCGGCAGACTTCGGCGAGGCGACGGCCACGAGCGGCGCGGGCGCGAAAACGGTCGGTGGCGCGGGCGCGGAAGCCCGCGGTGGCGTCCAGGGCCGAGCGACGGCGGGCGGCGCACTGCGCGGCGGCGACGGAGCCACGCTCGCGCGCTGCCCGCCACCACCCGGCATCGGCGCCGCGGACCGCGGAGCCGCGGCCAGCCCTCCACCAGGGCCCGCGGCCGAAATCGGAGCCAAAGCCGGCGCGCCACCGAGCCGCTGCTCGAGCGCTTCCAGCTTCGCCAGGATCTCGGCCAGCGTCTCGCCCGGCTCGAGGGTCGCCATCTGCAGCACCGCCGCCTCGAGGTGGATGAGCGGCTGCGGGCTGTCGCGCATCGGCCAGGGCGCCTCCGACGCGAGCTTGAGCAGCCGCAGCAGGTCGTTCTCGCTCCACGAGGCGCCCTGCCGCTTCAGCCGCTCGAGGTCCTCGCGCGCCAGCGCCACCAGGTCGCCCGCCTCCGGGTCCACCTTGAGCACCAGGATGTGGCGGATGTGCTCGCTCAGGCCCTCGGCCAAATCACGCGCGTCCAGCCCCTTCTCGAACGCCTGGTGCAGCGCCCGCAGCGCCGCCTTCGGGTCGCGCTCGAGGACCGCGCCCGCGATGGTGAAGAACGCCTCGCGGTCGGCAATGCCCAGCACCCGTCGCACCAGCCCGTCGTTCACCTCCACCTCGCCCGTCGAGACCACCTGATCGAGCGCGCTCACCGCGTCGCGCATCGAGCCCTCGCTCTTGTGCGCCAGCAGCAGGGCCGCGCCCTCGGCCAGCTCGAAGCGGATGCCCTCCGGGTCCGCGGCCTCGCGCCGCTGCAGCTCGAGCAGCCGGTCCGCGACCTTGCGCAGCGGCACGCGCGCGAAGTCGAAACGCTGGGTGCGCGAGCGGATGGTCTCTGGCAGTTTCTGCGGGTCGGTCGTGGCGAAGACGAACACCAGGTGCGGCGGCGGCTCCTCGAGCGTCTTCAGGAGCGCGGCGAAGGCGTCGTTCGAGAGCTGGTGGACCTCGTCGATGATCACCACCCGGTGCTTGCCGCCGGTCGGCGTGAAGCGGACCTTCTCGCGAAGCGCCTGCACGTCGGCGATCCCGCGGTTCGAGGCGCCGTCGATCTCGGCCACGTCGAGCGAGACCCCCGTCGTGATCTCGCGGCACGAGGTGCACTCGTTGCAGGGCTCGCCGGCGCTGCGGCCGTCCACGCCGCGCTGCTCGCAGTTGAGCGCCTTGGCGATCAGGCGCGCGCAGGTGGTCTTGCCGACGCCGCGGGCCCCGGTGAAGAGGTAGGCGTGCGCGACGCGGCCGCCCTCGAGCGCCCGGGTGAGCACGGCGGTGACGTGCTCCTGCCCGATCATGTCGGCAAATGTCTGCGGCCGGTACTTCAGGGCAAGGGCGCGATGGGTCATGGCAGTCCCCATTCTACCCACAAGCCGCCGGGAGGTCGCCTGACCCGTGCTCCGCACGGATCCACGCTGCGAGCGAGTCCCTGCTCAGGCGGTCTCTCGACGGCTTTGGTTAAGGGCCAGGGGTACAGCGGCACTCCCGAGTTTCATGCTTACCGCTGCTACCTTCCGGTCCTCGCGGGGTTCACAAGTTCGGGTTGCGCTGGGCCTGGCCCAAATAGATGGTGGAGATGAGCGGATTCGAACCGCCGACCCCCTCGTTGCGAACGAGGTGCTCTCCCAGCTGAGCTACATCCCCACAAGGCAAAGGGTTCGGCCCGCGTTCCGCCCTGAGGGCCGCGCGAGCGACCGAGTGACGCGCATTCTATCAAGGGTGCCGGGCAGGTCAAGCAGAACGGGCCGGGCCGCCCCCGGAGCGGCCGGGTCGTCGCGCCGGCTCAGGCGCGCTTGCGCGCCGCCCGCTTCTTCACCCGGTAGCGGATGATCGTCCTCGGCACCTTCACGTCCGGCCGCGTCAGGTACTCCTCCTCGTGGGGCCCCACGATCCGGTAGCCCTTCTCCCGCACGAACGCGTGCAGTTTCTCGATGCTGGGCCACTCGTCGGCGTACGGGCCCTTGTGGAGGATCTGCGCCACCGCGCCGTAGTCCCAGTCCGCGACCTTGACGCGCGTCTTCGGGTCCGCCTGCTTCAGGTCGCGGCCCGTGACGAAGTCCGAGACCTCGAGCCCCCATCGCGCCTCCCACTTCGAGGGCGGGGCCCTCAGCGCGTTCATCCAGCGGCACGCCAGCCGCCCGACCACCATTTTCTTCTTCCGCGGGGCGTACACGTTGAACCTGGTCCCGTACGCCGTGCCGAAGAGGGCATTCACACAGCGTTGCGCGGCTTTGTTCGGACTGCCGACCGTGGTGACCGTCAGCACTCTGCGCTTCGGGAGTCTCGTCAGCTCGGGGACTAACGCGTGCATCGAGGGCTCCTCAGTGGTGGTCAAAATGGATGGCGGAGAGAGAGGGATTCGAACCCTCGAGGCGGTATAAGCGCCTACACGATTTCCAATCGTGCTCCTTCAGCCGCTCGGACATCTCTCCGTGCCGTCGCGTCCGGTTGCGTGACCGGGCGCAACGGTTATCACGGCCTCGGCCCCGGGGCAACCGAGCCGGAGGAAACGCCCGCCACCACCGCGTGCACCCCGAACTCGTGCACCAGGCGCGCTCCCTGGTGGGCCGTGTTCGCGAGCAGCAGCGCACCGGCCGCGTAGAGCACGAGGAAGAGCAGTCCGAGCCCCGCCGTCACGCCCCGCGAGAGGGGCCGCTTCAACCGCGCCGGCAGGAAGACGAACACCATGAAGACCAGGGTGAGCGCGGTGAAGACGTTGCGGGTCATCTCGCCCAGCTCCGCGTGCCGCTCCAGCACGGTCCGCACCGCGCCCTCCTGCTCGACCAGCTCGGCAGCGGCATGGCCCGAGGCCACCGCCACCCACGCCGCAACGACGCCCAGTCCCATCAGGATCAGGGCCGCCGCGAAGCAGGAACGCGCCTCTCGCGGCGCCGCCAGCCCGGCCATGATGAAGACGGGCGCGACCAGCAGGAGCGCGATCGGAAAGTGGATGACGAGCGGGTGGAACCCGTCCCAGGTCGGGACCGGAGGAAGCAGATCCATCGGCAGGCTCGCTTTCTCTGTGACCGTGCGGTGCGAAGAGCGCCCCGGACCGGGACGGGTGAGCAGGAATCGCGAGGCGCAAGGCGTCACGCGTCCGCCCGGAACCCCGGTTCCGCAGACCCTAGGTCACCTTCTCGTACTTGGAAGCCCTGGTGAAGCAGATCCGGCACACTTCGAATCCGAGCGCGACGACCGTATTCCCGCACACCGGGCAGACGTAGAACGGAGCCGCCGCCCTCCAGCCGTCCAGGTTGGCCAGCGCCTCGGAGTAGAGCTTCGCGTGCGCGCTCTCGACCTGGCGTGCCAGGTTGAAGGTGCGCACGGCGCGCGTGTTCTTCTCGGAGCGGGCCTGGGCAAGGAAGGCCGGATACGTCTGCTCGGCCTCGTACTTCTCGCCCTCGATGGCCGACTTCAGGTTCTCCAGGGTGGTCCTGACCTCCGGCGCCTTCACTTCAGCGCCGGGCGTGCCGCCCATCTTCCGGATGACCTCGGCGTGATTGCGCGCATGGACCTGCTCGGCGCGCGCGGCCGCCCGGAAGAGACTGGCGACCCTGAGGTAGCCCTCCTCCTGCGCCCTCCCGGCGAAGGCGAGGTACTTCGCCTGCGCGTTGTCCGCTCCATTGTATGCGGTCCGGAGGTTTTCGAGAGTCGTGGTGGCCGCGGCACTGCCCGCCGCCACGGCGCTACCCGCGGCCACGGCGCCACCCGCGAGCGCGCGAGCGATCGAGACCAGTGCGAGGCGCAGGAACACGGATCTCTTCATGACGAGACTCTCCCGGTAGAAGACCTGCTGACCGGCGATGGCCCGCTCGAGTCACGAAAGCGGGAGCCCTGCCCCAGGCTAACCGACGGCAGGCAAGCCTGCAGGGCTCCGGCGGCGAGCCTCCCACCCAAACTCCGGGAAGCCTGCCAGGCTCCCACGGACACCTAGTTGCTGGTGACCGTATGCACCACCCCGGTGTTGTTCGTCCATTTCACGGTTCCGCCGGGCTTCACAGTGGCCCCGGGGAACGGGGCCGAACTGCTGGTGATGCTCACGTCCACCAGACTGCCGGGAGCGCTCGCGCTCACCACCACTGTGCCCGTCATCGCGCCGTGATAGATGCAATGATAGTCGAAGCTCCCGGCGGTGGAAAAGACGTGCTGGAACGTCGCCCCGGCAACGATGTCGCCCGAGTTGAGCTCCTTGGTGACACCCCCGCCACCTCCGCCGGGCGCGGTCGGGCTGCTCTTCGACGAACAGGCCCAGTTGCCTGCAAGCGCGAAGGCGGCGAAGACGACCAATGACATACGCAAGACGTGACGCGGGCTCATAGGAACCTCCTCGAGTGGTGGCAGCCCTCAAACTGCGGAGATCCGCCTGCTGCCGAACTAAGCCATAGGATTCACGAAAGCGGCCGTAGGTGCGCGGAACCCCTGTCGCCGCCGGTCCGGGCGGGTCGGCGCCGCTCCAGATGCAAGCACGTTGTGTGGCGGCAGCCTTGCCATATCCAGCGACGCCCGGCTAGAGTCCCGGCGTCACCGGTCCCGCGCCGCGAAGAGGACCACAGGACCGACTGGCTTCGCTGAGCTTCCGCCCTCCAGCCGCGGCGTCCCACGACTCCTGAGGAGGCACCATGCGATACACGTTCCGCGTCCTGCGGGCGGCGATCCTGCTCGCTGCCCTGATGAACCTCTGCGGTGCGTTCCGCGCCGAATCCCTGCCGCTCTATGCGGCCCGGCAGGGCCTGAAGTGCCAGTCGTGCCACTTCGACCCCAACGGCGGCGGCCCCCGCAACGAGTCCGGCTTCGTCTTCGCCAGGAACCGCCACTCATCCGAACCCGACACGACCGGCCCCTGGCAGGACCTCGACCTCGTGAACCGCGCGAGCGAGAGCCTGCCGGTCTACTTCGGCCTGGATCAGCGCTTCATGCTGTTCGGGAACAGCACCTCCGGGTCGGACTCGATCGATCGACTGGTCTTCTTCAACATGGAGAACGCCGCCTACCTTGTCTTCCAGCCCCACGCGCGCCTCACGCTGGTCTACGTCCGCGACGGCTTCGACGAGGGCTCCATGTCGCACGACGCGTTCGGCATGATCAGCGGCCTCCCGGGCAACAGCTACCTCAAGGCCGGTCGCTTTCGGACACCCTTCGGCCTGCGCATGGACGACCACACCGTGGCGACCCGCAACTCCTTCCTCGCATTCCAGGACCACGGCAGCTTCCTGCCCTACGACCCGCGGCACCCCGACATGGGCGTCGAGGTCGGCGCCGACCGCGGCCGGTTCTTCGCCCGCGCCGCGTTCACGAACGGGGCCACGCAGTTCTTCGACCGCGAGGCCTTCGCCAACGCCACCACCCTGAAGCTGGGCTGCAGTCACGCCACCGGCCAGGTCGCGGTGTCGTTCTACGACAACCCGGTGATCGGGAACGCCGGCCGCTTCAAGCGGGCCACGCGCTGGGGAGCCTACGGGCTCGCACACTGGAGCCGGTTCGCCTTCATCGGAGAACTCGGCGCGGGCACCGACCAGCACGTCGGCGGAGGCAAGCTGAACCTGCTGGCCGGCTACGCGGAGGCGAACTACGAAGTCTCCCGCATCGTCAACCTGAGGGCGCGCTACGAGCAGTTCCTGGGAGACCGCGACCGCACGTTCATCACGCGGCCCGACAACTCACGCGTGAGCCGCGGTGACCTCGCCAGCTACCAGCGCTATTCGCTCGAGGGAGAGCTGCAGCCGGTGCCGTTCGCCGAGTTGCGCTGGAGTCTGTGCCTCATCGACCCTAGGGCGTCCGCCGACGAAGACGGCCACAAGCGTGAAACGGAGACGCAGAGCTACCTGCAGTTCCACTTCTCGTACTGAGCACGGGAGAAGGACAGCGGCCCGGAGGATCCGGAGGCGACAGCGGATTCCGCGGGGCGCGGGCCGCGACAAGCAGCCGGGCCGCGGCGTCGGGGACGCCGCCGCGGGACGCCAAGCTGGCGGAGAGGGTGGGATTCGAACCCACGGTACCCTTGCAGGTACAACGGTTTTCGAGACCGTCATACTGGCCCGCTCCGACTCCCTCCAGGACTCGACTCAAGTCGCGAGCCCCGCAAGCGTTGGAGCGTTGGTCCCGGCTTCGAACCTCCACCCTGCCATCAGCAGGACGGTCTAGAAGATTGTCCTACTGCCTACTGCTGTAAACCCTCTCGGCCTCGCGCCGGATCATGTCGGCGCCGAGACGCGCGTAGCGCTGCGTCGTCGTCACCGAAGCGTGGCCCAGCATCTCCTGCAGGGCCGCGAGGGAGCCTCCTGCTTCAATCCAACGGCACGCGAACGTGTGCCGCATCATGTGCGGATGGAATCGTCCGATCCCCGTCCTGCGTGCGATCTGGCGGGTGACGCCTGACGAGTTGATGATCGGCATCAATCGGCCGACCCGCGCGTGCAGCTCGGCAGCGAGAGCGGGCGGTAGCGGCACACGACGCACCCGCCGCCCCTTCGTGTGGTGCACGACGATGGCGCCATCCTCGAGGTCCCTCGCCTGCGCACGCACCAACTCGCCCCAGCGTAGACCAGAGCCGATGCCGAAGCGAGCGATGAAGCCGTAGGGCTCGCACAGGGCCACGCACTGCTCGACCTCGACGTCGGTGAGCCGGTCCGGCGGGCGCTCCTGGAGCCGCGGCATGATCCGCCGCGGGAACGGGCTCCGCTCGATGAGGCCGGCGTCCTCGCACCAGTTGAGCATGCAGCGAGCATCTGAGAGGACGTGGGAAATCGACGTCATGGAGAGACGCGTAGAGCGCTCGAGCCAGATCCGGTAGGCGCGCATGTCCTCACGCGCGACACGCGCCAGGAGCTGGTCGCCCATGTAGGGCGCGAGGAAGTCCTTGATGCGCTGCGCGGCGAGCTGCCGTCCCTGTTCGGCTCTCTGCGTCTGCACGTAGGTCTCCAGCCACCGCTCCGCCGCGTCACGCACCGTGATTCGATTTCCGTGTGCGTCTGCGGCCTGAGCGTCCTCCTCGGTTCCAGTGATGATGATCGTGCCGGTGATGCGACGCGGGACATCCGTCACGGTCGATACCTCACTGCAGGCGGCCCTCACCCTGGCAGCCTTACCGGGCATCCTACCGTATTAGGGTAACTCCTTCAAGGGCATTCTGGGGTACCGACCACGAATCATGCGTTGTGCAACATCTAGCCGTGCAATTGACCTGACCTGGACCCCGAGCCAGTACTTTAGGGCAACTTCCCGAACCGGCACACGAAGTGCACGAGCGTAGCGGCGGATGTACTCGGCCCCAACATCCGACTTCCCACACTCGAAGTCAGACACGGAAGGGACGTTGCTCTTCATGAGCGCCGCCACCTGCGCGAGCGTGAAGCCTTTCGTGCGGCGGAGCGCGGCTAGCGGAGACAGGGGCTTCACAAGGGCGCAGCGTAGTCGGAGGCGCGGAAGAACCGCAAGAGAAAAGTGCGTTCCGCACTGGACTGACGCAGCGAAACCCACCACCCGGGTGGTGGGTTTCGCGCTAAGGTCAGTCGTTGTGGCCCCTTTGCGGCTTTGCGCAGTACGGCGCCGCTCACCACCGGTTCACCCAGCCGCCCCCCCGCGGGCGACGCACGGTGCCCGGTGTGGGCCGGTTCGGGGGCTGCGCGGCCTGAGACTCGGCCTTGGGCGCGTTCGCGGCCGTGGCGAGCCGTGCAGCGCGCTCGGGCAGCGTCCTGATCACCACGGGACCCAGGATGTAGAGCGCGGCCAGGCTGTAGACCTCGAGGTCCAGGGCCTCGTTGCGCTCGCGGGTCTTGATCCACTGCCGCACGGACCCGCGCCCCTTCACGTACTTCCGGATCGCTTTCTCGGCCGTGAGCTGGGCCACGTACTCGGCGTCCGTCCACTCGGGCAGGTGCATGTAACCGGGCCCGGGCGAGCCGATCCGCAGGCGCGAGTAGATCATGTCTTTCGCCGAGTCGACGCACAGAGTGAAGAGCTTCGTGCGGTAGCGGTTGTGCATCGTGGGCTTCCCGACGATCTCCTTACCGCGCTCGTTGCCGCCCCGGACGGCGAAGATGCGCCGGGCGAGCCGCGCCTTGCAGAAGCGGTAGACCTGCTCCGTGTGGTGCCCGCCCGAGTCGATCGTGGCGCACTCGATCTTGAGTTTCTGGCCGCTCTCGTGCGTGAAGGTCTGCTGCAGAAAGCGGCCGAGCTCGAACCAGACCGGGGTGGTGCCGGGATCGCCGTGGAACTGCGTGACGGCGATCAACCAGCTCTCCTCCCCTGCGCCATAGCCCTTCACCTGGCACTCGAGGCGGTCGCCCTGGACGTCGACGGAGGCGACCAGGATGCCGACGCCCCTCGGGACCTCTGCCGGGTAGCGCTCGACGCGCGCAAGCACCGCGTCAGGCTCGACTGAGTCCCCACGCTCCTCCCAGGTCTCGCCGAGCACCGTGTTGACCCAGGTCTTCAGCCGGAACGGATCCTCCTTCACCTCGAGGAACTCGGCGACGCACTCCGTCCAGCTCTTCCAGCCGAGCGGCGAGTAGAGGCTGGAGAGGTGGAAGCCCGCGGTGAGCCTGGAACTCGGCGCGGTCGCGCGCCACTCGCCGCGCGAGAGCATGTCGAGCTTGTAGCGCTCCTCGATGAGCACCCCGCACGCGATACAGACGAGTGAGGCGGTCTCGGGCTGGCGCTCCGACCAGCGGATGTTCTCCCAGCGGATCCAGTCCATGTGGCCGCAGTGCGGGCAGGGGACGAAGTAGCGCCGCTGGTCGCTGGCCAGGAACTCACGCTCGATCCTCGAGAGGCCCTTGATCGTCGGCGTCGAGACGAGGAAGACCTTCCTCCGACTGAAGGTCGTCGTGCGCTTCTCGGCGAGCGCCACCGGGTCGCCCTGGCCGTCGACGTCGCCGGGGTACTCGTCCACCTCGTCCATGAAGAGGTAACGGATCGGCATCGAGCGCAGGCCCGCGCCGGAGTTCGCACCGGTCATGATCAGGAGCCCCCCGTCGAACTCCTTCACGAACGTGGTGTTCCCAGAGTCCTTGGCGCGCGCCTCCTTCACCCGCTCGCGGAGCGCCGGCGTGCTCTCGATCATGGGCGCGATGCGCTGCTTGCTGACTCGCTTGGCCACCTCCACGGTCGGCTGAACGACGAGGATCGGTGCGGGCGCGTGGTGGATGACGTAGCCGATCCAGTTGTTCCCGCACTCCGTGCCCCCGATCTGGGCCCCCTTCATGAAGACCGTCCGGTGGCAGGGGTTCGTCGCAGAGAGCGTGTCCATGATCTCGCGCAGGTAGGGGGTGCGGGCGGTGCTCCAACGGCCCGGCTCCGCGCTCGCCTTCCCGGAGAGCATCCGGTGGGCGTCCGACCACTCGCTCACGGTGAGCACCGGCTCCGGCTCGAGGCCGTCCGCCCAACCTCCAACAACAACCGTGCTGGCGGTCTTCATCGCAGGCGTGGTGGCGCTGCGGCGCAGAGGCGCGTGAGCGCCGCCATGAGTCCGTGGTGGTCCACGCGGACGGCCCCGGCGGCGAGCGCCTTGCGATACAACCGCGGGGAGAGGTCGAAGTGCGGGTAGCAGCGCGACTGGTACCAGTACGATTGCATCCCGATGCTCGCGGCAAAGGAGCAGAGCTCGGCCGCGCTCGAGTCGGAGACGAGGTGCGCAGAGCGGCCCCCCGGCCAGGGGGCGCCCCGGGGTCGCGGGGCGTCCACGTAGATCATGGCCGATCCCCCGGCGAGCCCGCTGCCTTCGTGACCCTGACGGCGTGCGACATCTCAGCACAGACGTCACGCAGCGCCTCCTCGAGCAAGCGCTGTACCTCGAGCGGCTCGCTAACCGCGGCGAGGATCGGGGCGAGGCGCGCGGGCACCCCAAGGATCCGATCCCGGGTTGCGCGCGCGACCCGGAAGGTCGCTGCACGCACCTCGTCGGCATTGACCAGCTTCCCCGTCCGTTCCTCGAAATCCAGTTTCACCAGTCGCGCCCGATAGGCCTCCCGCGCTGCCAGCGATTCGCGGTAGCTCGCCGCCACCCGCTCACCCGTGGTCACCGGGACGCTACCCTCGGACCCCGCGACGCCTGATGTCGCGGCCCGTCGCCGGCGCGCTGCGGAAGGTCTCAAACGCGAGCCCGGGTTGCCGGTCACCGAGTTCCGCGGCTTCGAGAGGTCCGTCGAGGCCGCCCACTGCTGGTCCGCGCGGGCAGAGTCAATGTGGCCGTCCGGCCCAAGCGTTATCCGGCCCGAGGCGAGCGCCTTCTGCACCGCGGTGTGCGAAACCCGCCGGTGCCTGGCGTACCCCCGAAGCGTCAGGCCTGCGGACATACGGCCGGTCCGCCGAGGTCGGGTGCCGTCCTCGAGTCCAGGGTGCGGTGCGCCAGGCGATGGCACGAGCCACAGAGCCACCGAACCTTGAGCGGCTTCAAGTAGTCGTCGTGGTGCGCGTGCAGCCGCTTCTCGAGTCCGCAGCCCTCGCACAGATCCGGCCGCTCGAGCCGGCCGGCGCGCACCGCGGTATAGACCCGCTTGTGGGCCCGGGGGCCCGCCGGCACTGCGGCCCGCCAGCGGGCGACCCCGGCAATCGTGGACGCCGGCAGGACAGACGGCCGCGCGCCAGTCTCGGGGCCCTGGCGCTCAAGTGCTTCTCGCCGTTGTGCCACATGGACCGCCGCCACGCGCGCAGCCAGCGCCCGGGCGAGCCGCCGGGCCGCCGCCCGCTCCGCCTTGGTCACTTCCGCGCCTCCGCCACAGCGGCGAACGGCCCGGAGCCCTCCAGCTGGGCGGTGCCGCCGGTCGCTTCCTGCCACCGCCAGACGATCACGTCCACGAACCGCGGGTCGAGCTCGATCAGGCGGGCCCGAAGCCCAAGGTGCTGACACGCCATCAGGGTCGAGCCCGAGCCGCCGAAGGGGTCTAACACCAGCGCCCCACGCTTGGCGCTGTTCGCCAGCATCCGCTGGATCAACGCCACCGGCTTCATGGTCGGATGCTCGGCGTTCACGGTCGGCTTGTCCTCGTAGAACACCGTCCCCCGCACCGGCTCGATCGTCAGCTCCTGCCCCCGAACGATGAGCGTGGTCTCCCCCAGGGCGATCTGCCACTCCTGCTCCCCGACCTGCTGAAACGCCGGCGCGTCGAACTCGTGGATCGTGGTCTTGTCCCGCCCCCCGAACCAGGTGTGCGAGGCCCCCGGCTTCCAGCCGTACAGGATGGGCTCGTGCTTCCAGTGGTAGTCGCCGCGGCTCAGGACCAGGGCGTTCTTCCGCCAGATCAGGCAGGCGGACAGCTTGAACCCGGCTTCGATGAAACACCGCCGGAAGGTGAAGCCACCGGTGTCCGAGTGCGCCATGTAGATCGGGGCCCCGGGCCGCATGGACTGGATGAGGCTCGCGAACGCCTCCCGCAGGAACCGGCCGAACTCCTCGTCGGAGAGGGCATCGTTCTGGATGGTCCCGGCACTCCCCTCGTAGTCCACGTTGTACAGGGGGTCTGTCCACACGGCATCGGCCAGCCGCCCATCGAGCACCGTCTGCAGGTCCGCGAGCCGCGTGGCATCGCCGCACAGGACGCGGTGCTCCCCGAGGAGCCACAGGTCCCCGGCGCGGCTCACGGGGTCGGCCGGCGGGGGCGGGACCGGAGACTCTTCCGCCGGAGCCTCGGGCCCCACGCTCGCCATGAGCTCCGCCAACTCCTCCTCGCTGAAGCCGGTGATCCCGAGGTCGAACCCGAGGTCCCGCAGCGCCGGCAACTCCTCAGCCAGCAGCTCGTCCGACCAGCCGGCGTTCAGCGCGATCTTGTTGTCTGCGATGATGAAGGCCCGCCGCTGCACCGGCGTTAGGTGCCGCTCCTCGACCACCGGGACCACTGGCAGCCCGAGGCGCACGGCCGCCATGTAGCGGCCGTTGCCCGCCACGATCTCCCGGGTCTCCCCGTTCACCATGATCGGCCACAGGAAGCCGAACTCCCGCATGCTGGCTGCGATCTCGGCGACCTGGGCCTCCGAGTGCGTGCGCGGGTTCCGCTCGAGCGGGACCAGCCGCTCGGTCTTCCACAACTCGATCCGGGTGATGATCATGGGCACGACCGCCTGAGCGGCCTCGACCGCCGCTCGCGCCGCCGCACCGCTGAGCCTCCCTTCACCTACCACTGGCAACCTCCATGGTGGCAACCTGGCTACGTGGCAACCTGGGGTGGCAACTTGAACGGGGGGTGGCAACTTGGGGTGGCAACTTGAACGGGGGGTGGCAACTTGAAATCGTGCATTTCAGTGGGAAAATGCCGGAACCTGGGGTGGCAACTTGAAGGGGTGGCAACTTGAATTCGCGCCCTGTCGCTAGCGAAGGCGCGCGCGCCGCCGGCACCCGAGGGCCTCCCCCCTGGGGAGGACCCGGGCCGCCCGGAGCCCACTCGAGCCGGCTCACAGCCGACCTCGCGCCGCCTTGTGCAGGACGGCGTCCACAAGCTGACGCTCCATCTCCTCTGCGAACCAGGGCTGGGCCACGGCGAGCGCCGTCTTCACAAACTCGAGCTGCGGGCGAATGCGCAGGTCGCCCATGAAGGCGTAGATCAACTTTGAGCCACCCTCGCCCCGCTGGAAGACGCCGATGCCAGGGATGAGGTAGGTGCGCTGCAGACCCTGCCAGATCGGCATGCCCTGCGCCTTGCGCCGCCGCTTTCTGCCCGGGGCGGGGGCCCGCGTCATGCGCTTGAAGTCCAGGGCCCTGATCCTCAGAGCCTCAGGAACAGAGGTGGGCCATGACGGACGCGCCGCCTCGCCGGTCAGGGGCACCGCGGCGTGCTTGGCGCCGGACGTGAAGGGCCGGCGCTCGCCACCCTCCTCGAAGTAGGGCAAGAGGAAGCGCTTCCCCTGCCAGACGTGGATCTCGACCCAAGCGCGTCTCGCCTTCACGCTCGCAAAGTCGGTCTTGCTGATCGTGGCCGCCGCCCTGCGCCCAATCAGGAAGTTGGTGCGGACCTCGAACGTGCGCCGCACGTGCTCGAACTCGGCCTGCTGAATCCGCTTCGCAGTCGCGTTCAGGGCGTTCACGGCGGCGTAGGCGAGCTTCTTCCCGGCCAGGAGAGACCATGCCTGCAACTGAGAGGAGTCCACGGTCACGTTGACTTGCACCTGGCCCCCTCCAGCCGGCGCGTCTCACGCCCGAACACCCCTCTGTCGAGGCCTCCCCGTGAGGTCTGCTCGCGGTGTCCGTATACGTCATTGAGGGTCAGCGCGCCGCCGCTGGTACGGACGATGGCGCGCGCGAGGGGCGGCCGTGGTGACCTGATGCCGGCCACCCAGGAGTAGACCGTCTGCGGGATGACGCCGAAGCCCTCGGCCTCGAGCCGGCCCACAACCCAAGGAACTCCGCGACGCGAGACGTAGCGCCCGAAGGGCGTCTGCCAACGGCGGGAATCGCGCTGCATGGCGCGGGGAATCCTCCCTGAACCGATTCGTGCGGCGAGTCGGCTACGGGGAGGCCGCTCATGCCTTCAGGGGAGGGGTAGCACGAAGATCGACTCTGTCAAGAGCGCACTGTAGAAGCACAGAGTTGGTGCGCGATGTGAGGGTATGGGCGTCGCGTGCCTGAGGGCAGACCACCCAGCCCCCGGCCCCGGGAGCGGGCTGGGCTATACTGCACGGCGAGTTGGCGACGGCAAATCGAGGAGTCGAGGGGGGACACTACCTATGCAGGCGGATCTCTTGACGCAGATTCTCGCAGGTGTCTCTGTGGCGGGTCTCTCGGGAGTAGCTGGCGCCGCGTGGCAACTCCATCGGCGACGCGCCAGACCGTTCCTGCTCTTGACCGCTATCGATGGCGACACGCTGAAGACCGACCAGGCGGTGATCATCCCGGATGACATCCTCAGGGAACTGGAGACCACGACCTGCCTCCACAAGCCAACCCTGCCCTACGACCTATCCGACGTCCACAACGTCGTCACCACCATCGAACGCGCTCAGGGTTCGGGGCCCCTGCTTCAGGCTGCCCTTCGACAATCGATCGCCGCGCTACAAGCGGCACCGGATGCGGTAGGAGTCCTCAGGGCAATTGTGCCGGCCCTTGACATGACGTTCTTCGATGACTTCCTCTGCAATGGACTCGTCCGTGGCACGATTCAACTCTGCGAGACTCCACCGGATCTTTCAGAGATGGTTAGCCTCCGGGAATCGAAGGAGAGGGGAGGACATCTACAGCTGTCCCTTCCGGGTGTAGCGCTGCAATTTGGAGCTCACTTGGATGAGGTGCCAGCGCTCAGGGACCTCCTGCGCCCGCTCGTGAATGCACTGAGTCGTGCCCATGGGCCCACGATACGGAAAGCGTTCGAGAGCATCCTCGCGGCACTCGACAAGGAGCTGAATGCCACTCAGTCGCTCCTTCCCAGAATTCACCGAGTGCGCGAAGAGAACTCCAGGTGGCAGTGTCAGCTCTACCTCGCGAACTACGGCGAGACTGCGATGCTGATCTTGCCAACGGGATGGCTCGAAATCGCGGGATCGAGCTCTGAACGGCCTTTGCGAGAGTCCTGCAGTCTGGTCGTATTCGACGAACATCAAGGAGAGAGCATCACCAGGGCTGAAGAGAACGGCCTCTTGGTGAGCCCGGGTGCCGAGCAACAGTTCCACTTCGTGACGTCACACCTACAGAGAGAAATGCAGCATGGGAACGAGATTCGCGGTCGCTTCGAGGACGGAAGAGCACGAGCGCGAGTCGTGTTTGAATGCGTGAGCGCAGGCCTGCGTCCGAGGCGGTGGGTGCGCACGCACTGGCGGCCCTTCCGGTCAGCGACCCCGGCCAGCAAGTGAGGTGGCACGTCAGCGAGGGTTAGCGGATCGTCGGATTCCGCGCCCAACTACCTCGTCCACGGCTGACGGGTGAGAGTGATTCCGCGGGCCGCAGCGGCGCGCCGCCTCAGAGCGAATCTACGAATTGCGGCCAGGTGAAATGGCGCCACCCCGGGCGGGCCTATTCCCCCGGGGCTTCTACACGCCAGGAGCCGAAATGACCGGAAGCCCGGATGCCGCGGAGGCGGCGGGGCGGCCCCCACTCCTAATCGCGCGCCTAACTGCTTCCAGGAACCTACGTGTGTCCATGAAGTAGTTGGGATAGGCGCGCCTCAGCGAGGCCACTGACTCAACAGAGACGAGGACCGCGTCCATGTTCTGATTCCCTTTGATCGCGTTCTCCGTCTCCGACAAGTCGCGCGACGCAAGCTCCAGTTCCATCTGAGGGTACGCGCGGACGCTCACCCGCCTCAAGCGCGAGTCGAGCACCAGCAGGAAGTATCGATCCTTCGGCTTCGGGCGTGGCAGCACGCTCTCGACTCCACCGTAGGCCTCGAGCCGAGCCTCGACGTCCAGTCTCGCCGCGAGCTCGCGCAGCTCCGAGACCAATTGGGTTCGTTCAGTCGGTGTGCCGGGAATGGGAGGCGTCCGTTCGCGGAGAGCCATTTCTGTGCCCATGAGGGCGAAGAACCGCCGCCAGTCCCTGCTCCCTCCACCGGACTTCAAAGGCTGGTCGGTGAACGTCCCCACGGTCTCCACGGCGGTCGCCCAGATGTGCTGGGCCAGCGAACGGAGCTGCATCTCGATCTTCCGGCCGTTGAATCTCCTCGACCGATCGCTGTGGTAGCGGTAGATGAGATGAAGGCCCCGGTATCCAGTTCCCTTGGGGTTGCAGATGTAGTCATCCTCATCGATCAGCTCGTGCTCGAGGCGGCTATCCCTATAGAGGCCGACAAGCTCGTCGACCTGCCGAGTTGAACTGACGATGGCGCGACAGCCCCCGATATCCTGCATCTCGTGCAGGGTGAACCGGCCACGATACTGCCTGAGCTTGAGTTCGATCGATGAGAGGCGCTTCAGGCGCTGGGCAACCATAGCCCTAGCATCAACGCTCAGCGCCTTGTTGCGCAGGGTCATCTTAAACGTGTTCAGCGGAAAGCTATGTGCTGCACGCCAGTTGTTGATGACGCGCATTGCATCTTCCATCTCTTCGGGAGCAACCCCAGCAGTGATGAGAGTCGTTCCGGCGGCGTCAACCGCGCGAAGCGAGAATCTCAGGGTGGTCCATTCCATGGTCGATCAGTGCCAATCCCCCTCGCCATGATCGCCCCCAAGGGCGCCGCGAGGATTGGGCCTCTCTAGGTCAATGGCTCGAGCGACAGGAGCAGGTACGAGACCTTCTCCTCCTCCACCGCGTAGACGATGCTCGTCGTCTTCTTGATTCTCGCTGAGTAGCGCTTCGGCAGTTCGACCGTGTGCGCCTCGCTGATCGTATCGATGAACGTACCCCGGATCTCGCCCGTATCTGTAACCAAGTGGAAGGCGTGCCTCGGAACGTCAGCCCCGACGAGGAGGCCCGCCACCAGGATCTCCTCCACGACCTGCTCACTGGTCTCGCCGATGATCTGCTGCAATTCCCGGAATCGCGGGACGTTCATCCGGATGCCAGTTCGGACTTGTTCGCCACGAAGCCACTCCACGTCGGCACTGAAAGATGACTCCGCATGGTCCCGTGCCCAAGCGAACGCTGCTCGGATGGAGGCCGGACCGAGTTGATGGGCGTAGTGCGCGATCTGCTCGGAGGAGGTGAGTTGGCCGATCTCCGCTATCGTCCGAATGGAGGTGTCGAGAGGCGTTTCACCTAGAAGCAACCGTTCGTTGGGCAGAGTCAGGACGACGCCGATGGACCCGGGGAAGACATAGCCGAGGCCGAACGACGTCTCCTCCAACACCTGAGCGTCGAGGCGGGCTCGCCGCCTCGGGCCCTCCTTCAGAGCCTGGTAGACGATGGAGAAGAGGGACTGGAAGGTCCCGAGCGCCTTGGTAAGGCCCATCACGGTGGGGCGCGCGCCCTCGGGGATCAGACGGTAGCTACATACGTCACAGCCCTGATCCGCCGCAGCGGAAGCAAAGTCCCGCTCAAGCTCGGCGTACCGCTTCCCGAGTGATGCGATGTTGATACTGAGGCTTTCCGGGTCGGATCCCTCAACCGCGAATCGCTCAGCCTTGGCCATCGCGGCGCTGGTTTCAAGTAGAAGCTGCTGTAGATCGAGAAGGCGGCTCATCTGGTGCCTCCGCAAAGCCGCATGAGGGCTATACCCTTCATCCGATCGCTACGCGTCCATCCGAACTGCCTGATCCAGTAGGCTCGCCACCATTCGCTCTCAGATGGCTCTTGCCCGTCCACGAAGACGTAGGTGTCGCAGCGCAGCGAGTCGTAGAGATTCCCCTGAACCCACGAGATCACCTCGTGTTGCGGCCCAGTCCGGTCGTGGTACACATCTCCTTTGATGCAGAGGAGCGCGTCAACGTCGTCGGGGCTGAGCTTCTCAGTGAGAAAGCTGCCGTCAGCCCACAGCTCCCCCTGTAGGCCTACTTCCGTCAGGCGGGCCAGAACGCTCTCTAGGCCGTCCATGATCGTCGCCCGGGTCAGGGAGGAGGGAAACGGCGTCACGCAAAGCTGGCGCAGCCCGGAAGCCGTGACCTCGTGGAAGCCCGGTGCGAGAAGAGGGGGAAACTCGGGTTTGGTCGATTGCGACACCCATAGAGGCTACCAGGTAGTTTGGTCCCCGAGAAGGCATTTGCCAAGCCCCCTCGCTCGGTGGAACGCGGCGGACCGCGGCTACGGACTACCCATCGTCCGCATCTCCACCGCGGTGAGCCGGTGCTCGTGGTCCCCTAGCTGCTCCTCGCAGACCTCGAGCCGCTTCCCGACGTTCTTCTCCAGCAACTGGCACTCAGCCCGAGGGACGAAGGCGGTCTTGATCTCCCCGTTTGAGGGCTCGAGCCCGAGCGCCTTCTTCACCGCGGTCATGTCCGTGAGCACCCGGGTGACGTCGGACCTCAGCAGGCCCCAGACCGCCCCACCGGTACCGGCGCTCGAGACGATCACGATGAGCAGGGTCTCGGAGAGCGGGATGGTCATCGGTTCACCGCCCGGCCGAGGATGGCGTCCTTCTCCCGGCTGCCTCGCGAGCTGCCGAAGTAGTAGGTCATGACCGTGGTGAGGCTGCCGGCCAGCATCCCGAGGAGAATGTCGAAGGCGGACTTGTTGGTCTCGGGGATCGAGTGCGAGAGCATCAGGAAGAGGAGGATGAAGAACGCGAGCGCGTTCGTGATCGCGAGCGCCGCTGGCACCCAGTCCTTCGTGG
>Ga0315276_10001701_pt1 | contig 19794 bp, 9 predicted proteins | sample YL17G05_0_MG_FD_204542 | JGI IMG/M metagenome (GOLD analysis project Ga0315276, IMG submission 204542) | Sediment microbial communities from Yellowstone Lake, YNP, Wyoming, USA - YL17G05_0 | ecosystem: Environmental > Aquatic > Freshwater > Lake > Sediment | place: USA: Wyoming | collected... | reverse complement strand
TGGAAATGGTTGAGTAAGTGTTCTGAAAAATACCTTTGCAACACCCAAATTCAAAAATCAAACCCCATTAACTGAGGGTTTCAGAACCTATTTATTAAAAGTGCGTAAAACAAGTGGATCCCATGAACTCACCCCCTTCTTTTCCCCCTCTCTACTTTGCAAAGAGGGGGAATGTCCTGAATTACATTACATTACGCCCCCTCGTTGCGGAGCAGAGAGGGGGATGGGGGGTGAGTTCATGGTGTAAAAAAGGGGGATGGGGGGTGAGTTCGTGGTGTAAAAAGGGGATGGGGGGTGAGTTCGTGGAGTAAAAAGGGGGATCTTGCAACAACGTCTTGTGAATTTTTTGCATTTTTGCATGCTTATCCGAATATTAAAAGAGAAGTCATGAAAGTGTCATTCCTTAAGTACCTTTTTTACACATTTTTCACCAGAACTTGTCAAACAGCAGCGTTTTTAACAGTTGCTCTTTGTGCTAACGGTCAGACATTAAAGCTTTATGAACAGGTGCCTGCGAAAAAATCAGGTATTTCATTTAAAAATATAATTATTGAGAACGAACAACACAATGCACTGACATATGAAAACCTGTACAACGGTGGAGGTGTTGCAATCGGCGATATTAATAATGATGGCTTAGAGGATATTTTTTTTGTTTCAAATATGGGATACAACAAATTGTACCTCAATATGGGAGATCTTAAGTTTAAGGACATTACAGAAAGCTCAGGTGCAGGAGGAAGAGAGGGATGGAAGTCAGGAGTAACCATGGTGGATATTAATGGAGATAACCTGCTGGATATTTACGTTTGTTACTCCGGCAAAGATGAACCCGAGAAGAGAAGAAATGAATTATTCATTAATAAAGGTAATCTGAAATTCGAAGAAAAGTCTAAAGCATACGGTTTGGACGATCCGTCCTATTCAACCGTTGGCGCATTTTTTGATTATGACCTTGACGGTGATCTGGATTTGTTTTTATTGGCTACCAATGTTAAAGTTATCCGGGGTATGGAATTCGAGAAAGCCCGAACAGGTAATGATCCTTATGCCGGAGATAAATTATTTAAAAATGAGGGTGACCATTTTGTTGATGTGACAAAAGGATCAGGATTAATCTCCAATGCACTGGGGTATGGTCTTGGAGTTGCCATTTCGGATATTAACAAAGACGGTTTGCCCGACATCTATGTTACCAATGACTACATAGAACCTGATTACCTACACATAAACAATGGCAACGGAACGTTCACCAATAAACTGGCAGAATATGTTCAGCACATATCTATATCTGCAATGGGTTGTGACATCAATGATTTTAATAATGATAAGTGGCCGGACATTTTTACAGCAGATATGCTGCCCGAAGATAATATGCGGCAAAAACTTCTTTATGTACCGGAAAACTATATGGAATACGCCATGACGGTTATGCAGGGTTTTTATCACTCGACACAACGCAATATGCTTCAGTTGAATAATGGCAATGGAACATTCAGCGAGATCGGTCAGCTTGCAGGTATTTCAAATACTGACTGGAGTTGGGCTCCCCTCTTTGCAGATTATGATAATGATGGATGGAAGGATTTCTTCATATCCAATGGGTACTTTAAGGATTACACCAATCGGGATTTTTTAAAGTACAAAAGAGACTATTATGCCCGGCAAGCCAAAGCTAAGGAGAAAGCGGATACTTTTCAACTGGTAAGCTCCATGCCATCATCACCGCTGCACAATTATATTTTTAAAAATAATAAAGACTTAACCTTTACTGATAAAAGCATGGTATGGGGTTTTGAAAAAAAAGGATTTTCCACCGGAGCTGCCTATGCAGATCTTGATAATGACGGGGATCTTGATCTTGTTATCAGTAATCAGAACGAAACGGCATCGGTATACAAAAATATGTTGCGTGAATCTAATACTTCCGCTACTAATTATATCAGAATCCTTTTAAAAGGAGCCGGTAAAAACACTTCAGGTCTGGGTAGCAAAGCATATGTGTACACACGTTATGGAGTGCAATATATGGAGCAGATGCCTACGCGTGGATATCAGTCATGTGTGAGCAGGAATCTCCACTTTGGATTAGCTGATATTGATGAAGTTGATTCTGTTATAATAGTATGGCCACGCGGGGATGTCAGCCTTTTAAAAAATATTAAGGCAAACCAGTTAGTTGTAATACCTGAGGATGGTTCAAAACAGAAAACATCTGCAGTTACTTCAACAGTTAAAATATTTACACAGGTTGATTCACCTGTTAACTATGAACACATTGAGTACGGATCAAATGACTTTCAGCGTCAGCCCTTAATGAAAACAATGTTGTCACCATGTGGACCTATAATGGCGACTGCCGATGTCAATGGAGATAAGCTGACAGATGTCTTTGCAGGGGGCACAAAGGAGAACCCGGGTAAACTTTATATTCAATTACCCGATGGAACTTTTACAGCTTCATTATCATTTAATTACAAGGATGACTTCAACTGTACAGACGCTGATGCCCTCTTTTTTGATGCTGATAAGGATGGTGATCAGGATCTGTATATAGCCAGCGGAGGTTATCATGAGTATGGTAAAAATGACAAATTCCTTCAGGACCGGTTTTACCTTAACAACGGATCGGGCAAATTCACCAGAACAGCAGGTGCTCTTCCTCAAATGCTCAATTCAAAATCATGTGTTCGTGCTGCAGATATTGACAAGGACGGTGATCCCGATCTTTTTGTGGGAGGACGAGTGATGCCGGGTGAATACCCACTGCCGCAGGAAAGTTATATCCTTGAGAATGATGGATCAGGTCACTTTAAAAATATTGCATCAACGGTTCTTCCTGATTTAATCACCGGAGGGATGATCACCGATGCATTCTGGGTTGATCTCAATAAAGACTCGTGGCCCGATCTGATCATCGTGGGCGAATTTATGCCTATCCGTGTTTTTCTTAATGACAACGGGGAAAAATTCAGGGAGGAAACCAAATCCTGGTTTGATATACCTGAAGGAGGGCTATGGAACAAAATAGCTGTAGCCGATTTTGACAAGGATGGAAACATGGACCTTATAGCAGGGAATTTTGGGACAAACTCCCAACTAAAAAGCTCATTCAATGAACCAATCGAATTAACTTTTAAGGATTTTGATAATAATGGATCGGTTGATCCGATCCTGACTTACTATATTCAAAACCAGTCATATCCCTTTGCAGGCCGCGATGAGATGTTGAATCAGATCAACAGCCTCCGCCGAAAGTTTCCGGACTACACATCTTACTCTAATGCCAGGCTTACCAATATTATTACGGCATCAGATCTAAAAACAGCAACAGTGTTATCTGCCGGTGAATTAAGAACTGTTTTCTTTAAAAACACAGGAAGTAAGTTTGAGAAACATTTACTCCCTGTAGAGGCTCAATTTGCTCCAGTCTATGCTATTGAAATACTGGATTATAACAAAGACGGAAATCAGGATTTTATCCTGGCTGGAAATCAAAGTGCAAATTGTGTCAAGATTGGTGTGATAGATGCCAATTACGGTCAGTTATTTGAAGGGGACGGGAAAGGAAATTTCAAATATATAGCTCAATCAGTTTCCGGGCTCTCTCTTACCGGAGATGTAAAATCGCTGAAAGTTCTGACCATAAAAGGTAAAAGGTATCTGTTTGCCGGGATTAATAATTCCGGGATTGTTACTTATAGAATGAATTCAAAATGAAAATAAATACATTTGCCTCAAACAACGACACCTGAAAAAATAGTTCTTAGAGTTCCCCTAAAATATAATCCCGTCCAATGAAGAGTAAGGTCCTTAGTTTTATCATTATATCTATCTTAATTTGTTCTTATTCCTGCAACCGGAATAAAGGTAAACTTTTCACCTCTCTTTCACACAAGAGAACCGGAATCTATTTCAATAACTTGATCAGGGAAAGTGAAACATTCAATGTGATTGATTACATTTATCTCTATGAGGGAGCCGGAGTGGCTGTGGGTGATATTAACAATGATGGGTTACCTGATATCTATTTTAGCGGTAATTTAACAACAAGCAAACTGTATCTCAACAAGGGTAATTTCAGATTTGAAGATATCACTGATAAAGCCAATGTTGCCGGTGGTGGTACCTGGAATACCGGGGCTACGATGGCTGACATCAACGGAGACGGATTTCTCGACATCTATGTCTGCAGCTCAACCGATGCCAGGCCGGAACACAGGAAAAACTTACTCTTTATCAACAACGGTGACCTTACCTTTACAGAAAGTGCTGTCCAATACGGTATCGCAGATACCTCCTATTCTGTTCACAGTGCTTTTTTCGATTATGATAAAGACGGGGACCTTGATCTTTTCGTCCTGAATCATTCGCTTGACAGATCTAAAACAATGGCCGAATTAAAAAACGAGCGCAATCCAGGATACGAGGAACGGCTATATAAGAATACCGGAGGAAAATTTGTTGATGTATCCAAAGAAACCGGTATGATCCAAAATGTTATGAATTATGGTCTTGGAATTGCCGTAGCTGATTTCAATAACGACAACTGGCCTGATATTTATATATGCAATGATTATTTCCAAAAGGATCATTTGTACATCAACCAGAAGAACGGCTCCTTTTCTGAAGAGATCGATAAATATTTCAATCACATTTCATTCGCCTCAATGGGCAATGATGCAGCAGATTTTAATAATGACGGGTATATTGATCTGATTACTCTGGATATGCTTCCAGAGGATAACTATGAGCAAAAACTCGTGGCCGGACCAGAAAATTTTGACGATTTCAGTATGGTCAAAAATACGGTGTTTAATCATCAGGCGACCCGTAACATGCTACAGATGAATAATCACGGAAGCTATTTTACCGAGATAGGACAATATGCAGGAGTTTTCAGCACCAACTGGAGCTGGTCGCCCCTCTTTTGTGATTTTGATAATGACGGGAATAAGGATCTTTATATCAGCACCGGGTTCGGGAAAAATAATACCAATATGGATTTTATTAAGCTCACCGTGGAACTGGTAAAAAAGAAACAAACCGGGCAAGCAATTATGTCTAAGATGGGTATTATTGAAAAAATTCCTGCTACGGTGCTGAAAAATTATATATTTAAAAACAATGATGACCTTACCTTTACCAATGTAACGGATTCATGGGGAGATGAAATACCCTCGTTGTCAAATGGAGTTGCCTATGGAGATCTTGATAATGACGGGGATATGGATCTTGTAGTCAGCAATATCAATAATTATGCGTTTGTTTACCGGAATAACTCGAACGAACTCAACCCGAATCACTTCTTGAAAATTAAGTTCGATGGAATCGGGCTGAACAAAGGGGGGATTGGTGCAAAAGTGCAAGTTAAATGCAAGGATCACACCTATACACAGGAATTTATGCCTTCACGGGGATACGCGTCATCAATGAATCACGAGCTGATTTTTGGTTTGGGCAAAGCTACCACTGTTGATGAACTGAGGATTACCTGGCCTGATCTCCGTGAACAGGTATTAACCGCTGTAGGGGTTGATCAAACAATCATACTTCACAACAAGGATGCACAAATTGCCCAACCGAAGACTACTCCGGCATATCAACCGGTTTTTGTTCCTTTAAATAATAAAAAGATCCTTGATTTTAAGCATATTGAAAATGATTATGTGGATTTCAATAAGCAACTCCTGCTGCCTCATTTTCTTTCCACCCAGGGACCACACTTGACTAAAGGGGATGTGAATAATGACGGACTGGAGGATCTGTTTTTCAGTGGAGCCAGGGGCACCGCCGGTAAACTTTACCTCCAGAGAAAAAACGGATCATTCGAAATACAGGAGCAATTATGTTTTGAAAAGGATAAAGGTTGTGAAGATATTGGAGCTCTGTTTTTCGATGCAGACGGTGACAAAGATCTTGATTTATATGTCGTAAGCGGAGGAAATGAGTTTCCCAAAAACTCTCCTGAATTACAGGATCGCCTGTACCTCAACAACGGGAACGGCCTGTTCACAAAAACAACTGATCATATTCCTGTAATGTTGACCAGTGGTTCATGTGTTAAAGCTGGAGATATTGATAGTGACGGTGATTTAGATCTTTTTGTGGGAGGAAGACTAGTGCCGGGATCTTACCCGCTTGCTCCGAGAAGCTACATCCTGGAAAACAATGGGAAAGGGTATTTCAAGGATGTTACCGAACAGTATAATAAGATACTTATGAATCCGGGAATGGTAACTGATGCTGTATGGACTGATTTCAATGGAGACAAACAATTGGATCTTATCATTGTGGGAGAATGGATGGGAATCAGGGCTTTTCAGAATACCGGCAGGAATCTTACTGAAATCAGTGACAAGTGTGGTCTTAAAGATTCAGAAGGTTGGTGGAACACTATAATGGCAGAGGATTTTGACCTTGATGGCGACATGGACTATATTATCGGCAATCTGGGTCTGAACTCTCAGATAAAGGTATCTGTTGCCGAACCGGCCACGATACATACAAAGGATTTTGACAATAACGGATCCATCGATGCAGTGATGTGCTATTTTATTCAGGGAAAAAGTTATCCATTCTATGCAAGGGATGATCTTTCGGATCAGATGCCGTTTATTGAAAAGAAATACCCTTCCTATGAATCCTATGCCAGGCAGACAATCACCGATATTTTCTCTGCAGAAGACCTTAAGGATGCCATGGTACTGAAAGCCTGTGTCTTTGCAAGCTGCTACCTTGAAAACAAGGGAAATAATACTTTTGAGCTTTCTCCTCTTCCTCGCGAAGCGCAATATTCACCGATCTACGGTATCCTTTCAGGAGACTACAACAAGGATGGCATCCCGGACATGATCCTGACCGGAAATTTCTTTGGCACCAGAATTAAATTCGGAGAGTATGATGCGAACAAGGGATTATTGCTTGCCGGAAACGGGAAAGGGAATTTTACAGTTCTGACCGACATTCAGAGTGGTTTTCATATTAATGGCGAAGTAAGGGATATCGCGGATGTAAGACTGGCTTCCGGAAAAAACATGTTGGTTTTTGCTCTTAACAATGATTCTGTCAGATTATATGGACTCGCTGTCAATAAATAAGGTTGTTGCAACACCCATTTCCATGAATAATATCATTAAAATCAAGGGATTCAAAATTTATTTCTACTCTAACACTTTAATAATAAGAATTTTATCAGGCGAATGCAAATTCTAGTTTAGAAATTTAGGTTATTTGTAAAATTACTCCCTATATTTAATAATAATTAAATTTTAACACCCCTTTCAGGAGATAATAATTAACAAAGTAATCATTCCAAAATGGAAAAAGAGATCAATGTCGACAAGGGAATAATGGACCCATCTGTTTTCTTCAAAAGGCCAACCTGGAAAAAGGTTTTAATTGTTCTTCTGCTTGTTTTGTGTATACCAGCTGAGATAGAAGTTAAAGGGCAGGGTCAGGTGATAACAAAAAAGAACATTTCCTTTATTGAGTATCCCGACTTTCCCGAGGCACACTCAACCTGGGGAAGCATTGGCTATAATGCTAAATATAATACCGTTTATATCGGAGTGACAAACCACCACGACAAGGTAGGTTTTTATGAATATGATCCCGCCCGGCTGGAAATGAAATTAAAAGACTTCATTAATAATCTGGGATATTTAAGACCATATCAATGGCAGGCGAAAATTCATTCAAAGTTTGTTTTTGGATCAGATGGAACTGTCTATTTCACAACCGATGGAGGAGAATCACGGGAAGAATATTTAATGGATCATCCGCAAGGCTATGTAGGCGGGTTTTTTATGAAATGGGATCCGGCCACCAAACAGATGATTAATCTGGGTATGGCCATGCCTTTCGAAAGTTTGAAGGACATTGAAATTGATCCAGAGTCAAATACCCTTTATGCCATCACTTATCCCCAGGCTCATTTTATTTTGTTTGACCCTGCAAAAAACGATTTGCAGGATCTGGGCCGATTGGCCAGTTCTCATGTGCCACGTGTACTCTTTACCGACTGGTGGGGAAATTGCTATTATGTGGATTGGCGTCAGCGTTTAGTCAAATATGAAAAGGATAAAAAATGCTTTGTTTTTGCCAGAAACAGTCTGCCTGCTTTTGAAGGTACTCCTGGTAGCAAGATAATAACGGGTATCACAGCCTTTGCTAAGGATGACAAAAACAAGATTATTTATATAATCACCTACGGAGCAAAAATCATTGCTTTTCATCCGCAAAAGGAAGGAATCGGTTCTGTTGAGGACCTTGGCGGAGTAGCTGATACAGGAGATCAACCGGCGTGGGGGCCCTATGTCCCAAATTTAAATATTGGGAATAATGGGAATCTTTATTATATCGTTGGGGGACATGGGAATTATATAAAAAAAGATACAGGTTTTTTAATGGAATTCAGCCTGAAAACTAATACCAGTAAAATCATCTATGAATTTTCATCTGATGAATTGGCAGAAGCTACGGGATCTGATATAAAAGACAATGATGGTAACCTCTACTTTGCCGGCAGGAGAGAGAGCAAAAAAACTCTCAATTCACAACCATTTATGATAAAATTTAATCCCGGAAAGGAGGTTCAGAAATGAATATTTTTGCTAAAATATTATTTGTCTTCTTCCTGTTGAATCAGTATTCAGATTTCCTATGGGCACAATATACTTTTTTTAGCCCCAAAGAAAGCTTTGCAATCGAAGTTTCTCTGCCCAATACCGAATTGAAAAGATTACCAATCTACCAGAATTCAATTTCCTCATTAATCGTAACAGGGGATTATATCATTGGAGGTACCTCAGCAAATGAAGGTCTGACGCCTTTTGTTTTTGCAGCCTCCCTGAAGCAGCGTCAGGTAGTAGAGATCAAGGACCTCAATCAAATTATTCCCGGGCAACAGGCTATTCTGACTGGTTTTTGCCTGGGAAACAACAATTCTTTGTTTGCGGGTACGATGGCAAACAAAAAAACCGATGGTTCAAAGGGTGATGGGCATCTTTTCCAGACTGATATTGGACAGGATGGAACCATAAACATCAAGGACCTTGGAACTCCTATCCCCGGAGAAGGGATTTTTTCTCTCATATTCGATGCTGAAAAAGTGACTCTTTATGGAGTGAGCTATCCATCCGGTTTATTTTTCAAATACGATATTAATACCAAAGAGATAAAAACCTATAAGAATATTGCAGTAACTGCTCAACAGGTTGATCTTTTGAAAGAATATGAACTTGGACCTCAGAATTATTTGTGCAAAAGTCTTATTCAGGCAAATGGGCTCATATTTGGCAGTATGCCCATAAACAGCATATTTTATTTTGACCCAAAAAATGACAGTTTTCATGTAGTGAAAGATATCCCGGAAGTATGGGGAAGACGTACACTGGGTCAGGTAGAATCCTGGGCCATATCTACCAATGGAAAGATATATGGAGGAAATGCCGGTGATGGACAACTTTTTGAAATCGATTTAGTTACAAAAAATCTGAAGAATCTGGGAAAACCAATCGGGATGAACCGGCTAAGAGGATTAAGCTTCGGTAATGATGGTAAATTATATGGCATTGCCGGAAGCAAGCCCGGATATTCACATCTTTTTAGCTATGATGACAGGGAAGGGTTCACAGATTTAGGAAATCCTGAGTTTACCATGGTAGCTCCAGGTATTGAACAGGGTATCTTATGGAGAGGCTTCCAATTAGGAACCCTCACTTCTTCTGAAGATGGCAAATATATAGTGATGGGAGAAGATGAGACTCTTAGTCAGTTATTAATATTCGCTATCGAGAATAAATATGAGCAAAGAATTGGTGAGTAAACCTATTTTTAATTCAATATAATAAATACTGAATCCGCTAAGCATACTCCAAATATTGACTTGCAACACTCATAATTAAAAAAACATAAATAAAATCAAGGGGTTCAGAGCTTGTTTTTAAAAAGTGCGGAAAATAGGAAAAAATATTAAATATATTTGTCGCCAAAAATGGTACCGAAAAAAATAGTTCTTAGCGTTTCCCATAATTAGTTCAAGGCCAATGAAGAATAATTCCATCAGTTTTATCATTCTATTGATCTTTATTAGTCTAATATCATGCAATGGGGATAAAGATAAACTCTTCACATCGCTCTCGCACAAGAGAACCGGAATCGATTTCATAAACTTCATTAAGGATAGTGAAACATTCAATGTGCTGGATTATGGTTATTTTTATAATGGCGGAGGAGTAGCTGTTGGTGATATTAACAATGACGGGTTACCTGATATCTATTTTAGCGGCAATCTCACCACAAGCAAGCTATATCTCAACAAGGGTAATTTAAAATTTGAAGATATTACGAATAAAGCCAATGTAACAAGTGGTGGTACCTGGAATACCGGGGTTACCATGGCTGATATCAACGGAGACGGATTTCTCGACATCTATGTCTGCAGCTCAACCGACGGCAGGCCGGAACACAGGAAAAACCTGCTTTTTATCAACAACGGTGACCTTACCTTTACAGAATGTGCTGTCAAATACGGAATCGACGATCCCTCCTATTCCACGCATAGTGTTTTTTTCGATTATGATAAAGATGGTGACCTCGACCTTTTCGTGCTGAATCATTCGCTTGACAAATTCGCCAGACCAAAGCCCGAACTGAAAAAGGAGCACGATCCAAGATATGAGGAACGGCTATATAAGAATATAGGAGGGAAATTTGTTGATGTATCCAAAGAAACAGGAATGATCCAAAATGTTATGAATTTTGGTTTGGGCGTTGCAGTAGCTGATTTCAATAACGACAACTGGCCTGATATTTATGTATGCAATGATTATTCCGAACAGGATTATTTGTACATCAACCAGAAGGATGGCATATTTTCTGAACAGCTCGATATGTATTTCGACCATATTTCTCTTTCCTCCATGGGTAATGATGCCGCAGATTTTAATAATGACGGGTATATTGATCTGATAACACTTGATATGTACCCGGAAGATAATTATAGTAATAAACTTGTGGCGGGACCTGATAATTATGATAAGGTAAGCATTCTTAAAAATACCGGGTATTTTCATCAATCAACCCGTAACATGTTGCAGTTGAACAATCACGGAAGTTATTTTACCGAGATCGGACAATACGCGGGAGTTTTCAGTACCAACTGGAGCTGGTCGCCCCTCTTTTGTGATTTTGATAATGACGGGAATAAAGATCTTTATATCACCAACGGGTATGGGAGAAATAGCACTCATATGGATGCTCTTATGTTCTCGGTTGAGCAGATAATGAAGCAACAAAAAGGTGAAGCCATTATGACGAAGATGGATATAATTGAAAGAATACCAGCAACGGTTTTGAAAAACTACATATTTAAAAACAACGGGGACCTCACTTTTACGAATGTAACAGATTCCTGGGGGGATGAAGTGCCCTCATTATCAAACGGAGCTGCTTATGCAGATCTTGATAATGACGGTGATATGGATCTTGTAGTTAACACTATCAATGATTATCCATTAATTTACCGGAATAACTCCAACAAACTCAACGCTAATCACTTCTTGAAAATCAAGTTCGATGGAATCGGGCTGAACAAAGGAGGGATTGGTGCAAAAGTGGAAGTTACATGTAAAGGTCAGACCTATACACAGGAATTTATGCCTTCACGGGGATATATGTCATCAATGAATCATGAGCTGATTTTTGGTTTGGGCAACGCCACTACTGTTGATGAACTGAAGATTACCTGGCCTGATCTGCGTGAACAGGTTTTAAAAACTGTCGGGATAGATCAAACAATCATCCTTCACAACAAGGACGCACAAATTCCTCAACCGAAGACTGCTCCTGTATATCAACCGGTTTTTGTTCCTTTGAATAACAATAATATTCTTTCATTTAAGCATGTTGAAAATGAATATGTCGATTTCAGACAACAAATCTTGCTGCCTCATTTTCTTTCCACCCAGGGTCCGCACATTGCCAAAGGTGATTTAAATAATGACGGGCTGGAGGATCTCTACTTCAGTGGTGCGAAAGGCAGTACGGGTAAACTTTACTTTCAGAGAAAAAACGGATCATTCGAACTACAGGTACAGTCGTGTTTTGAAAAGGACAAAGATTGTGAGGATATCGGGGCGGTGCTTTTTGATGCTGACGGTGACAAAGATCTTGATTTATATGTAGTAAGCGGAGGAAATGAATTCTCGAAGGAATCGCCGGAATTACAGGATCGCCTGTACCTTAATAACGGGAATGGTCTGTTCACAAAACCAACTGATCATCTGCCTGTTATGCTGACCAGCGGCTCTTGTGTTAAAGCCGGAGATATAGATAATGACGGTGATATAGATCTTTTTGTGGGAGGAAGACTAGTGCCGGGATCTTACCCCATTGCACCGAGAAGCTACATTCTGGAAAATAATGGTAAGGGGTATTTTAAAGATGTTACTGAGCAGTATAACAAATCACTTAGGAATCCCGGAATGGTTACTGATGCTGTATGGACCGACTTCAACGGAGATAAGCTATTGGATCTTATCATCGTGGGAGAATGGATGGGAATCAGGGCTTTTCAGAATACCGGCAGGAATCTTACTGAAATCAGTGACAAGTGCGGCCTGAAAGATTCAGAAGGTTGGTGGAACACGATAATCGCGGAAGATTTTGACCTTGATGGAGATATAGACTATGTTATTGGGAATTTAGGTCTGAACTCTCAGATAAAGGTATCTGTTGCCGAACCGGCCACCATATATGCAAAGGATTTTGACAATAACGGATCGATCGATGCAGTGATGTGTTATTTTATTCAGGGAAAAAGTTATCCATTCTATGCAAAGGATGATCTTCAGGATCAGTTACCATTTATTAAAAAAAAATACCTTTCTTATGAATCTTATGCCAATCAGACGATCACCGATATTTTCTCTCCAATCGAACTCAAGGACGCACTGGTACTGAAAGCTTCTGTCTTTGCAAGTTGCTACCTTGAAAACAAGGGAAATAATACTTTTGAGCTTTCTCCTCTTCCGCGCGAAGCGCAATATTCACCGATCTACGCAATCCTTTCAGGAGACTACAACAAGGATGGCAACCCGGACATGATCCTGGCCGGAAATTTCTTTGGCACCAGAATTAAATTCGGAGAGTATGATGCGAACAAGGGATTATTGCTTGCCGGAAACGGGAAAGGGGATTTTACAGTTCTGACCGACACTCAAAGTGGTCTTCATGTAAACGGCGAAGCAAGAGACATCGCAGATGTCAGACTGGCCTCCGGAAAAAACATGTTGGTCTTTGCATTAAACAATGATTCGGTTAGACTATATAAAATAGATAGAATTAAATAAAAATATTCATTTAAGAAATTATTACGTTATGTACAAACTCAAAAATTCTGTTATTATTCTGATATTGATCACATTAATAACCGTATCCTGCAATAAGTCATCAAAAAAAGATCTCTCCTTAACAACAAAAGAATATGAGGCGATGGGGATGCCCGATCATATTAAACTATGGTCAAGCCAGGCTTATAATCGGGCATTTACGGTGTTAAGTAACCTCAAGCTTAAAGATCCGTTATCCTATCCCCGAAAAAACAGCAACAAATCAGGCGATGTTTTTAGCCGCTTTGTCAATAAAGAAAATCTGGCATTTGTAAACGATTCATCTATCTCTCTTGTGGACAGAGCTTATGAGATACAAGCTTTCGCAGGTGTTCAAAACAAATTGATTCGCTCGTATACTGATGATTTGAAACCAGAACAATATTATGACGAGGAATTGATAGACTCCTATATTTTCGGACTTTACTTACACGATAAAATGCTGGAACTGGCCATAGAAATTTACAATTCAGAAGAACAATCCGTAATAAACATGAGATCCGGAATTAGGGCTGTGCTCAATGGCTATGTTCAGATGTCCTGCGTTATATTGGGGGAGCAGATAAAATCGAATGTTTATAGCAACAAAGATCTTGACAGGCTAAGTAACGAAGTTTCTCGATCTTTAACAGATAACCTTAAATGGATTCAACCTGCCGACAGACAGAAAATTGCTGTTCAGATACAGAGTGTTATTGAAAAATCTCCTTCAGATTATATTAAAAACAATTATATTAAAACTTTAAAAGTACTTAACGATACACATTAGTAACAGCATGATATTATGTAACATAGCTTTAACTAATCAGTGTCAAATGAATTGAAGTTGGTAGCCGGTAGCCTCAAGCCGGTAGCCTCAAGCCGGTCTTCCGACTGATTAAAAAAAAAGACACCAATTATTTGTTTTTAAAAATAAAAAGATATCTTTGTTAAAGATTCCTTAAAATCTAAGTCGGGTTTGATTAAAACCTGATTAAGTTTTTTTAAATCTTTTTAAGCTTAAATTATCTATTACCTTTATTAACCTAATTCTTTAACCATGAGAAAAATCACGATTCTGCTTGCTTTTCTGCTTTTAGCAGGTTTGCAGGGTGCATTCGCACAAAAATCCATCACTGGTAAAGTAACCAGTTCAGATGATGGCCTTGGTATGGCCGGGGTTCCGGTTGTAGTAAAAGGTACCACAATAGGTACTGCTACTGACATAGACGGGGCATTTACTTTAAGTGTACCTGCTGATGCAGTTACTCTTGTCGTTTCATTCATAGGAATGAAAACTCTTGAAATCCCAATTGGAAATCAGACGGTGTTCAATATCGTAATGACACCTGGCCTGCTTGCTCTTGAGGAGGTTGTTGTAACAGCGTTTGGTATTTCGAAGCAAAGTAAGTCTCTTACCTACGCCGCCCAGAATGCTCCGGTCAATGCACTTGTTGAAGCAAGAAACCTGAACATCGTTACCGGTCTGAGTGGAAGGATAGCAGGACTTGCAGTTACTGAAGCAAGTACAGGAGTAGGTGCTGAAGCTAAAGTACTCTTAAGAGGTAACCGTTCAATAAGCGGGAGTAGCGAACCACTTTATATACTTGATGGAATTGCTCTTGGCGGTAATATGTCAAATATAAGCCCCGATGATATTGTATCCATTTCAGTATTAAAAGGTGCTAACGCAGCTGCTTTGTACGGAAGCAGAGCTAACAACGGTGCTATTGTCATTGTTACAAAATCAGGAGCTGGAGGTAAACAAGGTGTAACTACAAATCTGGGATTTACCTGGCAGGGTAGTTCTGCTATATTCCTGGATAAAATGCAGAATGAATATGGTCAGGGTGGAAATGGGATCTACTCTCCGGATGCTATAGTATCATGGGGATCAAAAATGGATGGGTCAGATGTTGCACATTGGTCAAATGATCCGAATTATTATTTGTACGGTCAAAAGTATTCTTATTCTCCTCAACCTGACAACTTTAAAGATTATTTCCAGAATGGAAATAGTTTTGCTACCAATTTGCAGGTTAATTTAAATAACCAGACCAGCAATGCTGCGATTTCTTATACAAATACAAACGCTTCAGGTATAATTGAAAGCAATAATCTTAAGAGTCACAACGTCAGCCTTAGATATGGTTCAAAACTTGGCGAAAAATTCACAATTGACTCAAAACTTACTGTTATCAGGCAGAAATTTGAGAATCAATTCTCTACAGGCGAAAACTTTGATAACCCGTTGAGATATCTATATGTGGAGCCAAGAAATATTCGCACAGAGGATCTTAAACATTTTGAGTTTACTAATGCTGCAGGACAAGTCAGACAGCATTACTGGAGATGGAACGATAATGGAACAGGAAACCCATACTGGACAAGAAATAGGGTTTTACAACCGGAAACCAGGCAGAGAATAATATCTATGTTAAGTTTAAAGTATCAGGTTATAAAAGACTTATCAATTATGGGAAGATCTGCAATTGATCAATCATTTAGAGATAGAGAGGCAAAGTTTTACAACGATACTTACACCAGGGCTATAAACGGTGGCTATGAAAAATGGAATTCATCATCATATACTTGGAACAGTGATGTACTCGTGAACTATCATAAGGCTTTCTCTGATTTTGTTTTTGATCTGAACGCCGGAGCTAATCATAAACAACTTGAATATCAACAGATTGGTGGCAGTGGATTTGTTTTTAATATAGAAAACCTGTTTGCTTTGGGGAACACAGCGAATCCACGACCATTTGAAGATTATTCCAAAAAAGTGGTAAATTCGGTTTATGGAGTTGGTGAACTTTCTTATAAGAACGCTATATTCCTGAACATTACGGGAAGAAATGACTGGAGTTCTGCATTACCTTCTGCGAGCAGGTCCTATTTTTACCCATCAGTTGGTTTAACCGCTGTAATTAGTGATCTTATTACTTTACCGGCCGTTTTCACTCATGTGAAACTTAGAGGTTCTTTTGCACAGGTTGGAAATGATACTGGCCCATATCAACTTTACAGGACTGCATCAATAAATAATGGGATGATTACTCTTAGCTCAACTCTGCCTAATGCTAATCTGAAACCTGAAACTACCAAATCTATTGAAGCCGGATTTGACCTGAGGATGTTAAAGGATAGAATCAGGTTAAATCTCACATGGTACAAGACAAATACATTTGATCAGTTATTTGAAACACCTGTTCCTGCCACTTCAGGAGTAGCCAGTGTATTCCAGAATGGAGCAGATATACAAAACAATGGTATTGAGATAACAATTGGAGCAGCTGTAATTTCCAAAAAAGACTTTTCGTGGGATATTGATATCAACTGGTCGAAAAACACCAGTGAAGTTCTGAAAATTGCTGAGGGATTTGATGCTTTATCTTATGGAAGAGACTTTATCAGGGATTATCAATTAAGGGTAGGTCGGCCTTTCGGTGATGTATATTCCAAAGGATGGCTCAGAGATGGTTTAGATGAAAACGGTATCCCTAATAATACCGGTAATGTTATTATCCAGAAAAATGGTCTTCCTGCAATTACCCCCGGTATGACTGTAAATACTGCCAATTTCACTCCTGACTGGTTAGGTGGTATCAGCAATTCTTTCAAGTATAAATCTTTCTACTTTAACTTTCTGGTTGATATAAGGCAGGGCGGAACTTTCATTTCAATTACCGAGGCTATTTCAGCTGGTAGCGGTATCCAGGATTACACGGCAATAGGCAGAGATGCTGGCTCTTTACTTTTTGGCAGAGATGTTTTCAAAGGTGAAAATGGAGTTACTGTTGAAGGTGATGTCAATACGGCTGCAACCGATGCTGAAACTTTTTGGAATAACGTTGGTGGAAGGAATAACCCTGTTGGAGAAGCTTTTATAAGAGATGCTTCAAACGTTCGTATGAGAGAAATGATTTTGGGATATGATCTGCCTAAGAGCATTGTTTCTAAAACATTCTTCTCTTCTGCCAGAGTTTCTCTGGTGGGAAGGAACTTATTCTTCTTCTCGAACAAAGCTGAATATGTTGATCCTGAGATTATGATGAGTACGAGCAACACATCAGAAGGTGAATCTGCATTTCCTTTGCCTGTTACCCGTACCTATGGAGTATCAATTAATTTTGGTTTTTAATTTAATAACACATTAAAGCGATAACTATGAAAAATCTATTTAAGTTATTTACATTTCTGTTAATTGCTGTTCTTATCAGTAGTTGCACGGAAAAATTTGATGAAATAAATACCAATCCTAAAGCACTTACTTTATCCAGTCTGAACCAGGCTTCTTATGGATTTGTGGTTAGAAAGAGTATCGTTGGTATATCATATCTGGAGCCATACGGTGGCACCATGCAAATCCTACACTCACTTTTCTTTGATATATATGCTAACTATTTCGCAACATCGACCCCAAACTTTCTTTCCGACAGGTATGTAATGGTTGGAAGCTGGCTAGATGGTGATTTTAGTGGCTTCTATGCAGATCAGGCTCCTCAGGTCAAGTATGCTGAGGACTTTGCCAGAGATAAAAAACTTAATATTGAGCTTGGGATGATGAAAATCTGGAAAGTATGGAGTTATCACAGGTATACCGATGCATTAGGTCCTATACCTTATTCTAAGTATGGTAACATGCAGAAGACAGTTCCTTATGATCCTCAGGCAGAGATTTATGCAAGTTTCTTTCTTGAACTGGATTCGGCTAATAACTTATTAAAAAATGCCAGTGGAAATTCAGCAACACTTGCCAGTTATGATCCCATTTATGGAGGAAACAGGGTCAAGTGGATGAAATTTGGCAATTCACTCCGGTTGAGATTAGCAATGAGAATAAAATACGTACTGCCTAGTGAGGCAAAAGCTCAGGCTGAAAAAGCATATGCTGAAGGAGTTATTACCGACAATGCTGACAACGGATGGGTAACAACGAGCCCGGATATGCAAAATCCTTATAACATTATCAGCCCATGGGTTGAGTACAGGATGAGTGCTGATATGGAAAGTATCCTTAAAGGTTATGCTGATCCCCGAGTTCAATCATACTTTTCACCAGCATTGACTCCTGATGCAACTGATGATGCTCCATTTGCCACTGGAGCTTTCCCTTACGAAGGTATGAGAAACGGTCAGACCAAAAACAACAGGAGTGCTATCGCGTTTGATAAGTTTACTTCTGATATGGCTAAGCCATATACAATAGTTGGCGATAAAGGTCCACCCTGGTTTGTAATGAGAGCTGCTGAACAATATTTCCTCAGAGCTGAAGGTGCTCTTGAAAATTGGTCTATGGGAGGTACTGCAGCCGCTCTTTATACTACCGGAATTGAAAAATCTCTTGAAGAAAATGGATATGCTGACCGTAAAAATCTTTTGGGTGCTGATTATGCAACCAGTACATTAGTTCCTGCCAGTCCCGGAGCCGATCGTTCCGATAATCTGGTTGTCGCTGCTGTATCTAAAGCACCTGTTGCCTATTTGACGGCCGGTACTAAAGAACAACAACTGGAACAGATCATTACCCAGAAATGGATAGGTCTGTGGCCTGACAGTCAGGAAGCATACGCAGAGAGAAGAAGAACGCATTATCCAATACTATACATCCGTCTTGGAAGCGAGAACCTCGATGTTCCTGTAACTTCACTACCTACCAGATTGACTTATTGGACCTCTGAATACACTAATAACGGAGCAGAGGTTTTAAATGCAATTACTAAGCTGAATGCCGAAAGTACTGCACCTAATGGTGATAAAGCCAGCACAAAACTTTGGTGGGATAAAAAATAGTTCTGATTAACACTAATATTTTAATGAAAGCATTCGAAAGAGTGCTTTCATTCTTTTTAGCACCAGCAGAAGCATTAAAATGTTAATCACATGTACATTTAACAGGAGCAATTATTTTCTGATTCAGATTCATTCCTATCAGCCTCCTTGTTCTTTGATCAATACATTTTTTGCAACTGGAAAAGAGACCTAAATCCCATACGTCAGCAAATACACGTCCGGCATTAAGTCCGATACCATATTCCAGAACCGCTTCCAGAGAATGAATATCCGGTGGCGTAAAGTCGCCCCTCCTGTTTTCAGCGTTGCAACACTCTAATATATTTATTACTAAAAAAAGTTAGTCATACTTGTTTTTAATCCATCATTTTTTTCTGCTGAAATCGTTTCTTTTCATCTCTCTATTCCCCATGAACTCACCCCCTTAATCCCCCTCTCTGCTTCGCAAAGAGGGGGAAATCAGGAAGTATAGCATTGAGTGCTAAACTGGAGCAGGCTCTCTCTGCTTCGCAAAGAGGGGGAAATCAGGAAGTATAGCATTGAGTGCTAAACTGGAGCAGGCTCTCTCTGCTTCGCAAAGAGGGGGAAATCAGGAAGTATAGCATTGAGTGCTAAACTGGAGCAG
>Ga0315276_10001699_pt1 | contig 19803 bp, 22 predicted proteins | sample YL17G05_0_MG_FD_204542 | JGI IMG/M metagenome (GOLD analysis project Ga0315276, IMG submission 204542) | Sediment microbial communities from Yellowstone Lake, YNP, Wyoming, USA - YL17G05_0 | ecosystem: Environmental > Aquatic > Freshwater > Lake > Sediment | place: USA: Wyoming | collected... | reverse complement strand
GTAGGTTTTAGCAGAAATCCAGCCGCAACCAACAGACCCAAGACTGCCACCCATCGGATCTTTCCCGAGCGCAGATAAGCCCAAAAGGCACCGATAGAAAGAACCACGGGTAGGATGGCATATGTCTCTGTAAAATTCCCGCCTTCAAAAATATCAGGGTACAACACGCAAAATATTAACATGAAGGCTGCCAGGGCTGCCAATCCCAACCCCCATATTTTCCGCAAAATCAGAAAAAATGCCTCGACCGCAATGGTTAGCCAGACAGCTTGAAAGAGCCAGATGGAAAAAGGATTCGGTCCACCGAGTAGAATGGCTGCCGCATTAAGATAATAAACACCCGGCGGTTTATTATCCCAACAATCACGATACATCAAGCCACCTTCAAGAATGACCTTGCCACAATAGGCAAATGTACCGCTATCGGTAGTCATATTCTTGTAGCTGGGGTCAACACCGATTTGGATGATAAAAATTGTTATAAGTATAAGGAGCAGGACCAGGACAGCCAAAAGTGAAGACTTACCCCATCGATATTTGCGCATTATCAACTCTTATCTGGCGCCCCAAAATATCCGTCATCTGTCCTGAAACCGGACCCAATCATCGGATTACTATACCATATCTTCCTGAGTGTCAAAATTTGACGACCCTTGAATATACCTTCCGAATCAGGTGATTTATAGATCAGTGAACCTCATCCTTGATACACCTGAGCTGGTTAGGTCACTCATTCACCCCATACCTGCCCTGCAAACTCACCAATATTTAGGATCGCTCGCCTGGCTTCGGGAACGAAGCTGGCTGTATACTGCCAGACGTGCTGCATGCCATCCCAAACTTCCAATGTAACAGGCACCCCGGCCTCCCTGGCTTTCTCGGTAAACAATTTGGCATCGGAGAGCAAGAGCTCTTCCGAGCCAACCTGGATGAGCAGGGGTGGAAGTCCGTGCAGGTCAGCATACAAGGGTGATATGAGGGGTGACCGAAGGTCTGCGCCTTTCAAGTAGATTTCTCCAGCTTTGCGGATATTCTTCAGATTAAGCATGATGTCCTTGGTCCGGTTGCGCCTCCATGATTCGCCCGACATGCTGAAATCCGTTGCAGGTGAAAGGCAGGCTGCCAGCGCTGGCAGTGGCTTGCCCTGGTCACGCAGCTGGATGAGCAACCCGAGAGTCAACGTCCCACCGGCAGAATCCCCCATCACAGCGATCTGCTGCGGGGAAATACCATTGGCTAACAGCCATTCATAAGCTGCCATGGCGTCCTCACTTGCGGCGGGGTACGGGAATTCTGGTGCCAGGCGGTAATCGATGATCAATGCGCGCGCCTTGCAGGCTATTGCGATATTGGCTGCCAGGGGGCGGTGGCTATTGATCGAACCGGAATTCCACGACCCACCGTGGATGTAAAGGATGACCCGCTCGGTTGAGATGCCTTGTGGTTTGATCCACTCTGCTTGCACATGGTTGACTACCACCGGTGTGCACTCGATCGGACCCAGTGGCTTGAATAACTTTGGCATCCCTTCAAGCTCACGGCGGTCTTTCTCCACGTCGAGCTCATCAGGTCGGTCCAGCAGGAACCGCTTCAACCGAAAAACGAAAAGAAGGACATAACCTTGCCAGCTTTGCATTATTCCCTCCAAAAATAAAACATCGAGTAATTAAATGTATAAATGTAATTCTGAACAGACGGAATATTACGCCTGACCTCGATTGTAGCATGAATCAACCATTGGTTAGTCGAAGGTTGGGTTGAGCAGCTGTCTATACACAACAAATTTCTGATGTAATTAAACAACCTATATGAATCAAAATATAACCTAAGTTAACTTTTTCCGGAGTAGTGATACGCACAGACATCCAGTGGATCATCCCCCCAGCTCCTTGACCATGCTGAAAGTGCCGGGTGTGCGCACGTAGCCCAGCTTGGTGTCGATGGCGATCATCGCTACGTTTTCCGAATTGTGGCTGGTGCGCACCGTATCCACCCCCAAGGTAAGTGCCTTACGCAGTGCCAGCCACTTCACCGCCTGCGCCAGCTTACGCCCGCGGTAGCGCACATCGGTGCCGGTGAACAAGTTATAGGCATGGTCCGACCCCTCGAATATGGTTATGGCGCTCATAGCTGCCCATTCGCCGGTATGCGTGTCGATGGCGATGAATTGTGCATCAGGGTGGTACCAGGATCTGCTGCATACGTATCGCTCGAATTCCTCGAAGGAGGCCCATGGGGGGACACCGTCTGAACCAGGGTCGGTTGCTGCGGCATCATTATTCAAGGTATAAAGCTTTCGGCGCGCCTCCTGGGTATCCCCAAGCTCGGCCATATTGGTGAAACAGAACCCCTGGGCTTTAAGAGACTGGAGGGTGGGTTCGTAACGTGATCCATCCCATGCCTTGAGGTCAAACATCATTTCGATACTGTGCTTCTTTACCGTAAACCCGCGTTGGGTGGCAAAGCGGAGGCCCTCCTCACAGGTATCCCTCACCCTGAACTTCAATATGCGGGCATCTAATTCAGCAGCCTGATCCAACAGGTTGTTATATAGAAGGCTGCCCAGTCCTTGCCCCCGAGATTCCTGTTCGACGATCAGATAAAGTCCATAAAGTCGGTCATAGTTTAAGTTTTCCCTGTAGATGCCGTTGAAACCTAACAGCTTCCCATCTGGAGAAAGCGCTACCGAAAAGTGGATCCCATCTGCAGATTGTTTCCCGTACCACTCTAATAATGATTCTGCCGTGCTTGGCTCCGTCTCCTGGGTGGTGAGCAGAGCTGCGATGGTGGCAAAATCTCGCCCCGGGTCGGCGGGTTGGATATTTATCTTCGTCAGATCCATGCTTCAAATTCCTTCTGGTAAGGTTTTTCCCTGGTCGATTACCCATTATAATCTTTGCAGGAGGATGCATGCCAGCCTTTGTGGATACCTGGAAAGCCCGAGCCCACCAGCTTAAGGTCGAAGTGTATGCCCTGTACCTGGCGTATAAAGATCCGCGCACACCCTGGTATGCCAAAGTTTTCACTGCAATCGTGGTGGGATATGCCTTCAGCCCGATCGACCTGATCCCCGACCCGATCCCAGTCCTGGGCTACCTGGACGACCTGGTGCTCATCCCGCTGGGGGTATTCCTGGCGCTCAAGATGATCCCTACCGAGGTGATGGTGGAATGCCGCCTTAAAGCCAGGGAAGTGATGGCACAAGGCAAGCCCGTGAACAAGCTGGCAGCCGCGGTTATCGTGCTTATCTGGGTTGGGCTGGCAGTGCTGATGGGGGTGATGGTGTATAGGTGGGTGAGCCGGTGAAGTAAAACCCCCTCCCGCCTCCCCCAAATACATCTGTAGGTGGGGGAGGGGTTGAACCGATTAGGATTGTGAAGGAGAAGTAGGGGCGGGTCGCGCGCTGCCAAATAAGGCTGCACCCAGCCCACCCCGACACATTGGGTCTTTTTTCGAATTGATTGTATAATGATTATACCGATCCTTCTACCAGACCCTTATGGATAGATCCAACTCCCAATTCTGCGTCTACATCATGACGAACGACCAGCACAGCCTGCTCTATACCGGCCGTACCGGTAACCTAAAACACCGCATTGCCCAGCATCGTACAGGCAACGGTGGGGTGACCACCCGCCGCCACAACCTGGCCAGGCTGGTCTATTATGAGGTGGTGGAGGATTCCCCGGCAGCTAAAATTCGCGAGAAGCAGATCAAGCGCAGCTCGAAAAAAAAGCGCCTCAGCCTGATCGAGAAGTTGAACCCGGAGTGGCTTGATCTGTATGATCAGATCTGAGCTATTAGCTAAGTGCTAACAGAGGTAACCCATGAAATCTGACCCTTCCATCCACGCCCGCGAATTGTTCAGCACCACCGGCTTCTATTGAGCTGAGAGCGTCTTGCTGGCGGTCGCCGAGCACCTGGATATCCATTCTGATCTGATCCCACGCATCGCCACCGGCTTTTGCAGCGGGATAGCGCGCACAGGCGGCATGTGTGGGGCTGTCTCTGGCGGGATCATGGCCATCGGGCTATCGCTGGGTCGAAATGATCCCGGCGATGATATCGACCCTTGCTACCAGGCTGTACAGGCATTCCTGGAGAAATTTTCCGCCCAATATAACGCTCTCAGCTGCCTGGACCTAACGTGCGTCGATTTGAGCACGCCTGATGGCCAGGTTGCCTTCCGGAACAAGGGACAGATCCATCTGTGTACGGAGTACGTGGAAATTGCCACCCGAATGGTGGTGGAGATCCTGAAAGCTCAGGGATGACTGTCATTGCGAGCGAGCGCTTTACTGCGAGCGAAGCAATCTCCTACAAAATTGATGAAGATTGCTCCCCGAAAATCATCGGGGACCAATTCGCCGGGCGTGCACCGACTCGCAATTACAAATATCAGGCATGGTTTTGGTTGAATTTCACCCAAGCTATATGGATAAATCCAAAGAATGGTCATGAATGGAGTCGCTGAAATGATCCTGGGTATTGACGTGATTTTTCTGCACTCACCATACAAGGAGCTCTCAGCTTGGTATGCAGATATCCTGGGATTGGAAAAGATCTACACAGATGATACATGGACTGAATTTAAAACACAGGGCACAACCCGCTTTGCTGTCGAACACGTTGGCTGGCCTCGCTCGGTGGTGGAAAATCAAGCCATCATGGTTAGCTTCCGAGTTGTGGATATCCACCTGGCGGTAGAAACCCTGGCAAAGCGAGGGGTGCGCTTCTATCCTTCTATAGAAGAAGCGATCTTCGAGGCGGGACCTTCCCTTGTGGCAACTTTTCAAGATCCTGCTGGAAATTGGGTGCAGCTTTCACAAAGGAAATATCCGTCCATTTAATTTTCTTACCAGGAGGCGATATGTCCCAACCGACCGAATCCCAAGAGCGAACCCTCACCCGTTACGCTGCTGGACCTGACTTGCTGCAATCTGCCATCGAAGGTTTGGATGAAGCCCAGATCGACCTGACCCTATCCCCGGATGGCTGGTCGATCAGGCAGCTTATCCACCACATTGCTGATGGTGACTATTTGTGGAAAGAATTCCTACTTCGAGCAGCCGGTGACCCGCAACATGAATTCAGCCTGGAGTGGTACTGGTGCCTGCCTCAGGATGAGTGGGTGAAGCGCTGGTCTTATGCCGAACGAGACGTCAACCACTCTATCGCACTTTTACGTGCGAACCGCCAGCATACCCAGGTCTTGCTCAAGCAAACCCCCGGGCTTGCGGAAAAATGCCTGCTCATTCCCAACCGGCAGGGTGGGCAGGAAAGTGTCACCGTGGGCGAGGTGGTGGAGATGCAAGCCCGGCATGTGCAGGGGCATGTGGAGGATATCCGCCAGATCCGCCTGGCACACGGTGTGTGAGGGGAGGTCGAATATATTCTAAGGAAATGGCTGAGAAAATTCCTATATAATGATTAATGGACAGAATTCCCCACCCAGAACCTAAAGATACTCAAGACCTTTAGGGTTTCAGAAGGAGGTTTGCATGCGTATCAGCGATCACATCCAATGTATCGATTTTCCATGCATCGAAGCTAACCAGGAGAGCTACCTGGTCCCTACTCTCGAGCTTGACCCGGCCTCCATCAGGATCATGCTCATCTCCGAGACTTCCCCCACCGATCCATTAGATTATTACTACGCTTCTGGAGATGCCATGTTTGCCCGCACCACCTTGCAAGCCTTTCAGCAAGCGGGTTTAGTGGTGGGCAGCATACAGGGTTTGCTTCACAAGGGCATCTACCTGACTACTGCGGTCAAGTGCGGCAAGTATGATTACGCGGTTGCCACCTGCACCATCTCCTACTGCACATCCCTCTTGGAACGTGAGATTGCTCTTTTCCCCAACCTCAAAGCCTTCCTGTTAATGGGCGATGTGGCCATCAAAGCGATTAACATGATCGCCAGGCGCCAGAGTGAGCCACGCATCATCCCCGCCGGAGCCACTTACAAGATACGTGGTGGAGAATTCACTTTCCTCGGGCAGCGTGCCTTTCCTTCCTACCTCCAGGTTGGCTCCAGCTACGGCATCGAAAAAAGCAAACAACGCATGATTGCGGAGGATATCGCGCAAGCACTTAAAGTAGCTGAGATTGATTAAACCGCTTTTAGCTTTTAGCAGTTAGCTTAATGAGGAATACAATGAAAGATTTTCACAAACTAAACGTCTGGGAAAAGGCACATAAATTGACACTATCAATATATTGCTAACCAAGGACTATCCCAAAGATGAGCAATATGGACTGACTAGCCAGATGCGACGTGCCTCATCCTCAATCCCAACCAACATTGTGGAAGGTTGTGGGCATAATAGCCAGGCGGAATTCAACCGTTTCCTCCATTTGGCTATGGGTTCATCCAGCGAGCTGGAATACCAATTGATCTTATCGCACGATCTACAATATATGAATAATGAGATATATCTGAAGGTATCTACTGAACTTTATGAAGTACGTCGTATGCTTAACTCTTTAATCCAAAAAGTTAGGCACGATGGAGAGATTTTAAAGCTAACTGCTATCTGCTGGAGTTACCCATGACCAACTGCATCTTCTGTGATATCCTGGCTGGTCTTGCCCCAGCCAACTTCATCCATCGTGATGACCTGTGCGCCGCTTTCATGGATATCAGGCCGGTGAACCCCGGCCATGTCCTGGTGGTACCCTGCACACATGCAGCCCTGCTCTCTGAGCTGGATGAAAATACGGTTGGGCGCATGCTACAGGTCGCCCAGCGGGTGGATGTAGCCTTACGGGCGAGTGGGATCAAGTGCGAGGCGGTCAACCTGATCATCTCCGATGGGGCGGCCGCCGGGCAGGAAGTTCCGCATGTCCACCTGCACGTCATCCCGCGCTTCCGTGGGGACGGTCACCACTTCCGATTCAGCCCAGCTTACTTTACCCGAACACCTGCCTCGGAGCTGGGCAAGACTGCGGAGTTGATCCGCACACACATGGGAGGTTAACCATGAATCGAATTTTCTTATTTTCCCTTTGCTGGGTGTTAATTCTCACTGGCTGCTCTCCCACACCTGCCGCCACTTCAACGACTACCGCCCCACCCACCAAAATCCTGCCCAGCGCCACACCGCGCAACCGCATTCTGCCTACCTGGACACCCGCACCAACGCTGACTCCCCGACCCACGCCTACGCCTCAGCCAACCTACACACCTGTCATCATCATCGAGCCCAATTCCTTCCTATATAACAACCTTGATGCCGGGAAATCCGCTGGCTTGCTTCTCGACCGACCCACCTCTTCCACGCTTGCCAAGCCTGCCAACCTGGTCAGCATGCAATACGACCCCTTGATCTGGTCTCTGAACACAGCCTATGCCGGTCCTTATATGGGCTACTCAGTTACCCATAATACCAACTATGGCTGCAAGCTGGAACCTTCCATGGAAAGCAGCACTGAAGGCTACCAGGTGGAAAAATACAGCCGCCCGCTCGGTGCACCTACCTTTGAAATCACCCGGTTGAGCCAGGCTGGCGTGCTTGTTTTTACCGATTATTGCACCGGTGAAGGTCAGGCTGCCACCTGCTACCGGATGACCCCGGGCAGCGACCATGCAGCTTGCACCACAGATTCCGAGGCAGTGCTTGCCACCTACCAGCTTATTCCCAACCCCTTTTTTGGAGACCAGGCCTCATCTGCAAACAAATGGTTGTGCCAGGACCAGGTCGGCACGCAAGGTCTTTGTCTGGTGTCATACTCCATCCCTGTGAACGCGCTTGCCTTTTCGGATAATGGTGAGGGCTGGATTGGGGGCGATGACGGTATCTTATTTCACCTCTCCAACCAGGTCTGGTCCGAAGTTACCTCTCCCAGCACCCATCCGATCTATGACCTGAGCTTCACCAGCCCAACGGACGGCTGGGCAGTAGGGGCGGGGGCGCAGGTATTGCATTGGGATGGCATTGCTTGGTCCGAGGTCCTGCCTTTCCATGGTCCGGGTGAAGGTCCGGGTGGCTCAACCCAGGTGTTGTATGCCGTTGATGCTACCTCTGCAAAGGACGCCTGGATGGTCGGCTATATCAAGGGTATCGATGGGAAGATCAGCCCCTATGCCCTACACTGGGATGGCACCGACATGGTCGAGGAGAATGCCTTCCCCGTTTGTAATTGCGGTTTGAACGCAGTGCTCATCCTTGGGAAGGATAATGTCCTGGCTGCCGGTGGATCCGACCTGGGTGGCGTGACTTTACACTGGGACGGCTCGGAATGGACCAGCACGCTTATCCAGGGTACCGATAACCTTTATACCCTATACCAAACCATCAACGGGACGGTCTGGTCAGCCGGGATTGAGGTAGCGCGTAACCAGTCGGATACGCGCGGTACGCTGTTCAAATGGGATCGTACCAGCTGGCAGCGCTACGCTCTGCCACCGCTCACGGGCGGGATATATGCGCTCTCCGTTCCGCCCTCCGGTCAGATCATCCTGGGTGGCGATTTCACTGCCTTGGGGTCGAATCTCGCCTGGGAGCCGATTACTACCAGCATTGCTGGTTATGGGTGGATCGTGGATATCGAAATCGATTCGCAAGGCGCTGTCTGGGCGCTTACCCGCTCCGGCAACTTGTTCCGCCTGGAAATTAACCCATAGTAATTAGCATTTAGTGGTTAGTATTTAGATTAATTCATCAGAGCGATTATGCACTTTGCCTTGATCTATCGTTCAAGCTAGAAGCGTATCCATCCGCAAGGAATAGTGTTCGAATTCTGTCCTCGGGAGGGTAAAATTGCTTTTGAAACATTGGGTGAACTTCATTTCCGAAAGGACTGCCTATGAAAGTATTGTTTATCGGCGGAACCGGGATCATTAGCTCAGCCTGTTCAGAGCTGGCACTCCAACATGGTATCGAACTGTATTTGCTGAACCGCGGGCGGAGCATCCGACCTGCACCTGCGGGTGCGGTTTCTCTGCTGGCTGATATCCGGCAGCCCGACTCTGTAACTGAGGTGTTGGGTGACCTGACATTTGATTCGGTTGTGGACTGGGTAGCATTCACGCCAGACCAGGTTAAAACTGACATTCAGCTATTTCACAAGCGCACCAGGCAATACATTTTCATCAGCTCGGCGTCAGCTTATCAAAAACCACCTGGTTCTTTACCCATTCTGGAAAGCACACCTTTAACCAACCCTTTCTGGCAATATTCACGGGATAAGGCCGCTTGCGAAGCCCTTCTCGAACATGCTGGAAGGGAGGATGGTTTCCCATTTACCATCGTGCGCCCATCGCATACCTACGATCGGACCCTCCTTCCCTTCGATGGGGGCTATACGATCGTCGCCCGTATGCGGGCTGGCAAACCGGTCGTCGTGCATGGCGATGGCACTTCCTTATGGACCCTGACGCACCATCGGGATTTCGCGTTGGGCTTTGTGGGTCTGCTTGGTAATTCCCATGCAATCGGGCAAAGCTACCATATTACCTCCGATGAGAGTCTGAGCTGGAATCAGATCTATGCGTTTGTCGCCCAGGCTGCAGGCGCTGAGCCGAAACTGGTACATGTTCCCTCCGAGCTGATCGCCAGGTATGACCCGGAGTGGGGGTATTCACTAATGGGTGATAAGGCGCATAGTGTGGTCTTCGACAACCACAAGATCCGCCAGCTCGTGCCAGAATTCCATCCGGTGATCCCTTTCCGGCAGGGGGCACAGGAGATAATGGCCTGGCATGACGAGGATGCCTCTCGCAAAGTGGTCGATCCAGCGGTTGATAAACTTCAGGACCAGCTGATTGCAGCGATGATGCGAGTCCTGCCGGTAGAATAACTAACCGCCGTGCCAGGTTGGGTCAGAAGTCAAACAAGCTGTAAAGCCAGCTTCATTAATACCTCGCTGGTGGTCTTTGTGATATATATTGGATTTCGATCATCCTGATGGATGCGTGATTAGGAATATAATATAGCGTTGTTATCCATATAAAATAAGGAGTAAGAAAATGTGCAAAGATTGTGGATGTGAGTGTGGTTGTGATAGTGAATGTGATGCCAGCTGTGAATGTAGCTGCCACGAAGGGCATTTCGAGCGCCGCTATCAGACAAAAGCAGAAAAGATCGCTGAATTGGAAGCTTATTTAGGAGAGTTAAAGTTGGAATTGCAGGCAGTTGAAGAGCATCTGGCAGATTTGAAGAAGTAATAACACAACAATAATTGGTAAAGTTATCCTCCCGCCTCCCCCAAATACAATAAATTTGGGGGAGGAATAATTCGGTGGGTTGCACACCCACCCTATTTATTTGTCATTGCGAGACCTGCGGTTTATGCAGGTTGAAGCAATCTTCAAGTTTGTATTGAAGATTGCTTTGCGCGCATCGTACGCTCGCTCGCATATCGCTCACATAAAGCGTTCGCGATACTAGATGACATTGCTAGAGGTCGAGTTTCGCATAAATCGCTCAACCTAACCGGTTATCCGTTTTTAATTTATTATCTTGCGATTCGTTCCAGGATAAAGGCGCCAATTTCATTAACAGCTTTTTGAGCTTCGGGCAATATGGGGACAGAGGTATGCCATACATGCCACATTTTAGGCCAAACAACCAGCTGCACATCCACACCGGCATTACGAGCCTTATCTGCCAGGCGTACCGAATCACTCAGCAGGAGCTCGTCCTCGCCGACTTGCATGAGAAGCGGTGGGAAACCGGTCAGGTCGGCATAAAGAGGTGAGATCAGGGGCTGGAGCGGGTCCTGACTACCGATATAGTGCTGGATCATGGTGCGGACGAAGTTTGTGGGCAGGCCAGGGTCTTTTTTAGTTTGAAAGCTCTCCCCGGTGCATGCCAGGTCAGTGACGGCGGAGATGCACACTGCCGCGCCTGGCAGCGGTAGACCGGCATCCCGCAAAGCCAGGAGGGTGGTGAGGACCAGGTTGCCTCCGGCTGAGTCACCCGCAAGCACGATATTTTTTGGCAAAATTCCATTGCTCAGCAGCCAGCAATAGGCTTTGAAACAATCTGTATGGGCAGCCGGGAATGGGTGTTCGGGGGCAAGGCGGTAATCTACTGCCAGGGCACGACTATGGGCTGCCAGGCTGATATAAGCCAGCAGACTACGTCCAGTATTTGTCCAGCCCAAGGTCCAGGCTCCACCATGAAGATATAAAATGATCGACTGCGGTGAATAATTGGGCGGGTAGATCCATTCTGCTGGAACACCATCCAACTTGACGGGTGACAGGGTCACTCCACGCGGCAGGAATGATTTGCCGGATATGGCGCCCATCCTCGCCCGCAGTTTGGGGATGGAGGTGGTCGAGGTAGTCAGGGGCAAGGTTGCCCTTATGATCGTTCTGAATAAATAACTTCGCAGACTGGGCATAATGTGACCGAATTAGTTCTTCGCTGAACGGCGCATGGTTTGGATGATCAGTGGTTGGTGGGTATTTGCACCGCTTGATTATTTAAGAATGACGTGAATAGTATCGTTCAACACCGACCAGGGTGCAATTATACCGGAAGAGTAACCATGGGGACAGTTGAAATGAGACTCTACAAAATTCCCATTTACATACCTTGACAGCCGATATATCGTATGGTATTATAGCGTTATACGATATATCACTATACGTTATACCACAAGTCGGTATACCGATATACGGTATAGTGAGCTAGAATTTGGAGGCAGGCATGAATGGAAATGATGAAATTTCAAAGTATCTACCCTTGACGGAGAGCACCTATTACATCCTGCTCGCCCTGGTTGAACCCCTGCATGGTTATGGTGTGATGCAAAAAGTGGAGCACCTGAGCGAAGGCACAGTAAAAATCGGACCTGGTACGCTTTATGGGGCATTTAAGGCTTTAGAGAAAGGAGACCTGATCGTTAAGGTTGGGGAGGAAGAGCGCCGTAAGATCTATAGGCTGACCGGGAAAGGACTGGATGTGTTGAAATTGCAGATAAACCGATTGGTGATCATGGTTCGCAGCGGATCGGTAGTCTGATTGAGAAATTGGAGGAGAAATGGACGCATCAACATTAAAACGCACCAAATGGTTCTTGCCATGGCAGGACGAAAAGGAAGAAGCCTGGCTGGAAGAAATGTCGCAGACAGGCTGGCACCTGAAATCTGTGCAACTTCCTTGTGTATATACCTTTAATAAAGGCGACCCTTGCCATAAAATTTATCGGCTGGACTACATGCCATTGAATAAAGTCAAAAAGCAGGAATACCTGCAAATCTTCCAGGATGCGGGTTGGGAGTATACCGGTGAGATGTCGAACTGGCGTTATTGGAGCAAGCTGATCGCAACCGGTGAGACCCCCGAGATATTCACAGATAATGAGTCAAAAATCAGGAAGTATCAACGCATGCTGACTTACATGGGCTTCATTCTGTTTATCCTGATTTTCCTGGGCATAAATATGTTCATCAATTCCCCTTGGATTGACCCTGACTATGGGCTTTTAATCAACGCCATATACCTGGTTGGGAGAATCCTATATGCCGTGATCATCCCCGTTTACATCGTGGTGGTGGTAAAGCTGCTGCGCAGGATCAACCAGCTAAAGCAGAAAAACCTGTGAGCATCAAGGATGGTATGTTCCCCAAGTGTCGATGACCCTGTAGGGCATCGTCCGGACACCTGGGGAGCGGGGGCAGGAAAGGTAAAAAAATACCTGCATGGCGAATGGTTTGGTATGCCAGGCGGCAAGAAGAGTATCGCTGATGACGGGATTTGGTTATTCTATTTAGAAGTACTGATTCTCAACGCGGTATGGGTCGCTCATCCGGATGTAATCTTGTTCCAGTTCCTTTAAGATTTCATCATAGCGCTGGGTAATATAGGCCTGTAATGTGGTTTTTTGGATAGTATTGGGGAGAAGGTGCAGGCCATACTTGATCAGCTGCTGCCCAACATTCTTCCGGTACAAGATCGTGCCCTTGAGGCTGATGAATAAGTGCTCCGGAGCAAGCCGAAACTCGAGCAAGAGATTTATACCAGGTCGCAGCCTGCCATCAGTGTCGATGGTCTTATTCACCAGGATCCCCATCCCATCATAGCAAATGTCTTCCAAGTAGGCGCGATAAGTTTTTCGATAGAAATACATGTTGATAAAGGTCGGGGATTTCGGCTGGACGCGTTCAGCTTTGCGGTCTCGCCAGCCACCGTAGGATAAGTCGGAAAGATGGAAGGTACCATTTGTGTAATCGACAGGTTTAATAGTCGCGGAGATCGCCCCCGGGAAAGCCCCACTGCGCAAGTGAATCATGCCCGACAGGATGTGGAAAGTCAGACGTTGGGTTGCCTGGATCGTCGCGGAAACCGGGTTGATATCGACGATACGCCCCTGCTGGTTTAGGGTAGTTCCTTTGTAATGCTTGGTCAGGTTGACTGGTGGGTAGGGGTTAGGCAGAGCGCTGATTGCATCAGCGACTGATGTTATCATTTGGAAAGACATACAGGTTTCTCCACAGGCAGAACTTGTACCGGATAGATTATAAAATTATTGTTACAAGATTCGTGCCCACGTGGATCAGAACAAAGTAGATTGTGATTTAGTGAAGTATCACTTTGATGTCGATGACCCTATAGGGCATCGTCCGGCCTTCAGGGAGCGATGGCAAGCTACCATGCTGCTTGCCTCCCGCGTCTTTAATTGCAATAGATTTGACTGTTGTATTTTCTTTTTCGTCTACGCATCTGCATCCCAATCAAGGTTGCCGTCGTTATAAGATACACCACTCGGGCGATTTTGATCGTTATAGATACCATTGATGAAGCCCGAAGGTGATTTGCCCCTTCTCATATATTCAGCACCTCTCTCAAGAGCAGAGTAACCCGAATGAGGGATGTCCATCGTGTCGAGATCTTGGATCCCGCCACCATACGACTTATAACGTGTTGACTCACAAGGTTGACTTTTCTTTCCCGTAATCTCTGCCCAAAATGCGTATATGGTACATACGATCGCTATAGGGATCGTGATGATTAGCCCCGCTCCTCCCGTGAAAAAACCTTCCAACAAACAAAGAAACCAAATCCCGCCTAATTCTTTTGTCCATTCACCTTTTTCTTTTGGGGTACTCATATAATAACCTCCCTGTATATCTGTTGTTGTTTTCAGAATACAGAATAATCCCCTACAACGCAACACATATAACTATTATCATTTTAATAATTTCTTTAAAGGTAATTATGTACTTCGATAAGGACAGATTGGATACCCGTACCCGACCTTGTCGGTGGAGGTTAAGATTGCTGCCCTACAGTTAAGCTTTTAAATTGAGCGTGGCAGGTCTTCCCGCCACGCTCAGCCACTTGATTTCTTCTCCAGGACTATTTAAGGATAGTTAATTCTTGAGTGCCAATGGTAGCAGCGTGCGGTACACGAAGGCGGTGGTAGTCAGCGTAGAGCTGGCTAATAAATCTGGGTTGCCCTGGGATGTTGCAGTGATGACTACAACGTCCATTTCACCGTTGGCTGCTTCGACTGGTCACCCGCCCTATGAACCGCGATGCCAGTAGCGATGAGACTGGAGCGGTTTTATTCTACGTACTCATAATATAGAAAAACGAGGAGAAAGTCAAGAAGCAGTTATTTTATAAAATTGCAATAAGAGCACTGGACTTCCCCCCTCCCGCCTACCCCATAACGCTCTAGCTATGGGGTAGGTGTATTATGGCTGGCGGGTCGCAGGTTCTCAGAGCGAAAGCACATCGAAGATGTGGTAACCCCAGGCGGGCATGTCGAGATAAAGTCCTTGGGTAGAGAGGTCGTCACCGTGCCGGTCGTAAACTGCCTGGCTCAATCGGTCGGAGAAGCGCCAGGTGTAACCAGAAAGGTCACCCCACGGAAGCTTAATATAAGATTGGCTCTGGTGAGAGGCGTAGTTCACCACCACCAGGCGGTAATGGTCTCCCGGTGCAGTCCATGAGAAGGCGATGAAACCCTCGTTACTCCCATTCCCTTCCCAGGCAGGCTGTGCGTCGAGCAGCTGCCATTGTCCATCACGGAAGGCAGCCTCCTTCAGGCAACCAAGCAGGTCTTCATAAAAGACGGCGATTGAAGAGTCTATCGTTTCGACCGGTCCACGCCGGAGGTGGACTGGGATATGGATCTTTTTACCCTGGCGCTGTCCCTGGTGAAAGAAACGCATCCCGGGTGTAAAGAATGTGATCAGGGCGGCTGCCCGGTGGATATCCGGTGCAAAAGTCTCCGCAACGCGTGGCTCGTCATGGTTCTCAAGAAAGCGAGCCAGGTGATCCTGGAAGTCTAACCCTGCGAGCAGGTGCTCCCGAACAGGACGTGCAGCACCCTCCCTAAGGCGGTCATACATCCGTTTATCATAGGTGTAATCGAACCCTTGCTGTTGGAGGGTCCATTCTAAGTCCCAGTAGACTTCGGCCAGGAAAATGAAACCTGGAAAATCGGCGTGAACTTTTGCGGTAGCGCGAGGCCAGAAGGGAGCTGTGCTGATCCCCCATGTGCGTGCAAAAATTTCCGGTAAAACCAGCATTGCCATGTCACAGCGCACGCCGTCACATTGGGTCGCGATGCGTTGGAGTTCGCCGAGTAGAGCATCCTGCATGGCTGGATTCCCGTAGTTCAATTGCAGCGTATCGGACCAGCCGTCGAAATAGGGATCCCGACCGTATGCGAAGACACGAGCTTCACCCGCCAGCTCGATGCGGGAATAATTCTTGGGTTGACTATTGAGCTGCTCTTCCGACCCCGTCACGAAGAATTCGGGGTGCTGCTCCACCCAGGGATGGTCGGGAGCCAGGTGGTTCGGGACGAAGTCGAGCATGAGCCGCAGTCCACGCTGGCGCAGACGATCGCGCAGACGAGCCAGGGCAGCATCTCCGCCAAAGTCAGTATGTACGTGATATTCGTGGATGGCGAAGCAAGACCCGCAGATGTCAGACTCCTGAAAGTCCGGTAAGACACGTTGATACTCGATCTGAAATTGGGGATCCGAGGCTGACACCCGGCGCCCAGCCTCACCGGTCTGCCACACGCCAAGGAACCATACCATGTTAAACCCATCGCTGGCAAGCTCATCCAGCTCTGCATCGGGGAAATCATCCAGGGTTGCTGGGTGTGCGAGGGCAACAGAAAGCTCCGTTAAGCGGACGCGGGTATTGATCTGGAAAAGTGAAGGATAGCGGGGTATGGACAGATCTGCCATTTATTCTTTCCCACCCACCTGTTCACGAACGAGGCGAGATTTTAGCCGTTCGACAGGCGTCATCAATGCTTCTGCCGAGGTTAACCGTCCGAAGATGTCGAGCAGACGAGCGATGGTTCCTGTCCAACCGGTTTGGTGGCTTGCTCCAAGACCAGCTCCATTCTCTCCGTGGAAGTACTCATAAAAGAGGATCAGGTCACGCCAGTAGGGGTCATCCTGGAACTTGGCACTGCCCCCATAGACGGGTCGGTGCCCTTGATCATCCTTGAGGAAGATACTTGCGAGCCGGCGCGAGATCTCTTGTGCCACCTCGAACAGGGTCATCTGGTTGCCGGAGCCTGTGGGGCATTCTACGGTGAACTCATCTCCATAGAATTCATACAGGTTCATGAGTCCGCGTACGATCAGACTGTTGACGGGCATCCAGATCGGGCCTCTCCAGTTCGAGTTTCCGCCGAACATACCCGAGTCAGACTCGGCTGGCAGGTAGGAGACGGCGTTTGTCTGTCCACCCGCGGAGAAGACGAATGGGTGTTCCTGGTGATAGCGTGAGAGCGAGCGGATGCCGTACGGGCTGAGGAACTCATTCTCATCGAGCATGTAGCTGAGGACGCTCTGAAGTCGCTTCTTTGAGAGAGGGGACAGCAACCGCCGTCCTCCATAACCGATATAACCATCAGGCGTTGGAGCAACTTGCGCCACAACCTCGGGGTGGCGCTCGCTGAACAACTTGATCAGCTCCATAAACCTGGGGTGTTCCGTGAGAATGTCAGCCTCGAATATCGTGCTGGCGCAGAGTGAGAGTAACCCCACCATGGAGCGGACTTTCAAGCGCGTGGCTGATCCATCGGGCAGCCGCAGGACATCATAAAAGAATCCGTCTGTTTCATCCCACATCTCATCGCGTTGATCTCCGATCCGATCCATGGCATAAGAGATCCACATGAAGTGCTGGATGAAGTTGAAGGCGTACTCCTCGTATTGTGGGTCATGCTCTGCCAGGATGAGGGCCATCTCTGCCATGTTTTGGCAATAGAAAGCCATCCAGGCGGTACCGTCAGCTTGCTCCAGTGATCCTCCGGTGGGGAGCGGAGCGCTGCGGTCGAAGATACCGATGTTGTCGAGTCCGAGAAAACCACCCGCGAAGACATTGCGACCTTGCGGGTCCTTACGGTTGACCCACCAATTGAAGTTGAGCGTCAGGCTATGAAACGATCGCTCCAGGAACTCGATGTCCTCCCGGCCCAGGGCCCGCTCCACCTTGTACAGGAAGAGGGTTGCCCAGGCGTGCACAGGCGGGTTCACATCACTGAAGTTCCACTCGTAAGCCGGGATCTGACCATTCGGGTGGAAATACAGGCTGCGCAGCATTAATTGAAGTTGCTCTTTCGCAAAGTCGAAGTCCACCAGGGCGAAGGCGATCGCGTGGAATGCCAGGTCCCAGGCAGCATACCAGGGGTATTCCCACTTATCGGGCATAGAGATGACGTCACCGTTGAACATGTGATACCAGTCAGCGTTCCGGGAGGTGCTCTTGGGTGTTCCCATGAGTGGATGCGCTTCATGCTCCTTGAGCCAGGTGTCCACATCGTAGAAGTAGTACTGTTTACCCCACAGCATCCCAGCCAGCGCCTGCCGGTGGACCCGCTTCTCGTCCACACTCAACGTGGCAGGTGTGATCCGGTTATAGAATTCATCCGCATCGGCTTGGCGGGCTGCGACGGTTGCATCGAAACCCTCCCCAAATGGTTCAGCTGGAGGGTTTACGGATAAGCGCAGGCGAACGACCTGTGAGGCTCCTGCGGGTACATCAAGGATGTAATGGGCTGCGGCTTTCGTGCCAATCTTCGTCGGGTTGACGGCTTCAGTATCTCCGGAGATGATGTACTGGTGGAATGCATCCTTGACCCAGGGAGAGGCGTTCGGCTGGCCCCACAGGCGTTGTGAGTTCGTTTCGTTTTCTGTGAATATCAGCTCCCGTGACCCATCGCAGGAAAGCAGGTAGTCACCCAGCTCCGGGTGTGAGGCATGTATGCCTGCCTCAGACGCACGCAGGTTTGGCTTCGGCGTTCCAGCCTTCCACGACCAGGTATTCCGGAACCACAGGGTTGGGAGTATACGCAGCCGGGCTGGCTCGGGGCCGCGGTTGTGGACCGTGATCTGGATCAAGACGTCTTCCGGCTCGCATTTTGCATACTCCACGAAAACGTCGAAGTAGCGATCATCGTCAAAAATACCGGTATCGAGCAGCTCATACTCAAGCTCCGTCTTCGAACGGCGCTGATTCGTTTCCACCAGGTCCCGGTACGGGTACTCCCGTTGCGGGTACTTGTAGAGATATTTCATGTACGAATGCGTGGGGGTGGAGTCTATATAGAAGTAGTATTCCTTGACGTCCTCACCGTGGTTCCCCTCGCTGTTGGTGAGCCCGAATAGGCGCTCCTTGAGGATGGGATCACGCTCGTTCCAAAGGGCGATGGCAAAGCACAGGCGTTGCTTATCATCCGAGATCCCGCCCAGGCCGTCCTCGCCCCAGTGATAAGCCCGCGAGCGCGACTGGTCATGGCTGAAGTAAGCCCAGGCGTTGCCATCCTGGCTGTAATCCTCACGCACCGTACCCCATTGTCTCTCGCTCAGGTAGGGTCCCCACTTCTTCCAAGGAATCCCCATCTCTCGGGCGTCGTTTAACCGCTTCTGCTCTTTCACATCCACAAATTTAGGTAGATCAGTGGATTCTGCCATCTTTTTGCTGGGTACGCGCTTGCTACGAGCAGCTCCCACCGATTTTGATTGATTACCAGCCATACTTCCTCCTATTCGGGATACGATCTAAGTGAAATACCCTGCGATCGACTAATTATATTTATAAAATATAAATTCAAACTGGAAAATATCTGCCTATAAATACCTGGCTAAAAAAGAACGATTCAGATAATTATACATTTAACCTAGGATAAATTCTCAAGGAAGTTTCTAGAAGATTGCTTCGTCGGGCTTCAAAGAACGCAAAGCGCCCTCCTCGCAATGACCTACCCTTGGATGTCATTGCGAGGAGGCTTTTGCCGAAGCAATCTTCAACCCTTATAGAAATCGAACTGGCCTAGTTTAGGTTTATGAATTACTAAAATATTCCTCGAACAAATCTTCCCAATCTGGATTAATACTATTGATCAGCTCAATCTTTTTCTGTCTGGAGCCTCCTTTAATCTGCTTTTCACGAGAAATTGCTATTGAAATATCATCACCAGCTTCAAAATAGACAAGCGAATATAGTTTATATTTCTTAGAAAATGCACCACCCTTACCTGACCTGTGTTCTGTAACTCTCCTCAGGAGATTATTTGTCACTCCAGTTTAAAGCACTGAATGATCTTGATTGGTCATGATGTAGACGAAATATTGATTTTCTTTCATGGTTATTTATTTATCATAAATAATTAATCTGGATTAAGGTTTTATGAACCAGTAAAGGAACTCATTACTACTAACCATCCTTGAACCGCTGGACAACTACACTCATTATAAATTATAAAGAGAATATGATTTGCATATGGAAATAAAACGAGCTCGAATATTCTTACGGGTACTGGGTGATAAAAGTAGCACTATCCCTTAACGTAAGACAGCTTCTCGCATAT
>Ga0315276_10001698_pt1 | contig 19821 bp, 18 predicted proteins | sample YL17G05_0_MG_FD_204542 | JGI IMG/M metagenome (GOLD analysis project Ga0315276, IMG submission 204542) | Sediment microbial communities from Yellowstone Lake, YNP, Wyoming, USA - YL17G05_0 | ecosystem: Environmental > Aquatic > Freshwater > Lake > Sediment | place: USA: Wyoming | collected... | reverse complement strand
TTTTTAATCAATTTTATCCCCGGGCTTGCCGCTCTTTACGGAAATCTAAAACCATTCAATTTCTATAACAGCGGCTTCGACCGCCAGGCATATCATGCAAGACTGACGACATCTCCCTACGCTGCGTTTTCTTTTATTAACGAAAACTCGCATAAGAATGCGAAAGTGTTTTTAATCGGGGAAAGCAGGGGATACAACCTGAAGCGGCTTTATAACGCCAGCTCGCCCTATGAGAGACAACTCATCTCCGATTATCTCGCAAAAAATTCAACGGCGAAAGGGTTGGCGGCTGATCTGAAGAAAGCGGGCTACAGTTTCATCGTTGTCAATTTAGCCGAATGGAAGCGGACACGGGATTTCCTGAAGATTCCGGCGATGAACTTCGCCCCGAAGGGAACGCCTGAAGGCAACCTGCTCTTGGAATTCTTCCGCTCCCTGCAGGTTCTCCATCAAGATAAGAATTGCATAATTTACGCCCTGTAATTATTCTGTCCGATGATCTGATCGACTGGCTGTTGCCCAAATAAAAATGCGTCATATTCGGGGATACTTCGAAGGGCTGCAACCGAAAATGCGAAGCATTTCTGTAATATCTTCCTTTTAGTATCTTTTATTTATAATGATTCTCGTTTCCAATAATCCTTAAATATTGGTTTGGGCAACAACCCGTCTTATTTATCTACTCGCGTTTATCACCGACAAAATAATCTTTATATTCATGCGTTTCGTTTCGGCAATGATCGGCGTTTCGCGGACGGTTTTCAGGCCTTTTGAAGCATCACGTCGGCGAAGACCTTCGTATCGTTGATCATATTCGAAATACTGCAGGATTCCTCCGGTTGATGAGCGGTGTCCAATATCCTGCTCCAAACCGCGGCGCTATATCCGTAGCGGCGGAAGAAAGCGGCAACCGTTCCGCCGCCGATTCCCATTGGCTTCGCTTCCACGCCGTAAACGCGCTTGATGGCTGCGGCCAGCATCTTGACAATGGGGGCTTTAACGGGTGTTGGAGGCGCCGCTTTGGAAATCTGTGGAAACTTCATCTGGATTTTGACGCCGAATTTTTTTTCGATCTTGTCCGCTTTATCCCTGAAGAAAGCGATAACTTCATCAACGTCATACTCGGGAAGAATGCGGCAGTCGTAATAAATCGTATCGCTTCCTGGAATTGTGTTTATACTCCCGACATTCGCAAGTTTTTTCGTTGGCTCAAATGTGCTCTCCGGCGGGTCATAGACAGGGTCTTTCCTCGAATATTTCTTATGCAGATCGCCGAGCTCGACGATGAGTTCCGCCGATGCCCGGTGCGCATTTATGCCGAGCGCGGGAGTGGACGCGTGGCATTCCTTGCCCGTAGTCTCAATCTCCATCCAAACGATGGATTTCTCGGCGACTTCTATCATCGCCCCGCTCGCCTCGCCGGCATCCGGCACGACTATCAGGTCGTCTTTGCCGAAGAGATCCGTGTTTTTCAGAACGTAGTCAATGCCGTACTTGCTTCCCGTCTCTTCATCCGAGACGACGATCAGGCAAGCGTCACACTCAGGTTCGATGCCGAGATCCTTGAACGCCTTCATCGCGAACAAGCCACTCACCAATCCCTGGTGGTTATCCTCCGTTCCCCGGCCGATCAGAGAATCTCCCTCGATGCGGAGCGTCCAGGGGTCCCCTTTCCAGCTTTTAAGGCTGCCGGGCGGAACTACATCGAGGTGCGCCATCACCCAGAACCTGCGCGCTGAAGATTTTCCTTTCAAGCGCACGATGAAATTCGCCCTTGCTTTTTCCGGCACACGCTCATCCGGGGCATCGTATCTTTCAATTTCGCCGAACCCATTTTTGCCAAGATATTCTATCAGGAACTGCGCCTTTTCCATCTCGCCTTTGCCCTCTTTGTAATCGGGACTCATCGCGGGTATGGCAGTAAGCTGTCTTTGAATATCTATCATATCTTCACGGTAAGATTCGATCTGCGTAAATATTTTATTGCGGATTTCTTCCATAAATAACCCTTTATGTTTGAATAATCACGCTCACAATAATAGCCGTAAGTTATTGATAAGTCAAGTTTAACCGGAAGATTGACGCCCGCTTTCGATTTGGTTTATATATTCCATCGCCTTTTGCATATTCATATGACTCGGATATTTCTGGTTGAGATATGTAAGAATTTTGTAGGAATTTTGTGTGTCGTTCATATTAAGAAGCAGCACTTCGGCGGCGGCGAACATGGCTTTTGGAGCGATCTGGTTTTCCGGATAGGCTACGGAAAATTCATAATATGCCCTTGCCGCTTCCGGGAACATACGGAGATTATGGAGCGTCCTCGCGATATTATACTGGGTTCTCACCGGGAAAACCGCGCTGGGATTGACCTTTTTAACCTCACGATATACTTCAGCGGTTTCCTCGTAACGTTTGTTTATTATCAGAAGATCCATTATCCTCGCAGCCGTCTGGACGACCTCTTCCATATTGCCGATCTTCAGGTATGTGAAATATAAAAGCTTAAGAACCTCCACATTACCCGGGTTTGCGTTGAAAGCGGCGTTAAAGGATATCAGTGCATCTGCGAATTTACCCTTCGCCGCCAATTCCCTGCCTATCTCGATGTTTTTATCAAGGGTCTCGCGCTCAACGCTTTCCTCTTTCTTCCAAACCTTTTCTTCGCCGGTTTTCGACGCCGGGGGGGTAAGAAATTTCCTTTCAATTCCGCTCAGGACAAGAATGATAGCGAACACAACGCCGAAAAGGAATCCTCCTATATGCGCCCATACCGCAACACCCGTCATTCCTTTATATGTTATGGCGTTGAAATACTGATCGCCGAGCCAGATGGGGAGCACAAGCCACGCAGGAATCTGGAATTTTCCGACATACATAAAAAGAAGGTAAGCGATTTTAATCTTCGTTTTATAATGGCGGATTAAAAAAGCACCCATGAGGCCTGCTATCGCCCCGGATGCTCCGATCGTCGGGGATATTGACGCCCTGTCGGCAAGATAATGCGTCAGCGTTGCCGCAACGCCGCTGAGGTGATAAAAAATAATATAAGTCGGGATTCCCCACTTATCTTCTATCGCTCCTCCCATCACCCATAGAAACAGCATATTGCCTATCAGGTGCAGCCATCCTCCGTGAAGGTAAATTGAGATGAACAGGCCGGAGATGTTGAACTTGGCGGGAACGAAACCGTATTTCTGGAGGAAAGAGGATTCAGTGGCATCTTCATATGCCGCGAACAGCGCCTTCCAGCGTTTGAACTCCGTCGTGCTCTTCTCAACCACCCTTCCAGCCTTGATCTCCTCCCTGAAATCGTTCACATCCCGCTGCACGGCCTCCGGGTTCAGCATCTCCGTGTTGTTGATGTATTGTTTGTACCGTGTGAAATCATAGGTTTTCATCAGATCAATTTCATAGACGATCAGTTCCTGGGCTTTGCGCACGAAATGGTATTGGGATTTTTCGATGACCTTCGTCGTCGCCAAAAACACGAGGGAATTAATTATAATCAATCCCACTGTTATGACCGGGAATCGCCTGATGGCGCCTGTGTGCCCGATTGGAATGGGTATTGCCATATTTCAACTCCGACAAACCGGTAATTTTATCACAAAAACCGCTCCGCCTTCAGGAACATTTGAACTCCGGATATCGCCTCCGTGGCTGCGGATGATACCGCGGCAAATCGCGAGACCCAGACCCGTCCCCCTCCGCCCGCCTATTGAAACAAAAGGTTCGAAGATCGTTTCTTCCTCTCCTTCAGGAAGTCCGGGGCCGTTATCTTTAACTTCGAGCGCAAGATATTCGCCATCATTTTCTGTTTTTATGCAAACCACAGTATTTCTGCCCCCGGCTTCAATCGAATTTGTCAGTAGATTATCCAAAACCCTTCTCACTTGATCAATGTCCAGCATTATACAACCGGTGAAATCATTCTTACATAAGATTTCAATTCCCCTGTTTTCTACAGACTTCATAAAAGGGGATATAAGATCAGACATAAGACCTGCGGCATCCATCTTACTCAACTTCAGAGCGGGATTCCACCGCCCTCTTGCAATGGAGCTGGTCTCGTTTATCAAATTCGATATTTTATCGGATTGACGGATAAGGCTTGTTATCAGATCGCTTCGTTTATGATCGTCAATATCATCCCATTTCAACATATCGGCGTTTGCGTGGATGATAGTCAACGGCGCCTTTATGTCATGGGAAATCGTGCGGATGACCCTGGCAAGAGTCTGCTTTCCGTCTTCCCCGTTTCTTCCATCTGCTCCGCCCTTTTCATCATAGGAATAAAACCCGATTTTTTCAAAACCATCACGCAGCAGGTCAATGCTCAGCGGCTTTTTAAATATATAAGACAAACCAGCTTCATTAACAGCTCTCACCGGGTCAATTCCATCCCCTTCATCAACGAAGAGTATTCCCGCGGTCCTCGGATGTTTTTTACGAACAGTGGATAAAAAATCGAGACCTGACATTTCCGTCAGCTTCATATCGGCCGCGGCGATATCTATATCATCGGAAAATGCTTGGAGCGCCTCGGCAACGAATTGAAAGCTAATCGTATGACATTTCAATTTCAGAGCCATAAACTCAGAAAAAACCCGGACTGAAGGCTGATCAGCCGAAACGACCATCGTCTTGAGCGCATTTTTCATATTTAAACGCCCCACGGATAAGAACAGATCCCGGCGATTCCACCGCAGGAATTCACCGCTGTAATTTATTTATACCTTCTAAATGAATTCAAGTCCAGTTTAATGGGGAAAGAGTAGGAGAAAAATTAATCCATGATGATTGAAAAATTCAATTTTTACCGATTATTTGGAACTACCGCAAGGCAAATATTAAGAGACTTTGAAAAATGGAGTTTAATATCCACCGCTCTGCCAAGCCTGATCGTTGAGATTAGAAAAATCAGAATTTCGGAAGTGAAAAGAAGATAGTGACATGCTCTGCGGGAACAGCCTCGACCCACATTTTGCCGTCGAATTTATCAATAATCTGCTTTGCGAGATTGAGGCCGATCTTTCCCTTGCCTGACGGATTATCCGTGTCGAAGATGGCATTTACATCTAATGCATGAGCACTAACCGGCGAGCTTTTTGCGAAGAAAATTAATTCGGATATATCTTCCTTACAGCCAATATTGATCACAGGATGAACACTTTTCTCCACGAACTTGATTGATTCCGAAATAATGTTGTTGAATATCTGAGTGAGCTCGGATTGCGGGAACCGGACGACCGGAAGATTTCCGGGTATATCGAGAGTTATTTTTTTGACGTCTATTTCCTGCTGGCGTGTATAAATGATACTCATAAGCAAATCGTTTACATTGATGTCTTCAAGCTTATCCTCGGAGGGAGGAGTGACCGCCTTCATTTTTTTCAATTTCAGAGCGTTGTCAATTATCTTCTCAAGCTCTTCGATGGATGCCTTCATAAGCCTGAATGAGCCGGTCTTGTCCGCCTCGATGGAATCCTGCAGCTTCCTTTCCGATATCAGCATCTGTTTCTTAATATTGGTTATCTGTGGTTCGACTTCGGCCGCGAGGGTCACTAAAAAGCCGTCGGTGATCGGGCTATGAGCTGGTGCAGGTTGCGGCTGCGCTCCGGCAGGTTGGGCGGCAGGAGTGGATGTTTCGTTCATGCGGCTTACTATTGCAGAACAAGACATGATCTTGTTGTCCTCGCCGCTGATCGGTGAAACGGTGATCAGCGTCCGGAATGAAACACCCGCTTTAGTGAGCATATAGAGTATCTGGTTTTTGACGATTTTACCCGTAAAACCCTGCTTCAAGTATTCCTCGAAGGTTTTCTTGTAGGAAGATTCGAGAATATAATCCATATTCTTGCCGATTATCTCGGCATCATCATAACCGAAAATTTCCTTAGCTGCTCCATTCCATGAGAGTATCCTGCCGATCGGGCTGACATTTATTATCGCTTCGTTCGAATTCTTGATGATGTTTTGAAGGAGCGATGTCGCCTGGTTCATATCCTTATAAAACATTGCGTTCACAACAGCGATGGAAGCGTAGGAAGCGAGCATGATAATGAAGCGGAGGTCTTCTTTCTTGTATGTTTCTTCATTTTTATAATAGACGTTCAGAACGCCGAGAAGCGAGTTTTTAAATTTCAGCGATACTGTTATGAATGACGTGTAGTTATCGTATCTGTTGAGGGCGCCGGCAAGCGATTTATTCTCCGCACTGGTGATAACGGCCATTTTACCCTTGCTGATAATATTCTCGAGGAATTTAATAAGCTTGTCCCCGAGAACGCTGAGGATCGGGTCTTCCTTTAAGCCGTGAAGCTGACGTGGTTCTATATATTTTTTCTCTTTATCGTAAAGATTAATAGATGCGAATTTCACTCCGAGCCTTTCAATGACGCTTTTTAGGATCATTTCAAGCAGACGGTCGAGATTGAGCTCCGAGATAAGCGCCTTCGCGATGTCTCCGAGCAGCTGCAGCTCCTGCACCTTTGCTTCGAGCATTGCCTCGGACCCAGCGAGCTTGTTGGTGAGCTCGGTTATCTTCATATTAGCCTGGACGGCGGTTTCGACGAGTTGTTCGTTGCTCAGGAATTCCTGCTCGCCGGGCGCTCCCTGTCCCTCGATTGATGGAGCCTGACCGAGTTGGAATGTCGTAACCTGACGTTGCTGCTGAGCAAGAAGCGCGGGGTCCTGCGGAGGCGGAGGTGTATATGACTCTGATGGGAGAGATGGATAGGACTGCGTTGTTTGGAATGTTATCTCTCCGACTACAGGATGCATCTCCTTGACGACTGAGGGCGAAGGCTGTCCCGCCTCTCCGCCCTCGACAAATGCCTGAGTGGATTCCATCGCATCGGCCGGAAACTCATCGCCGATATGAACCGCTCCGCTGGAAGCAACCTCCACCTCCGGTATACCGGCCCGGAGAGCTGCCTCGGCGGCATCTCCCACAGGTTCGGTCGAGGCCATGTCAGGAGCATACCCGGCATCCGTCCGAGTGGCAGGCGCGGATTCCGCCGGCGGAGCGGCGGCAGCTGCCGCCTGTCCTTCCCTGTATTTGTCAATAATGTTTTTAAGTGTGCTTGTGACCGTCTTAGCGACTTCGTTCAGCTCCCGGTCGGTACGTATCATCCGGTATTTCGTCATAATGGATTCGAGCATCATTTGAGTGATTTCAATGAACGTCTCGAATACACCCTCGCCCGTCGGCGCGGCTGAGGGGAATGCCTTTATTTCCTTGCTTTTGTTAACGGTCTGGTTCATCTCATCCATTGACATTACTCCCGGCAGGTCTCTCTTGTTGTACTGAAGGACCCATGGGATCTGTTCGAGAAGAAGGCCATTCGCTCTTAAATTGCTTTTCATATTGGTTATGCTGAAAAGGTTCGCCTCCGCCTCTGATTTCTGCGAATCCGCCACGAAAACGATCGCATCACAGCCGGCGAGAACTACTTTCCGCGTAGAGTTGTACTGAACCTGGCCGGGAACCGTGTAAACCTGGATCTTAATGTTGAAATCGTTTATCTGCCCCAGGTTGATCGGCAGAAGGTCGAAGAAAAGTGTTCTGTCGTTTTTAGTATTTAATGAAAAAAATTGCGTAGGATTGCTGAAGTTCATGCACTCGTGGATTATCTGGAGATTGGTAGTCTTTCCGGATAGCGCTGGACCATAATAAACTATCTTGGTGGTGATTTCCCTGTCCCGATAGTTAATTTGAACCACCGGCTCCTCCTTTTTTTGCAATAAGCAAAATATTCTTCAATAATTGGAGGCGGCGGCCGGAATCGAACCGGCGAATGAAGGTTTTGCAGACCTCTGCCTTACCGCTTGGCTACGCCGCCATTAATACAATTTATATTATAAAACCCTTTTCCATTCAAGTAAAATAGAAGGCGCCCTGATAATTACATAAGGATATGGCAGCCCCTTTAACTTTTTGATAATGTTAGGCTTGAAAAAACATATTATTGTCAAAATGGAGCTTGACCTGTTATTAAACGATAATTTGAATGAAATCAATGCCGTGTTGGATGACAAACAGTGTATAATCCGTTAGAATCCTACGGATTTACAGAATCCTTCGAAGTACTCCCAAGAATAACTAAGCCGAGCGTTCCCTGCTTTTCATAATCGGAATGATCCCGAAGAAGACGCTCCCGAGAAGGCATACGCTTCCGCAGATTATGGCGGTGGCAACCGCTCCGGCATGTTCGGCAATGGCGCCAGCCACCAAACTTCCAAGCGGCGAAAGGCCGCTGAATATCCAGATGTAAATCGAGATGACCCGTCCCCTGAGGTGGGCTGGGGAATTGGTCTGCAGGTATGCGTTTGTGGAGGATAGCTGCACGGCAACGGACATCCCTATCATCACCATCCATAACGCGCTTATCTCGATATGCGGAGTCAGGGCGACAGCGATTATTCCGATTCCGAGGGTTCCCTGTCCAAGCGCGTTGATGAGGAACGTGCCCTGGTTTCCGTTGCGGGATGCCGTTACAAGCGCGCCGAAGATCGCGCCGACGCCCGCCCCTGCGAGCAGTGTGCCGTAACCGGCCGGGCCCGCTTTCAAGATATCTTTTGCGAAGATCGGCGTCAGGGTCATCAAGGCGGCCTGTCCAACTGTAGATGTGATCGCGATTGAAAAGATCAGTCTGCGGATATCTATTGCCGACCAGACGTATTTCATACCTTCCAAAATCTCGCTTATGATGGAGGAATCCGGTTTCTTGACAGCAACCACAACCTTTATGATGATCAGCGATATAAGCACGGCGAGGTAGGAGACCGCGTTCAGAAGGAAACAGATTCCCTCTCCCCAAATTGCGATGATGATGCCCGCGAGACCGGGGCCGACGATTCTGCCTGCATTGAAGGCGGCGGAGTTTAGGGATATCGCGCTTTGAAGGTCGTTCGGGCCGACGATGTCCATCTGAAATGTCTGCCTTGCCGTCATATCCATAGTATCCACGCAGCCCTGGAAACAGGCAATCAGGAAAATCTGCCATATTTCAATAATGCCCGTCAGGGTCAGCGTTGCCAGGACCACCGCCTGAATCATGCTAAGGGATTGCGTGATGATCACAATCCTGCGCCTTTGAAACTTGTCGGCGATGACGCCGGCGAACGGGGAGCCGATGAGCGAGGGGCCGAAACGCGCAACCGCCAGCAGGCCGAGAGCCATAGGCGAATTTGTCAGACGATATACAAGCCATGACAAAGCCATCGTTTGCATCCATGTGCCGGTGACCGAAATCCACTGTCCAACCCAGAACAGGCGGAAATAACGGTGATTCAACGCGCGGAATGTATGTTTAATTTTGTTCTTAATCTGCTTTTTCACAGCCGAATCATAATCCTGTCGTCAGAAAATGAAAAGCGGTAAGGTGAACAATTATGAAAAATAGATGCGACACTAATAATGAACCCGCTGGACATGGCTCTTTCTCTTCGGATACTTCGATGGGGACTATTGCTCTGAAGAGATGCCCGCCGTGTATGTTTATAAAATGTCATCCTGAAAAATACTGCGAAGGAACATACACAAAGACAAAGTCCTGGGGGGATACTGCGAAGGGATACGAGGGAAGGACCTTATCAGATTCTTCCAAGGCTTCTCTCTGTGGGTTTGCGTCAGAATGACAAAATTATGTCGTCCTGATAGATTCTTCGAAGGAATATACACGAAGACGAAGTCATGAGAGATTCTTCGAAGGGATACAAGGGAAGGACAAGTCCTGAGGGATTCTTCGAAGGAATATACACGAAGACGAAGTCCTGAGGGCTGCTGGGGAAGGAACAAAAAACATACGATTGATTTAAACGGCTGTTTAAGCAAAGCACTTCTCCGCGTTCCTGACTGTCCGAGCCGGAGGGGTGCCGCAGCGGTCGAACAGGGCGGTCTCGAAAACCGTTGAACCCATTGGGTTCTGAGGATTCGAATCCCTCCCCCTCCGCCAGTTCTCATAATTTCAAATAAAAACCTTTTTCATTATTTTTTCTTTTGGAAATCATCGCATTAAAAATATTAATATACACTTACAATAAATGGTGTATTATAATAATTGATCGAAGTATCGTAATTTTAGTAAATGCAGTTATCTAAATATCTAAAATCCTCAAAGCACCCAAGAAAGAAAGGTTAGTTTAAAAATAATGGCCAGAATAATTTTAAAAAATAACGAGTATTCTTTATATGACTTCGATAATGAAACCGAATTCGAGAAGGCTGTTATTGAAAACCAAAAATATCTTTTTGGAAAAGACTCTGTCTACGTCGATGTTAAAAGACGGATCGGGCGCGATAAACACCGAAGCATACCGGATGCATTTCTAATAGATTTTTATAACACAAAGAAGCCTCAGCTATATATCATAGAAAACGAAATTGCATCGCATGATGTCTATGCGCATATTTCAGAACAAGTCGTGCGTTTTGGAACAAGCACAGTGACATCTGCTAATCAAATACGCGACATGCTTATTAAAGCAATAGAGAACGAGCCAGGAACAAAAAAAGAAATAGAGAAATACTTACCGCAGACTGTCTTTAAAACCGTGACGGAGTTAATGCTTTTTCTTACTGAAAACGATATTAAAATCGTTGTCGCTATAAATGAAATCACCGCGGATCTAAATCTTGCCTTCAACATTTTTAAAAGCCCGCCCGATGTTGTACTTTTGCAACGCTATTTATGCGGAAATGAAATCTCTTACTACTATGAGCCGATGCGCGAGGAAATTGAAGATATAGAAATGGAAAAACGGAAAACTGGCGAAGCAGTGGATTTTAATATGGTTGTCTGTGCCGCTTTTGAAGACGGCTTTAAACACGCTTATTTAGAAAACAATGCATGGTGGGCTATCCGGCTTTCACAAGAAGCACGCGAAAAACTCAAATATCTGGCAATTTACGAAAAATCCCCTATCGCACATATTAGCCATTACGCAGAAATTGAACGCATTGAGCCATACAAAGACACTGGTAAATATATCCTTTATCTTAAAAATAAAAGGACCGTAAAGCCAATCAAGCTTGGAACGGGTAAAAAAGGCGAAGCACCACAAGCTCCACGCTATACAACATTAGAAAAATTATTACACGCCAAATCAGTAAGCGAGTTATGGAGCTAATATTGTTTAAGTATTGAGGACTTACTCTACGCACAGAGATGTTCTTAGTTATAATTTATATGTTTCCGGCAATCTTCCGAAATATTCGTTCAGGACATCCCTATGATCGAAGGCGATATCTTCGGGCAGGGTTTCTTTGATGAAGATGCGGGCTTCGCCGGCGTCATCGCCTGCTTTCGGTTCGCCGTCGGCTATAGCTGAAAAGACGGTCGTGATCGTATGGAAGCGTGGATCGCGCCCCGGAGCGCTGAAGACGCCCATAAGGCTCGTGATTTTGATATCCAATCCCGTCTCTTCCTTTGCTTCGCGCACAGCGGTTTGTTCCACGCTCTCGCCGTAATCCACGAAGCCGCCGGGCAGCGCCCATCCGTACGGGGGATTGAGGCGTTTGATAAGAACGACGTTATCCGGCTCCGGTCTGCTCATCAATCGGATGATTATATCCACCGTGGGATAGGGATTGCGGAATTTGGAAACAACCTTTCCGCAATGCGGGCATTGCAGCGGTCCGCCGGTTTTATCGGTCATTGTATATGCTCCATGATTAATCCTCTTTTATCTATAATGAAGATACCCGGTCGTAGCCCTTTGAAGCTCCCCGAGTATGACAATCATTTTTGTAAGCGGTCCGGTAGTTTTTTCAGCCATTGCAACGTTCCTGATAAAAGTACTTTTAACTATAATGAAGATACACGGTCGTAGCCCTTTGAAGCTCCCCGAGTATGACAATCATTTTTGTAAGCGGTCCGGTAGTTTTTTCAGCCATTGCAACGTTCCTGATAAAAGTACTTTTAACTATAATGAAGATACTCGGCTGCCGCCCTTCGTAGATTCACCGAGTATGACAATCTTTTTTAAGCCGTCCGCCGGTTTCCTCCGTCATAGTGTACGCTCCATAAAAAATATTTTATAAACTATAATGAAGATTATAGAATCCTTCGGATTTACAGAATCCTTCGGATTTACAGAATCCTTCGGATTTACAGAATCCTTCGGATTTACAGAATCCTTCGGATTTACAGAATCCTTCGGATTTCCCGGTCGTAGCCCTTCGAAGCTCCCCGAGTATGACAATCTTTTTTAAGCCGTCCGGTAGTTTTTTCAGCCATTGCAACGTTCCTGATAAAAGTACTTTTAACTATAATGAAGATACCCGGTCGTAGCCCTTCGAAGCTCCCCGAGTATGACAATCTTTTTTAAGCCGTCCGCCGGTTTCATCGTTCATTTTGAACACTCCGAAACGAGATGAATTATATTTCTTTCTTTTTGCCCTGGATCAGTTTGGGGCCGGTTTTCGCGGAAGCGTCTTTCGCGGGGGGTGCGGGGGCGGCCTTCGCGCCGTCCGTTTTGTTAAGTTTTTCTTCTCGCCATTTATCCCGCCAGTATTTTTTCTGCCAGATATATACTGCCTGGTTATGATCGTCGATATTCGTGGTAAAGACATGGCTCCCGTCGTTCTTCGAGACATAATAAATAAATTTCGTGTCGGCGGGGTTGCACGCGGCGATGAGCGAGGAAATCCCCGGATTGCATATCGGGCCCGGAGGAAGACCCCTATATTTGTATGTATTGTATGGAGAATCCTTCGCCTTGTGTTCCCGCTTGAGATTGCCGTCGTAAGTCCCTTCCAATTTTAGGGCGTAAATAATCGTGGGATCCGTTTGAAGCCCCATTCCGATTCTCAGCCGGTTATAGATGACGGAGGAAATCAGGCTCCGCTCCTCCGGCAGAGAGGTTTCTTTTTCTATAATGGATGCGATGATTACAATCTTCCTCAGATCGAGGTTCCGCTCCCTGATCGGGCCAGCCAAATACTCGTCATACTTCGACTCGAAATTATTTGTCATTATAGAGATAACTTCCCGCGGAGTCATAATCCGAGAGACGAGATAGGTATCCGGGAATATATAACCTTCAAGGGAAGAAGCCTTCGGATCGAGACTCTTGATCTGGGATGGGTCGTTTAAAATTTTCAGAAAATCAGTTTTCTTGAAAAGCCCGGCATCCTCTGCCATCGCCGAGATATCGAAGACATCTTTCCCTTCGGGCACCGTGAACCGGTGATAATATACATCCCCTCTGCGAAACTTGCCGTAAACGTCCATCGCGTTCATCGGCCTGTCGAAAAGATATTCCCCCGCAAGGAGCGAATGCTCCCCGCCTTTCAGCCTGAGAATCACTCGGAAACCCCTGCCGCTCTTCAGCACTCCCGAAGTAACAAGGGTATGTATCATATCATTGACGCTGCTTCCGGGCTGGATGATCACAATCTTTGTGTTTTCCGAATATCCTTTATAAGGCGAATAAACCAGATTATAGACATAAACACCGGCGGAACCGAGTCCGATAAGAAGAATCAATACCGCCAGGGCATATATCTTGAAACGGGATTTTTTTTTGGTTTTCGCGGCCATCATTATCTCTTGATTTCGTGCTTTGCGCTCTGGCGCAGATTAATGTAGTCCATGTAGCTCTGCAGCATTATCGCCGCCGCGAGAGTGTCGATCTTGCTCTTCCTCCTGGCGCGGCTGGCTCCGCCTTCGATCATAATCTTTTCCGCCTGGGATGTGGTGAGCCTTTCATCCCAGGTCTTGATCTCGATACCGGTTAAAACCGCACTGAGCCGGGTAATAAACTCCGCCACCTCTTCGGCTTTATGCCCCTCTTCGCCGCGCAGAGTCAGGGGAATTCCTACAACAATCCGTTTCACTTCCTTGTTTTCGATTATTTCTTTGATCCTGCCGATCGCCCCGGCCGGGCTGGAATATGCAACCGTCTCGTAGGGCTGCGCAGTGATGAACAGGCCATCGCTTAGAGCGGTGCCGATCCTTTTCTCGCCGTAGTCAATGCCCAGCGTTTTCACTTTCGTTTCAGGTTCCATTTTTATGCCGCGGAAAATGTGTTATTCAGAAATGTCGGTCTTTTTTTCAGGCAGATCCGTTTTCACGTTTGCCGGCGGTTTTGGCTGCGCTGCAACTTTCTTTCGAAGATTCTCGAGCCTTCCCTGTATTTCTTTTATTACCGGCGAATCTGTGCCTGTATCCGTTTTTTCTTTCAGAAGCCTGTCATACAACGCTTGAGATTCTTCGATCTTATCCTGCATTTCGAGGGATGTGAAAAGTTTCAGATACAATTGATACTTTTTTTCCTGACCTCTGCAATATTCAAGCGCTGGAGCGTATCTTTTCTCGGCGGCATGAAATTTATTTATCTTCATATAGTAATCCCCGACATACTCTTCATGCTCGGCCATATGGTTGTACGCGTCATTTAACGCGGTTTTGGCATCAGCGACGTATTTGCTCGATGGATATTTCTTAAAAAATATATTGAATTCTTCGATCCCTCTTATTACCTCGCTGGGATCCACCTTAATGCTTTTGTGCCTGTTCCAGCGGCAGAGAGCAATCTGTTTTTGGACATAATCGAGATCGTCAGATGTGGGGTAAAGGGTTATATATGCCTTGTACTCCGCCTCCGCCTCGATGAATGAGCTTCTCAGTCCTTCTGCAAAGAGCGCATCGGCTTTAAGAAGACGCGCTTGTTTGTAATAAATAGAATTTGGGAAATTATTTTCGATAGTATTGAGCACCATTACTGCCGCTTTGAAATCCTCATCCTTGATGTATTCCTGGGCTTTGTCATACAACGCCCTGTCTCCGAGTTCCTGTCCCTCCATGCCCTTGCTCACACCGCATGATATCAGGCCCGACAGTGACAATGCCGTTAAGACAATAATAGGATACAAGTTTTTTTTCATATTCCGCTTTCTCTTAGTTTTCATTTTTTAACCATTCCCATTCGTTTTTTAAGCCATTATCGAGATTATAACTCGGCGAATAGCCGATGTCGTCGCAAGCCGAACTGTAATCGGCGTGAGTATGTTTCATTTCTCCCTGTTGCGAAGGAATATGCCGCGTCTTCACTTCCATTCCGGTAATTTCCCGAAGCTTCCTTATCAGATCGTTTATCGAGATACGATGACCGCCGCCGATATTATATATACGCCCTTCCACTCCCTTTTCGGCTGCTGAGATAAATGCGGAGACGACATCGTCAATATATGTAAAATCTCTTGTCTGTTCGCCATCACCGAAAATCTCGATCTCACCGCCATCCAGAATCCTGCGCATGAATTTGTTGAACGCCATATCCGGCCTCTGTCTGGGGCCATATACCGTAAACAATCTCAGGCTGACTGAAGGTATGCCGAATGCTTGTTGATAGAGATGAACGAGATTCTCTGCGGCGAGCTTTGTAACACCATAAGGTGAAACGGGTTGAATATATGAATCTTCTTTCATCGGCAGAGACGGAGTGTCGCCATATACCGACGAAGATGAAGCATAAACCAGCTTTTTGATCGGTCTGTCAACCAGCGATTCCAGCAGTTTCTGGGTGGATTTGATATTTTGATCTATATAAACCTGGAAGTGATCCCCCCAGCTTTTGCGGACGCCCGGTTGCGCGGCAAGATGAACGACATAATCCATCCCTTTCGTTAACCCGTTTAGATCTGCGATCGAGAGATCGGCTTCGATAAACTCGTAGGAAGGATTCTTCATGGCTTCTTTTATGTTTCTCTCCTTGACCTCCCGAGGATAGTAATCCGAAAAACAATCCACGCCTCTGACCCAACAGTCGTTTTTCAATAATCTTTCGGACAGTGTGGAGCCGATAAAACCCGCAGCCCCCGTAATCAGATACTTTTTTTGTCCAGTCATATTCCCCGCTCATTAAACATTTCGGTAAATTCGTTTTTTTCTATCTTCACACCGTTCCTATATAAATTATGCACGCTATAACCAGAAGCAATAGATGTGCCATCATCGGTGTATTTTACGTCGTAGTCATACCTCATTGAATCATTTTCCTGTATGGAATTCCGGACAGCTACTTCTACACTGTCGTCATAAAGGGGAAATCTATGTCCAATTATATTAAAAAAAAATTCTTCTGTCTTGATCGCAATTTCTCCCGCACTCAGAAGATTTAGCAGTAAGGGATATTTTCTAAGGCAAGCCGCCCTTGCCGCATCGAACCAGTAGATGAAGACTCTCTCGTTTGCTCCACCACCGGCATCGGTCTCATGATATCTTACTCTCTCTCTCAATAATTCTTCCATCGTCATTTGCCGTTGCATATGCTCCGCATCGCGGTGATCGTCTCGGCGGGGGAAGGTGTTTTGAAGATGCCGGATCCGGAAACAATTACTCGCGCTCCTGCCTTGTGAACATCGGAGATATTTCCGATCGTTATTCCCCCGTCAACCTCGATCAGTATTTCCGGATTCACGGATTCAGCCAGCCTGGAGAGCTTTTCAATTTTTTTCAGAGAATTGGGGATGAAATCCTGCCCGCCGTAGCCGGGATTCACGGACATCACAAGCACAAAATCGAGGTATTCGAGAACATATTCCAATGCATCGGGCGGTGTCGAAGGATTGAGAGCCACCCCTGCCTTGGCGCCGAGACTCTTTATATGCATCAGCGCTCGTTGAATATGCGTTACCTCTTCAATATGTATACTGATCCAGGCAGCTCCAGCTTCGATAAAATCCTTGATATATTTTTCCGGCTTCACGATCATCAGATGGACATCGAGAGGCTTGTCACTGATTCTGTGTATGGCTTTTACTATCATCGGTCCGAATGTTATATTCGGCACGAAACGGCCGTCCATAATATCCAGATGCAGCAAGTCAGCGGACTTCACCGCATCCAGTGACCGTTCGAGGTTTGCAAAATCCGCGGACAACGCCGAGGGCGCAATCAATATGTCACGTTTCATCTATTTACTCACCCAGAGGTTAATGATATCCGATTTATGAATAGAATATCCCGCCTTTGGAAACTGCATGATTATCATCCTTGGGCTGGCGCCGGGATAATCATGATAAAAAACATTCCCAATCCTGAAACCTGCGCCTTCGAGGCGATTGAGCACCCTCTCATAATCCTGACCTATCAAATCGGGCATAACATACACTTGCTCCTTAGCTCCCAGCGAGACCAGGATGTTGACCCGGCTGCCTTTTATCATCGACGAACCGGGTAAAGGCTCCTGCGCGATGATGTTGTTACCGATCACATAATTGCAGTAAATTTCAGAAATATTTGTAAGATTCAAACCGTTAGTAACAAATACGGCGGCTGCGTCCCTTGCGCTGTTTCCGACGAGCGAGGGGACTATGATGGTCTTGGTCCCGGCGCTCAAGACCACGCGCACGCTGACATTCCGTTTGACGGATGTTCCAGCCTCGGGTTCTTGCCGCATAACCCTGCCATCCTCGATATCCTTAGAGAAAAGACGCTCATCGGAAATTTTCAATTTCAAATCCAGATCGCTTAACAGCTGGACAGCCTCCGTCGTGGTCATTTTATAAAGATCGGGAACGCTTACATCTTCGCCCTTTATAGACAATACCATAGTTATATAAGCCGTCGTCGCAGTGACAAATATCAGGGCTATTATCATTAAAAACCCGGATATGATTGACCATAGCCATTTTTTCTTTTGGAGGTCCGCGATAACCTTCGGTTTCTCCCGCCCGAACTCTGTTTTATCGCCTTCCCTGTTTATAACAGAGCGGAAGTAATGCCTTGCATCATTGAAAAACCTGACAAGCCCGACAGGTAACCTGATTTTAAGCACCTATTTCAGCTCCCTAAAAAAGAAAGGTTATCATATCGGAGAATCTGTTTCAATATAAAGCCGAATTGCTCCGATCTTTACACTCGGAAACGATCCATAGAAAAATCCCTTAACTCTATATAAATCATAATCATAACCGATTGAAAAACAGTTTGCGGAAAGAGGACCTTGAAAAGCTCTCAGCTTATTTTTTAAGGAATCGAGCTATATCGAGAATTAGTATTATAGAACCCAGGATATTATTCTGCTCATCCTGGAAAGGAACGATGCGGGCGGGAAGGTTGCCCTCTATCTTGGAGGAATATGCAGAAATAAATTTTAGAAACACATCATGACGTTTTCGAGTCTCGACGACATCCTGCAAAACCGTCTGCAGGTTGTCATCCTGATTATCAAAAACATCCCAAATATATTTCCCGATAATCTTGGTGGATGAAACGCCGCTAATCTCTTCCAGATGAAGGCTCCACATAAGAATCCTCCCATCCAAATCCTGAACGCAGAAACCTTCGAAAAGATTGTTCACTATGTTCTTATTGAATGTCTTGGTATATTCGAGAGTTCTGAAGGTATGGGATTTACGAACCGCATTTTTGATAGCATTGATCAATTTCGAGAAATATGCAAAACCTATGTCCTTGGTAAAATAATCATCCACACCGCCCAGAAATGCATCTCTTGCAAGTTCTTCGTTGCCCTGGCCAGTAAGGAATATGAATGGGACTGTCACCCCCCGCCTTCTGAGCTCCTGAAAGAATTCCATCCCGTTCATACCGGGGGACATCTCGTAATCTGAGATGATACAATCGAAATCGTCCGCCTTCAGATCGTTTAGAGCCTTTTCTGCGGAATTCGAAATGATAACGAGAAGGCTCGGCTCCTCGGACTCCAATCTGCTTTTCGTTAAGAAAAGGTAATCTTCCGAGTCATCAACGAGCAATAGATTAAGTTTTGATCTTTCAGCCATACTTACCAAAAATTAATGTCTTTCACCGTAAGTTAATTGTCATGTAGGTCTATCTTGAATGCAACCCCTCTTATTAATTATAAGTAAATTAATCTAAATTTCAATAAAAATTACACTTTTCCCTTCTCGATGTTCAATAATTCGGAATTCAGCCTGCTTAAACCTCTATATAACTTAGAATATAACGTATTTTTTTGAAAAAAGTACCAAAATCTTTCAATTATGGCGCTTTTTCTTCATTTTAATAAGTGATCATAAAGACAGAATCATAAGATTGACACGTTGACTGAATTAGTTTTTTTAACTATAGTAAGTCTTTATAAGGAAGAACAAATGTTCGGAGTCGGAAGCGGCGAGGTAATCCTGATATTAATAGTAGCGATCATAGTTCTCGGGCCTAAAAGGCTTCCGGAGTTCGCCCGTAACGCAGGCAGGCTGATCGCAAATCTGAGAACCGCGACTTCGGACCTTAAAAAGAATCTTGAGCAGGAAATGGGTATTGATGAGCTGTCCAAGTTGAACCCCAGACGGATCGCAGAAGATATCATGGCTGGTGAGGATATTTCCGATATTCATCCTGCGAAATATGGGAAAAAACTGAAGGGATTGGATATAAAAGATCCATATACAGCAGAAGAATTCACTCCGGGGACAACCGAATCGGGTGATAAGAAAGTCTTAAAAAGTAAAAAAAACAGCCCGGTAAAGAAAGCAGCTCCTCGAAATTCCAATAAAACCAGGCTAACCCCAGGCGCAACAAAACACCCCAGGCAGAAAGAGCCTCTGGCAGTAAAATCGAAAAAGAAGTCTTGAAAGCTGGCGGCATAACTATATGCGCTATTTCATTAACATCGTAAATTTCAAACGCTTCACAAAAAATTATTCGCGGAACTTTTCGGTTAGATGAACAAAGAAAAAACCACCCGTAAAAAAAGGAAATCCGGAAGATCAGATTCGGAGCTCAAGGCAATGTCCCTGCTCGAGCACATCGAAGAGCTGCGAAAACGGCTTTTCTACATCGCTTTGGGTGTTGTCGCATCCTTTCTGATCTGCTTGAACTGGGC
>Ga0315276_10001697_pt1 | contig 19822 bp, 9 predicted proteins | sample YL17G05_0_MG_FD_204542 | JGI IMG/M metagenome (GOLD analysis project Ga0315276, IMG submission 204542) | Sediment microbial communities from Yellowstone Lake, YNP, Wyoming, USA - YL17G05_0 | ecosystem: Environmental > Aquatic > Freshwater > Lake > Sediment | place: USA: Wyoming | collected... | reverse complement strand
GCCGTATGCCAACGGGAACTCCTACGCCGATGTATGGCGCTGGACCTACACCTGGGTCGGCACCAAGGCGACCGTCGGCGTGAACGACAGGCCCACGGTGGCGAATGTCTACGAGCTGAAGCAGAACTATCCGAACCCGTTCAACCCGAGCACCCAGATCCGCTACAGTCTGGAGAAGGCGGGGAACGTGTCGATCAAAGTGTTCGACGTCCTCGGTCGTGAGGTGGCGACGCTCGTGAACGAGAACCAGAATCCCGGCGATCATGCGGTCTCCTTCAACTCCGCATCGATCCGTGGCGGTCTCTCGAGCGGCGTCTACTTCTACCGGATCGAGTCCGGATCGTTCCTTGATGTCAAAAAGATGATGCTGTTGAAGTAGAACGCAGAATGCGGGGGCACGCCACCATGTGCCCCCGCTTCTTCTCCCGCACCGCATCTGAGAAAGGAATTTGCCGTGAAGCAGGTGACATCTGCATCCCGGAGGATCGCGACGGCGTTCGTGATCCTGCTGCTCTGCTCGGGTACTCTCCTCGCGGGCACCACGGGGAAAATCTCCGGACGGGTGACCGACGGACAAACTCGCGATGGACTCCCCGGCACGAGCGTCGTGATCGAAGGGACCCATCTGGGGGCCGCCGCGGACCTGGACGGATACTACTTTATCAACAACGTCCCCCCCGGATCCTACACGCTCGTGGTGAGCCTGATCGGCTACCAGAAGACCACCGTGAGAAAGGTCGAAGTACGGATCGATCTCACCACGGCAGTGGACGTCAAGTTGAATCCGACAACGGTCGACGTCGCCGAAGTGGTCATCACCGCCGAGCGGCCGCTGGTCCAGAAGGACCTTACCTCCTCGTCGGTGACCGTGTCGTCCGACGAGATCAGGCTGATGCCGGTCGACAACATCAACCAGATCATCAACCTGCAGGCAGGCGTCGTCGACGGCCACTTCCGCGGCGGGCGAACCAACGAGGTGCTCTATCTCATCGACGGCGTCTCCGTGACCGACCCGTACAACGGCGGGCAGGGGCTGACCGTGGAAAACTCGTCCGTGCGGGAGATGGAGGTCATCAGCGGGACCTTCAATGCGGAGTACGGGCAGGCGATGTCCGGCGTCGTGAACATCGTGACGCAGGAAGGATCCCCGGATCTGCATGGGTCACTGTCGGGATACGTCGGCGAATTCTTCACCGGGCATACCGACGTCTTCCAGCACCTGGACCACCATGGCGTTCCGCGTACCCTCAACGGTCAGGCCAGCCTGAGCGGCCCGACGTATGTCGTCGACGGCCTTGCGTTTTTCGCAACGGCGCGCTATCTCGACCAGGAGGGTTATCTCTACGGCAGGCGTTTCTACAACAAGACGGACAACAATCCGTATCAGCCGACCGGCGATTCGGCGTGGGTCTCGATGAATCCGAGCACCCGTTTTTCCGCCAACGGCAAGCTGACGTATTCCCTGAAGAACGTGAAGATCAGCGCTTCCGGAAACTACGAGCATGGTTGGAACAAGTATTACAATCATGCGTACGCGTGGGCTCCCGACGGGACCACGAACAACTACCATACCGGCCAGAGCTACAACCTTCAGCTCACCGACGCGGTCTCACCAAGCACGTTCACCAGCCTGAAATATACGTACAATTTCTTCGACTACCGGGGGGGTCTTTATGAGTTTCCCTACGACGCGCGGTATGTCGATCCCGACCGGGGCGCTCCCACCTCGGGCTACACCTTCCGGTTCGGCGGAAACGACGGCGGCCGGTACGAGAGGAACTCGATCATTAACACCGTTCAGTGGTCGGTCTCATCACAGCTCTCCAAGGAACACAAGCTGGGGGTCGGCGTTGAAGCCAACTTCAACAGGATCTACAGCCACGGCTACGGCATTGCCAACATGACCCCGGGTCTCTACGACAGCACAGGTCTTATTCCGATCTTCACTCTCGGATACCAGAATCCCGGCTCCATCAACAACCAGTCCTATCTGAAGTATCCGATGCAGCTTGCCGCGTACATCCAGGACAAGATGGAGTACGATATCATGATCATCAATGCCGGTGTCCGCATCGACTGGTTTAACCCGGCATCGTCATACCCGGCGGACCTCCGCAACCCGTCGAACAACCCGCTCTACCCGGGTGCGGGCCAATACACGATTGCGTCGAAGAAGTACCAGGTGAGTCCAAGGCTCGGGGTCTCGTTTCCCATCACCGACCAGGGCATTATTCATTTTTCCTACGGCCACTTTTTCCAGATTCCGGGGTTTGACAATCTTTACACGAACTCCGACTACATCGTTCCGCAGAGCTCCACGCTCTCCACCGTCACCGGGAACCCCGATCTCAATGCCCAGCGGACCGTCAGCTACGAACTCGGTCTTCAGCAGGTCTTGTTCGGGATCCTCTCCCTCGATGCCACCGTCTACTACCGGGACATCCGTGATTACCTGGGGATGGAGATCATCAGCACCTATGACGGTACGCGGTACGCCCGGTTCATCAACCGCGACTATGCGAACGCCCGCGGGTTCATCCTCTCCGTGGAGAAGCGTCTGACGGACTATATCGGCTTCAAGGCGGATTACACATTCCAGATCGCCGAGGGAAATTCGTCTGATCCGTACACCGTCTACCAAAACAATCAGAGCGATCCCCCCGTCGAAACGCCGAAAACGGTCGTTCCGCTTAACTGGGATCAGCGGCACACGTTGAATGTTTCGCTCACGATCGGGAAACCGGGTGACTGGACCGCTGCCTTCATCGCCCAATACGGATCCGGAGAGCCCTACACGGAGGACACGCGCGTGTCGCAGGGGATCACGTTCGAGAACGGCGGTACGAAACCCCCCTACCGCAACGTCGACTTCCGTGTCGAAAAAACTTTCCCCGTGGCCGGCATCAACGTCAACGCGTTCCTGTGGGTGTACAACCTGCTCGACATCAAGAACGAGTTCAACGTCAACCCGACGACGGGCCGCGCCAACAGCGACCTCTTCGCGAAGGAGATCTACGCGGGGACGATAGTGGGGCTCAACACGATCGAACAATACCTCAATGACCCGACTTCCTTCTCGTCACCACGGGAAGTGCGATTCGGACTTTCCGTGGAGTTCTGAGGATAAGGAGAAGACCATCATGAAACGTTACATGCTCGTGGTGTCGCTGCTGATCATGGGATGTCTTTGGTCGGCGGAGGCACAGATCGACGGGAAGACGCAGCTCTACCGGAACGACCCCAAAGGCGACAGGCAGTACCAGGCGAAAGGGACGCTGGACGGGAACCGCGTGCGAAGCCTGTACTGGAACACGACCGAGCTGGCCCAGTGGAAGAATCCGCCGGCGGGGGAATGGCCGAAGGGTTCGGGTCATAACTACATCGATGGCGTGGGGATCCTCATCGGCGCGAAAATCTATCTCCCCAACGGGAAGGCGATCACCCCGATCGAGTCGCACTACCGCGAGGAATCGGACGCCGATCCCACCAACCCTCTCCTGTTATGGGACCTGGAACCGGTACCGGGGTACTTTAACACGACCCCTCCGAACGACATGTTCGGGAATCCCAGGGCGCCCAAGCCGGCCGTCAACGTCGATCCGACGTCCTGGCCTGCACAATGGCCTCTCGCCCTGAGGGCCGACGGGAGAACGACCGCGGACTGGGACGGCTACTGGTACGGCTACTTCGGACGGGGCGTCATGAACTCCGATTTTGAGACCTTTTTCGTCGTGGACGACTCCAAAGACGCCGAGTTCACACGGCCCCCGTACAATTACTTCCCGATCGCCGCGGATTCCAACCGGGGGGGGCTCGGCATACGCGTGGAAACACGCGGGTTCCAGTGGTCCCATGTGCTGGCCGAGGATGTGATCTTCTGGCACTTCGACATCGTCAACATCTCCGATCACAACTATGACACGTGTGCGTTCGGATTCCTCTCGGATCCGGGGGTCGGTGCGGCAGGCGACGGAAGCGAGCCCTCCAATAGCGCCTACTTCAAGAAGGCATACGACATTTGTTATGCCTTTGCGCCGGGTGGTGTGGGGTACCCGACCAACTGGAAGACCGGGTATTACGGGTACGCATTCCTCGAAAGTCCGGGAAACCCCTGGGATGGAATCGACAACGACAACGACGGGATGATCGACGAGGCACGCGACAATAATATCGACGACAACCACAACTGGTCGCCGTTCACCGATCTCAACGGGAACGGGCGTTGGGACGTGGGTGAACCGCTCAACGACGATGTCGGCGCCGACGGCGTGGGGCCGTTTGATCTGCAGTACAACGGGCCGGACGCCGGCGAGGGGGACGGCCAGCCGACGCACGGCGAGCCCAATTTTGACGAGACGGACAAAGACGAATCCGATCAGATCGGTCTGACCGCCGTCGCGCTGAACCCCCTTGGCGACAAAACCCCGACGGGGGTCTGGCCGAAGAACGACGATGTGGTCTGGAAGCGGATGAACTTCGGTTTCGCCGACAGCCTCGTGGAGAACGCGAACATCACGATCGTCTTCGCCTCCGGCACCTTCCCGCTCCAGCAGAATCACCGTGAACGATTCTCCATGGCCCTGCTGTTCGGGTTGGATCTCAACGCCCTGCTCTTCAGCAAGGTCACGGTTCAGAACATCTACAACGCGAACTATAACTTCTCCAAACCGCCGTTCACTCCGAAGCTGACGGCCGTGGCGGGAGACCGGAGGGTCTATCTCTACTGGGACGACCGGGCGGAGAAATCGCGCGATCCCTACCTCGGTAACAAGCTCGACTTTGAAGGCTACCTCGTCTACCGGAGCAGCGACGCAGAGTTCAATGACATCAAGTTGATCACCGATTCACAGGGGAACCCCCGTTACTGGAAACCGATCGCCCAGTATGACCTGATTGACACCGTCTTCAGGGGACCGGACCCCGTCGGCATCAACGGTGCGCGGTTCTGGCGAGGGAACGACACGGGTCTCCAGCACTCCTTCGTCGATACGACGGTGCAAAACGGCGTGCGGTATTACTACGCCGTCGTGTCGTACGACATGGGAGACTCCACCAAGCTCCTCCAGCCGACCGAGTGTCCGAAGATCATCACCGAGGACTTTGCGGGGACACTGAAGTTCATCGATATCAACTGCGCGATCATCACGCCCAACGCAGCGGCGGCCGGCTACGTCCCCCCCCAGGTGGAGGGTAACCTCTCGAAGCTCACGCAGGGACTCGGAACGGGGCGGATGAATGTCCAGCTCCTTGATCCTGCCGGCGTGAAAGAGGGATATACGTACCATGTTGTTTTTGACGCCATCGGCACGGTTCCCAAATACAAGACCGCGTCGTACAACGTGCTGCGCATCCCCGCGACGACGACGGCCGCGGAGACCCTCCAGTCTCACGTCAGCGCCTTCAATTTCGGACCCGGCACGTACAGCAGCCCGTTCGACGGTCTTGCCTTTTCGTTCACCAATGACACGGTGATAACGATCAACGACACGGCAACCGGGTGGGTGGTGGTGGCGGGGGGGGGGAACCCCGGTGTTCTCATCAATGCGTCGTTCGACCATCTCAATGCGGCGCTGGATGTCAGATGGCCGGCCGATTTCGAGCTCCGGTGGTATGCGAACATCGTCGACACCTCCTTCTCCCTCTCCCCGATCGCCCGGTTCCCGAAACTACCGGTCAATTTCCACGTGACGGATCTGACCACCGGACAGACCACGAAGTTCCTTATCGATGATGCCGACAGGTCGGGATCCCTCAGTTACGGCGACACGCTCAGGATCGTCGTGGGCTATGTGAGCAATGCCAAGTTCTCTCTTGCCTACCAGCTCGATTGGAGCAGGGGGCCCGGACTGAACCCCCCCCCTCCGCAGGACGGTGACCGATGGGTTCTTAAAACGCGCCGGCCATATGCGCAGGGGGACTACTTCGAGTTCAAAACCCACGCCGCCCGTTCCGATATCAATATCGCAAAGGACCAGATGGGCAAGATCAGCGTGGTCCCCAATCCGTACATCGCGACCGCCTCATGGGAACGGAGGACGTTGTACACCACCGGACGGGGGGACAGGAAGATAGACTTCATCCATCTCCCCCAGGAATGCACCGTGCGTATCTACACCGTGGCGGGGCATCTTGTGAAAACGCTTACCAAGAGCTCGACGGCGACCGACGGATCGCTCTCCTGGGACCTTGTCAGCGAGGACGGGATGGATATCGCGTACGGTCTCTACGTGTACCATGTGGACGCGCCCGGCATCGGTGAGCGCATCGGCAAATTCGCGGTGATCAAATAACCTAAGCGGCGAGAATGAATATGAAAACGATCATATGTGGCATCCTCCTCCTTGCCGTTGCGGGGGCGTGTCCGGCCACCGCGACGGATTTCACGTCCACCGTGTCGAAGAAAGGGACGACCGCCGCTCCCTTCCTCAGCATAAGCCAGGGGGCGCGGGCCACCGCGATGGGGAGCGCCTTTGTGGCGGTGGCGAACGATTGGTCGTCCCTCTACTGGAACCCGGCGGGGATCGCCTCGGCCGACAACGGGGTCATGTTCGACCACACCCTCTGGTTCGCCGACCTCTCGTATAACTTCATTGCCGGATCATACAGCCTCGGCAGCCTCGGGACGATCGGACTGAGCCTGACGTCGTCAAGCATCGGCGATATGCCCGTCACCACTGTCGCGTCTCCCGACGGGACGGGGGAGGTCTTTAACGTGTCGGATGTGGCCTTCGGTCTCACGTACGCCATCAGGCTCACCGACGACTTCTCCATCGGCTTCACTCCCAAATTCGTCTACCAGCGGATCTGGAAGATGAGCGCGAGCGCCCTGGCCATGGATCTCGGCGTGAGGTATATCACTCCCTTCAAGGGAATCGTCCTGGGCATGTCGATCACGAACCTCGGACAGAAGATGCGGATGACCGGGCAAAACGCGGTCGTCCTCTATGACGCCGACCCGGCAAGCAGCGGGAACAACGGGCGGATCCCGAGCGAGCTTTCAACAGGGGAGTGGGCCCTCCCGCTGAGCTTCCGCGTCGGTATCGCCTACCAGCCTGATCTCGGCGAGATGAGCAAAGTCACGCTGGCGTTGGACGCCATGCATCCGAGCGACGACTACGAGAGCATGAACGTCGGGGCGGAATACACGTTTGACAATTTCATCTCATTTCGTGGCGGATACAAGTCGGTGTTCCTGAAGGACACGGAGGAGTCGTTCACGCTCGGCGTGGGGGTGCAGCAGCATCTCCTCGGCAACATCACGCTGAGGGCCGACTATTGCTACGCCGACTTCGGCCGCCTGAAGAACGCGCAAAAGATAACCCTTGCGATGAGTTTCTGACGGCTTTATCGGGCCGCCTGTCCACCGCGGAGCGGCGGCCCTTCACTCCTTTCCCACGACTTTCGCCACTCTGATCCGGCCGCGACACGTGAAATACGCACCTGCACTCTGTCTCGCATGCATGCTCGTTTCCCTTGCTCCCGCACAGACGTCCCCCCCCCTTCCCGACCGTCGGGATCCGGATGCGCGGAGGACTGAATCCGCCATCGACTCGATCCTCGCCGGGCTCACGCCCGATGAAAAAATCGGCCAGCTCATCCAGTATTCCGGAGACTGGACGACCGGTCCGCAGGGGCGCGCGCTCAGCACGAGCCAGCAGGACATCGTCCGTGCGGGCATGGCCGGGTCCCTCCTCAACGTCTTCGGCAGCCGCGCAACCAGGGAGCTTCAGCGCCTCGCCGTCGAGGAGTCGCGCGCGAGAATCCCCCTGATCTTCGGCCTCGACGTCATTCATGGTTTCCGGACCATATTCCCCATCCCGCTGGGGGAAGCGGCGAGCTGGGACCCGGGGGCCGTTGAGAAGTCTGCCCGCATCGCCGCCACCGAAGCTGCGAGCGCTGGTATCGGCTGGACGTTCGGCCCGATGGTCGACATCGCCAGAGATCCCCGATGGGGACGGATTGCCGAAGGGTCGGGGGAAGATCCCTACCTCGGTTCGGCGATGGCGGCGGCGCGCGTTCGCGGATTCCAGGGATCATCGCTGTCCGATCACACCTCCATCGTTGCGTGCGCCAAGCACTTCGCCGCCTACGGCGGCGCGGAGGGGGGACGGGACTATAACACCGTCGATATCTCCGAACGGACGCTCCGTGACGTGTATCTCCCCCCGTTCAAATCGGCGGTCGAGGCGGGGGCTCTCACACTGATGGCTTCCTTCAACGAGATCGGCGGCGTCCCGAGCAGCGCCAACCGGCAGCTCCTCACCGGCATCCTGCGCGGGGAGTGGGGGTTCGACGGGTTTGTGGTAAGCGACTGGGGCTCGATCGGCGAGCTTCGCGCCCACGGTGTCGCCTCGACCTCCGCCGAGGCCGCCCGCATCGCGCTTGATGCCGGTCTTGATATGGATATGATGTCGGGGTGCTACCGCGATAATATTGCGTCCCTCCTCCGCGACGGAAGGCTGAGGAGCTCCGTGCTCGACGAGGCGGTGCGGCGCATCCTCAGGGTGAAGTTCCGGCTCGGGCTCTTTGCGGACCCCTATCGGGGGGTGAACCCCGAACGGGAGAAGACGGTGCTGCTCTCCTCACACCATCTGGCAGCGGCAAGGGAGGTGGCGCGCAAATCGATCGTGCTTCTGAAGAATGAGCGCAACCTTCTTCCCCTTCGGAAAGACCTCCGGTCGATCGCCGTCATAGGGCCGCTGGCGGACGACAGGGAGGACCCGCTCGGACCTTGGGCGGGGGACGGAAAACCGAAAGACGTCGTCACACTCCTCGAGGGGATCAAAAGAGCCCTCCCCGCGACGACCAGGGTCATCTATGCACCTGGCTGCATGCTCGCCGGCACGGATACCGCCGGCATCGCAGAGGCGGTCGCAGCGGCGCGCCAGGCGGAGACAGTCCTCCTGGCGGTCGGTGAATCGGCCTCGATGAGCGGCGAGGCGGCGAGCCGCTCCGAGCTCGATCTGCCGGGAAGACAGAAGGAACTGGTCCGGGCGGTACAGGCGACCGGTACCCCGGTGGTTCTCATACTGATGAACGGCCGCCCGCTGACTATCTGCTGGGAGGCGGAGAATGTTCGGGCAATCCTCGAGACCTGGTTTCTCGGCGTCCAGACGGGAAACGCCATCGCCGATGTCGTTTTCGGCGACTATAACCCGTCGGGACGGCTCCCGGTGACGTTCCCGCGCTCGGTCGGACAGATTCCCTACTACTATAATCACAAGAACACCGGACGCCCTCCTGTCGACAGCGTCAAATACACGTCGCACTACCTTGATCTTCCCTCGTCCCCCCTCTATCCGTTCGGATACGGATTGAGCTATACCACGTTCAGCTACGAAGGGATCACGCTCGCGCGTCCGGTGCTCGGGACCGGGGACACGCTCAGTGCGGCGATCTCTGTCTCCAACAGGGGAACGCGGGGCGGGGAAGAGACCGTTCAACTCTACATCCGGGACGAGTCGGGGGGAGGGGGCGTCACCCGCCCTGTGAAGGAACTCAAGGCATTCCGCAAAGTCCGCCTCGAGCCGGGAGAGACCGTCACGGTCGGGTTCTCTCTTCCGGTCTCCGCCCTCGCTTTCTCCGGGTTGGACATGCGCCCGACGGTGGAGCCGGGGACGTTCCGGCTCTTCATCGGACCGAACTCGGCGGAAGGACTTGAAAGCGGCTTCCGAGTGAAGGAGAAGACCGCCCGGTGAGACCCGTGATGATAGCAGCAGCGTTGATGCTCCACTGCAGTCTACTCGGATCGGCGGGCTGCAAGAAGGAGGGCCCCACATCGCCCCTCCAGGTAACGGCGACAGATTCGACCGCGCGGACAGGATGGACGCTCGCCTGGCACGATGAGTTCGACGGGCCGAACGTCGATCTCACCAGATGGAACTACGAGGTGAACGGCGACGGCGGGGGGAACAACGAACTCCAGTATTACACGAGCGCCCCGACCAATTCGTGGATCGAACAGGGATGGCTCGTCATCCGCGCGAACAAGCAAGGGTACCTGGGCAAGCAGTACACCTCGGCCAGGATGAACACGAACGCCAAGGGAGACTGGCTCTACGGACGGATCGACGTCCGCGCGCAGCTCCCGAGCGGGAAAGGCCTCTGGCCTGCGATCTGGCTCCTCCCCACGGATTGGGTCTATGGCTCCTGGCCCGCGAGCGGGGAGATCGACATCATGGAACTCCTCGGAGACACCCCCGGAAAGATCTACGGGACAATGCACTGGGGAACGGACGCGGCCCATCACCTCTCCATCGGCGGCAGCTACACGCTCCCCGGAGGAAAGAGCTTTGCCTCCGCATTTCATCTCTTCAGTCTGGAGTGGAGTGCCGACTCCCTGAAATGGTTCGTGGACAACATCCCGTTCCACGCCGAGGGGTCGGGCCCCCCGTTCGACAAGCGATTTCATCTGATCCTGAACGTCGCCGTCGGGGGCAACTGGCCGGGGAGCCCTGACGCCACGACTGTTTTTCCCCAGCACATGATCGTCGATTATGTTCGGGTCTATGCAAAGGCAAAGTAGATTCGCCCCCTTCACCATACAGGGTGATTCGTGAGATACATCAGACATATCGTGGCGGCGCTCATCGGGGGTGCAGGGCTCGCCTGCGCTGCCGGGGTGGGGGGGTACGTTGCAGTAGACCAGGTCGGCTACACGCCGACGTCGACGAAATATGTCTTTGCGACAGCGGCCGCCGACAGTTTCTTCGTCCGGGATGCGGCGACCGGGACCGCCACATTCCGCGGGGCGTTCTCTCTCGTGACGCCTGCCGACGCCGCCACGGGGAAGGCCGTCTACCGGGGAGACTTCTCACCGCTTCAGACACCGGGGAGGTGGATGATTGTCACGTCGCATGGTGACAGCTCGTTCTCATTCACGATTGCCGACACCGTCTTCAACGGAGTCCGGCGTACGGCGCTCAAGGGTTTCTACTACCAGCGCTGCGGGATGTCGCTGCTCCCGGAGTTTGCCGGAGTGTACCAGCACGCGTCCTGTCATCCCGCGGACGCGTTCTTTCACGCGACGGCGGAATCGACGGGGTTTTCCCTGGTGACCGGCGGGTGGCACGACGCGGGGGATTACGGAAAGTATGTTGTCAACGCCGGCGTGAGTGTCGGGACGCTTCTGATGGCCTACGAAGAGTTTCCCCTGAAGTTCGCCGATGATGGCACGGGCATTCCGGAGAGCGGCAACGGCGTCCCGGACCTGCTGGATGAAGTGCGGTATGAGCTTGCGTGGCTCCTGAAGATGCAGAAGTCGGACGGAGGGATCTTCTTCAAGGTCACGAAGGCGCAGTTCGAGGCCTTCCTCATGCCGCAGAATGATCCTCTGTCACCGGTGCGGTACATCTACGAGCAGTCGAGCTGTGCCACGGGCGATTTCGCTGCGATGATGGCCCGGGCGGCACGCCTCTACCGGTCTCATGATTCGACGTTTTCGGATGTCTGCCTCGCCGCCGCGCGGCGTGCGTGGGGGTACCTCGAGGCCCACCCGGTCATTGTCCCGCTGGGGGGATTCGTGAACCCCCCGGGAACCGCGACGGGGGAATACGGCGACGGCAGTGACACCGACGAACGTCTCTGGGCGGCCGCAGAACTCTTCGAAACGACGGGGGAAAAGGAATTCAACCAGTACTACGTCCAACAGGCGCCCGGAAGCGGGTACATCACCGGACCGATGTCGTGGGGAAACGTGGGAGCGTTGGCTCATCTCACGTACCTGGCGAGCGCGCAACCTTCGGCCGATGCGACGGTCCGCTCCGCGGTCCGTCAGTCGCTTCTCGGCCAGTGCCAGTATCTTCTCAACAGCAAGCGGAACTCGACCGGTTTTCAGGTCGCCTTGTTGCCGTCGGAGTATGTCTGGGGGAGCAACTCCGGTGCGTTGAACGCGGCGGTCCTGCTTCTTCTCGGTTTTCGGGAGTCGGGGACGCAGGCATACGAAGACGCCGCGGCCGACCAGCTCCACTACGTTCTCGGGGCGAACGCCCTCTTCCGCTCGTTTGTCACCGGACTCGGGGCTCGCCCCCCCCTGCATATCCATCACCGCCCGTCTGAATCGGACGGGATCCCAGAACCGGTCCCGGGGCTGCTCGCAGGGGGGCCCAACAGATACGGCGGCGATCCGGTCCTGAATGCGCTGATCGCGGCGGGAACGTCGCCGGCGCTCTGCTACGCGGATTCGACGCCGAGCTATGCGTCGAATGAAATCGCCATCAACTGGAACGCCCCCCTGGTTTTTGTTGCCGGCTATTTCGGAGGGACGTCGGGGGTCTCCTCCGCCGGGGGTCATGGCGGGATGATCCCCTCACAGTTCAGGATCGAACAGAATTATCCGAACCCGTTCAACGGGGGGACCCGGATCGGGTTCGAGCTGGCGGAGCGAAGAGACGTGGACCTTCACGTTGTCGATCTTCTCGGGCGCCTGGTGTACGTCGGGCGGATGGGAGCGCTTCTTCCGGGACGGCATGAAATCCGGTGGGATGCCCGGGATACGCTCGGCCGCCCGGTCAGTTCGGGGACATATTTCTACTTCATGACCGGGACGGAGCGCTCGCAGGTGCGACGCCTCCTCGTCGTGAAGTGACGCGGTGTGTGCATCGGGGAGGAGAGCAGGGAAGAGTCACTATCCATTCAATCAACGGAAAATTCCATGAAAAAGAGCTTGCTGATATCGATCGTGGTGGTAGGTTTCGCGTTTGCGACGGCCTCCCCCCCCGACGAGGGATCGAAATCCCCGGGGACCGACCGTCGCGTGCTGGAGCTTCTCCAGAAGATGACGATCGAGGAGAAAGTCGGACAGATGACGGAGGTGACCATCGACGTCGTCTCGAAGGGTCCCGACGGCCGTACCGAACCCCATGAACTTGATGAGGCGAAGCTTCAGGAGGCCCTCCTCAAGTATCATATCGGGTCCATCATCAATGTCGGACCTTCCGCCTACACGCTGGACCACTGGCGGGACGTCATCACGAAGATCCAGGACGTTGCGATCGGGAAGACGCGCATGAAGATTCCCGTCCTGTACGGCATCGATGCCATTCACGGAGCGAGCTACACGCGCGGAGCGACACTGTTCCCTCAACCCATCGCGATGGCGGCGACCTGGAATGCCGAGTTCGCCAGGCGCGAAGGCGAGATCACGGCGATGGAAGTCCGCGCTTCCGGGATCCCGTGGAACTTCTATCCGGTCCTTGACATCGGCCGCCAGCCCCTCTGGCCGCGGCTCTGGGAGACGTTCGGCGAGGATGTCTGCCTGGCGTCGGAGATGGGGCGTCAGTATATCGCGGGCCTCCAGGGCTCCGATTACGGTGCTCCGGACAAGGTCGCGGCATGCCTCAAACACTACGCGGGCTACAGCTTCCCGCTCTCCGGCAAGGACCGGACCGCCGCATGGATCGGCGAAAGAATGATGCGGGAGTACTTTCTTCCCACCTTCGAAGCAGGGGTCGCCGCCGGTGCGCCCACCGTCATGGTCAACTCCGGGGAGGTGGACGGGATCCCGGGACATTCGAACTACCATCTGCTGACGGAAATCCTCCGTGGCGAGATGAAGTTCAAGGGCTTCGTGGTGTCCGACTGGGAGGACATCAAGCGTCTGCAGACGCGGGACCGCGTGGCGGACTCTCCGAAAGAGGCGGTCCGCATGGCGGTGATGGCGGGCGTGGACATGAGCATGGTCCCTATGGACTACAGTTTCTATGCTCTCCTTCTCGAGTGTGTGAAAGAGGGCTCCGTTCCCGTGGCGCGCATCGATGAAGCGGTGGGACGCATCCTCACGGTGAAATTCGACATGGGATTGTTCGACCGACCGTACCCGGATCCGGCCATGAAGAAAAACTTCGCGACCCCCGCCTTCACACAGGCCAACCTGGACGCGGCGCGGGAATGTATCACGCTTCTGAAGAACGAGAAGAACACGCTTCCCCTCACCAGAAAATCGAAGATCCTGGTGACGGGTCCGACGGCGACCTCCCTTGCCGCGATGAACGGCGGATGGACCATCACCTGGCAGGGTGATGCGGAGAGCCTTTATCCTGCGAACAAGAACACCGTGCTCCGCGCGCTCGAGGCAAAGCTCGGGAAAGACCGCGTGACCCATCTCCCCGGCGCGACGTTCAATGCGGCCCTGGATATCGAGGCCGCGGTCGAGGCGGCGAAGAAAGCGGATGTGGTGATCGCCTGCCTCGGAGAAAAACCATACTGTGAGACGCCGGGAAACATCGATGACCTGACGCTGGATGCGGCGCAGCTCGCGCTGGCCGACGCTTTGATCAAGACCGGCAAACCCGTTGTTCTCGTCATGATCGAAGGGCGGCCGCGCATCATGAGGACGATCGCGGACGGTGCGGCGGCGATCCTCATGGCCTATCTTCCGGGCATGGAGGGGGGAGACGCCATTGCCGACATCCTCTCGGGCGATGTAAATCCGAGCGGCAAGCTGCCGGTGACCTACCCCAAATATCCGAATGCGCTTGTCGCCTACGACGTCAAGCCGGCCGACCTCGGTGACGTGAACCGGTTCGACCCCCAGTTCACCTTCGGTGAGGGGCTCAGCTACACGACGTTCTCCTACGGCGATCTGACGCTGGATCGTGAGGTCGCCGGCCTGCCGGACACGGTCACCGCGTCGGTCACCGTGCGGAACACAGGGACCCTGCCGGGGAAGGAGGTCGTGCAGATGTACGTACGCGACGATGTCGGATCCGTTTCGCGCCCGTTGCGTCAGCTGAAGGCTTTCACAAAGATCCAGCTCGCTCCGGGAGAAGAGCGGCGCGTCCGCTTTGCGCTGACGGCCCGGGACCTCTCGTTCATCGGCCGCGACAATACGCGGACCGTGGAGCCGGGGACGTTCACGGTCATGATCGGAAAGTCCGCGAAACAATTCACGCTAAAGACAGACACATCACCACACACGACGAATCCCGGAGGAAACCGATGAGCACTGGCACTGCAGCACCCATGAACGGACAGACAACAGCGCGGGGGGACGCGAATTACACCCCCGCGCTGATTGTCCTGACCTCGCTCTTTTTCATGTGGGGATTCATTACCTGCCTCAACGACATCCTGATCCCCCACCTGAAGACGGTTTTCTCTCTGAACTACACGCAGGTGATGCTGATTCAGTTCACCTTCTTCACCGCCTACTTCATCGTCTCGCTCCCCTCCGGCCTCATCGTCGACAAGATCGGATACAAGCGGGGGATCGTGATCGGCCTGCTTACCGCGGGCATCGGCTGCCTTATGTTCTATCCGGCGGCGGGGACCCGTTCGTATCCGATTTTCCTCTCGGCCCTTTTTGTGCTGGCCTCCGGCATCACGCTTCTCCAGGTATCGGCGAACCCGTACGTGGCGATACTGGGAAAGCCCGAAACCGCTTCAAGCCGGCTGAACCTGACCCAGGCATTCAATTCGCTCGGCACGACGATCGCCCCCTACTTCGGCGCCCTCCTGATCCTCTCCGTCGCCGCGAAGTCGGCGGACGAACTTTCACTGATGAATACCGCGGATCTCACCGCCTATCAGCTTGCCGAAGCGACTTCGGTCCAGGTGCCGTATCTCTGGCTTGCGGCCGCTCTCTTCGTCATCGCTGCGATCATAGCGATGGTGAAGCTGCCGGCCGTCCAGGCGAGCGAGGGCGCCTCCTCGGCGTCGACCGGGATGAGTCACGAAGGAGAACATGCCAGCGCCTGGGGGTACCGGCATCTGATCCTGGGGGCGGTCGCGATCTTTGTGTACGTCGGCGGGGAGGTCGCCATCGGGAGCTTTCTCGTCAATTTCATGGGACAGCCCGAGATCGCCGGACTTCCGGCGGCCGAGGCGGGCAAGTATCTCTCCTTTTATTGGGGAGGGGCAATGATCGGCCGCTTCATCGGGGCGGGAGTCCTCCGCAAGATCAACCCGGGAAAGGTCCTCGGCTTCAACGCGGTCGTCGCCGGGCTGCTCGTTATCACGGCAATGGTTGCTACGGGACATGTGTCGATGTGGGCGATCCTGGCGGTCGGACTCTTCAATTCGATCATGTTTCCGACGATATTCACGCTGGGTGTGGACGGGCTGGGCAAGCATACGGGCCAGGGATCAGGCATCCTCTGCATGGCCATCGTGGGGGGCGCCATTATCCCGGTCGTCCAGGGGGTCTTCGCCGACATGCCGGCGATTGGCATCCATCACGCGTTCTTCCTCCCGGTGCTGTGCTACCTTTATATCGCGTACTATGGATTCAAGGGCCATATTCCCTCCTATCAGCGTAAGGGGTGACCCGTGGCAGCGATTGATGTAACGCTCGGCGTCGATATCGGCGGGACGAACACCGTCGTCGGCTTCGTGGACCGGGAGGGGAAGTGCCTCGCGGAATCGTCCATCCCCACGAACGCCCATGAACCCGCGGAAAGCCTCGTCAGGCGCCTGCATGAGAAGGTGGAGGAGATCGCGAAGCCCCTCGCCGGACGGATCACGCTCAAGGGAATCGGGGTGGGGGCTCCCAACGCGAACTTCTACCGGGGCACGGTCGAGAATCCGCCCAACCTGAAGTGGAAGGGGGTTGTCAATCTCGCCGCGCTGATCAGGACATACTACGACCTGCCGGTTGCGGTCACCAACGATGCCAACGCCGCCGCACTGGGGGAGATGCTCTACGGGGCGGCGAAGGGAATGAAGGACTTCATCGTGATCACGCTCGGTACCGGACTCGGCAGCGGGATAGTCGCCGGGGGCGCCATGGTGTACGGAGCCGACGGATTCGCCGGGGAGATCGGCCATACAATTGTCGATCCCCGGGGTCGCGTCTGCGGCTGCGGAAGGCGGGGGTGTCTGGAGACGTACGCGTCGGCGAGCGGGATCTGCAGGACCATCCTCGAGTTGCTGGCCGAACGCCGTGAAGAAAGCGAACTGCGCAACGTCTCTCCCCAGGACCTGACCTCGAAGATGATCGCCGATGCGGCTGGACGCGGGGATGTGATCGCCCGGGAAGCGTTTGAGGTCACCGGGAGAATCCTCGGCCTGAAGCTCGCCGATTCCGTGGCCCATCTGAGTCCGGAGGCGATCATCCTGTTCGGGGGCCTGGCCAACGCCGGGGCGCTGATCTTTGAGCCGACCAAACGGCATCTCGAGGAGAACCTGCTGAACATATTCAAGAACAAAGTGAAGCTTCTTCCCTCGGGCCTTAAAGAGGGAAACACCGCGGTGCTGGGGGCGAGCGCACTGATCTGGCACGAGCTGCTCAAGGTCGCGTAAGCGGGATTCGCGAGCTCCGCCCGAAGGGGGGTCAGGTCCCTACGTTCGTGTTCTCAAGGCGAAGCCTGCCCCGCGCCCGGAGCGGGTTTCGCCCTTTTTTCACTCAGTCGTCGAGGTGACATGAACTCGCGTGCGCGACGTGTCGCGCTGTGGAGTGTGCCGCTGCTTCTGGGATGTGCGTCGTTCTCCCCGGCTCAAAATTTTACGGGGGGCTATTCCTTTGCGCTCCCGCCGCAGGATACGACGACTCAGACGTTTCTTCCCGCTTTTCCCGCCCGGCCCATCGCCCCTCAGGACTTCATCGGCGTCGGGCTGGACGGACACTTCTCGCTCAATGACGCCCCTGTCCGGTTCTTCGGCACCAATTGCGTCGCCGACGGCGCGGTCCCGGCCAAGACCAAAGCCTCGTTTATTGCGGGGCGGCTCAGGAAAATGGGGTTCAACCTCATCCGCTTCCATCACCTGGACAATCCCTGGAGCACACTCAGCCTGCTCTACGGCACCGGCGATACGCGTCATCTCAACCTCTACGCCCTCGATCGTCTGGAGTTCTTCATCGCCGAGCTGAAGAAGAACGGCGTGTATGTCAACATGAACCTGCACGTGGCGCGAACCTTCAGGACGGCCGACGGGGTCACCGCCGCCGACTCCCTGCCGGAATTCGGCAAGGGGGTGACCATCTTTGACCCGCGGCTGATCTGGCTGCAGCAGGAATATGCCAGCCAGCTGCTGACCCATGTCAACCCCTACACCGGGTTGAGCATGGTGAACGACCCGGCCATAGCGATGATCGAGGTAACGAACGAGAACTCCCTCTTCCGGTTCTGGAGGGACGGCCTCCTGATGCCGATCCCCCTGGGGGGGGTGCTTTCCTTCTACCACGACGCGATGCTCGACAGCCTGTGGCATGCGTACCTGGCGGCGGCATACGGGTCGACGACGGCGCTGGCCGCCGCCTGGAACCCAGGCCTGCAGCCGGCGGACACGGTGAGCCAGGTGCGCAACGGTTCCTACGAAAACGGGGGGATCGTTGCCGGATGGACACTCGAACAGCACAGTCCTGCCGCTGCGGCGGCTTTCCTCGACTCGACCACCGCGTCCTCCGGCAGCTACAGCGCACGGGTCGAGGTGACACAATCAGACGGCGTGGACTGGCACGTGCAATGGAAACAGACGGGGCTCCGGATCATCAAGGACTCGGTCTACACAGTCCGTTTCGCCGCCCGGGGGGACGTCGTGCGGACGTTCTCGCTCACCCTGCAGAAGGAATCGAGTCCCTGGACGGGGTACGGCTGGATGAGCTTCGCCCTCTCCACCTCCTGGAAACAGTACACCTATACGTTCAAAGCGGGGACCTCCGATCCCCTCGATACACGCCTGACGTTCAGTATCGGCGCCCAGGCCGGCACGACGTGGTTCGACGACGTCGTCATGGTGCGGGAGGGGACCGGAGGTCTGGGCCCGGCAGAGAATCTCGAGGAGGGGACCGTCCGGCGGATCGGCTACGCCGAGTGCCTTGCGTATACCGATGGACGTATCCGCGACATCACGGGGTTCTACCTCAGGCTGCAGAACGACTATTTCGACCGGATGCGTGAGTACCTGAAAAACGTCCTCCATGTCCGCGTTCCGATCGTCGGCACGAACTGGAATTTCGGCTTACCCGACCGGGCGTCGCAGGCGCGGATGGACTACATCGACAACCACGCCTACTGGGATCACCCCTCGTTCCCAGGCGTTCCCTGGTCGGCCACCGACTGGACGATAGCCAATCAGCCGATGGTCCGCTCGACCAATGGTGGTGCGATCGCAGGACTGATGGCGGGCGTGGGGGTGAAAGGGAAGCCTTTCACGGTCAGCGAGTACAACCACGCCTTTCCAAACCGCTACCAATCGGAGGGCATTCTTTTCCTGTCGGCGTATGCCGCGTTCCAGGGCGCGGACGGGTTCATGCTGTTCGATTACAGCGGTGCCGCCGACGACTGGGAAACCGACAGGGTCAACGGATACTTCGACATCCACCGGAACACGGCGATGATGTCCCTGATCCCGGCCTCTGCGTCGGCGTTTCGGGGAGGCTTGGTCGCCCCATCGTCGCAGCCGGTGACGCTCCGGTTCGACCGTGACGACGTTCTCCTGTCTCCCAGGAAGGACGGAGGGGGGGCGCAGTTGTATCCGCCGACGCTGGCGTTGCTCCACGCGGTCCGGGCGGAGACTTATGAGGCCGTGGTCCCGGCCGACCTGACCGCGCTGCAGACGCCGCCGGCCGCTCCCTACGTCACGGACACGGGGGAGATCACGTGGAACACCGATGGTCTCTTCTCAGTGGCCACCCCCCGGTTCGTGGGGGCGGCGGGGTTCCTTTCCTCATCGATCAACACGCGGATCGGTGATGTCGTCATCCACGCGGCCTCTCCTCCGGGTGCGTTCGCCGCGCTGGCCTGGGTGTCGCTGACCGACAGACCCCTGGCGCAGAGCAGGCTCTCACACGTCACCGTCTCGACCATGCTCCAGAACACGGGGATGGCGTGGGACGGGACGTCGACAGTGCATGACAAATGGGGGTCTCCCCCGACGCTGATTT
>Ga0315276_10001696_pt1 | contig 19823 bp, 27 predicted proteins | sample YL17G05_0_MG_FD_204542 | JGI IMG/M metagenome (GOLD analysis project Ga0315276, IMG submission 204542) | Sediment microbial communities from Yellowstone Lake, YNP, Wyoming, USA - YL17G05_0 | ecosystem: Environmental > Aquatic > Freshwater > Lake > Sediment | place: USA: Wyoming | collected... | reverse complement strand
TCTCCCTACACGGTTTGCCCTCATTGCAAGGGTCGCCGAGACCCAATTCCCGAAGAACCAGAACCGGACGATGAGGAAGAAGCCCCGCCCGCCGCGCTACCCGATGGAGGTGCAGAATGAGCGAAGGAAAATTTGACGCGGCAGGGAGGAAAAGGCGATGATTATCTGCGGCGACTGCCTAACCGTCATGGCGGGCATGGAGACCAACTCCGTCGACGCTATTGTTACGGACCCGCCCTATGGCCTGGAGTTCATGGGCAAGGATTGGGACCACGGTATCCCCGGAGTTCCGTTCTGGAGCGAAGCCCTGCGTGTCGCCAAGCCCGGCTGTCACCTTCTGGCCTTCGGCGGCACGCGGACGTTTCATAGGTTGGTGTGTGCGATAGAGGACGCGGGTTGGGAGATACGGGATACGCTGATGTGGGTGTATGGGAGCGGATTCCCGAAAAGTCACGACGTTAGCAAGGCGATAGATAAGGCGGCGGGGAAGGAAAGAGAAGTCATCGGACGCAAGGCATACGCAGGACCGGCTGGGAATAACGCCAACTTCGGCGTGGGCGACCTATCAATGTCTAGTACAAAGCGAGACCTCACCGCCCCCGCAACCGACGCCGCCCGCCAATGGGAAGGTTGGGGGACCGCGCTGAAGCCTGCCTGGGAGCCAATCATCATGGCCCGTAAGCCCATCGAGGACACCGTGGCGGCCAACGTGCAGAAGTGGGGGGCGGGCAGTATCAATATCGATGGGTGCAGGATAGATGCCCCGACTTGGACGCGAGACAACACCAAGGGCAAGGCAGAGATGTATGACGGATGGGGCATGAAACCAAACGTCAAGGTTGGAACCAAAGGCCGCTGGCCCGCGAACCTCATCCACGACGGGAGCGAGGAAGTGCTGGAACTGTTCCCGGAAACGAAGAGCGGAGATTGGCATGGTCAGCCCCGCCCAATGTCATCGAACATAAACTATGCGGCGAGCGGTGCGCCTATTTTTTGGAAGGGCGACTCCGGTAGTGCCGCCCGCTTCTTCTACTGCGCGAAGGCAAGCCGGGCAGAAAGAGGGGCCGGGTGCGAGGGGATGGAGGAACGGCAAGTGGATTTAACCCGCCTTGACCCTGACGCTATTGGCTGTAATAACCCGCATAATCGGGGGGGGAGAACGGCGGCGAACCACCACCCCACGGTCAAGCCCCTTGCCCTCATGCGCTACCTGTGCCGCCTCGTAACGCCGCCCGGCGGGACCGTCCTCGACCCGTTCATGGGAAGCGGCACGACAGGTATGGCCGCAAAGCAAGGGGGGTTCGAGTTCATCGGGATTGAGAAAGAAGCCGAATACGTCGAGATTGCGGAGAGGCGGATAGAACAAGCGGCATCACGGAAGGTCAAGGAGGAGGGAAGATGAGCGAGAAACATACGACGCAAGATTTGGTGTTTTGGCTTGGGTGTCGAAAAACGAACAACAGCGCCCACAATTTTGTAATTGACGCCATCGTCGCCAGACTCCGGGCGGCAGACGCGCTGTGCTCGGCGGCGAAGGACGCTAAACACGAGCTGACGTTTGCTCCCTGCCGGGATAATCCAGAACGCACCTCCTGCCTAAAGTGTGGGACGACAGAGGCTCTCCGCAAGGCCATCGCTGACTACGAGCCCATTATCGCCTACGACGACGGGAGGAAAAAGTGAGCGGCAGGGAGATTTGGGCGTTGGTCATGACCGGTGTCGCCGTTATCCTGTTTGTAGTGGTTATTTGGGCCAACTTCGGGGATGTTCCGAAATGGTGGACACGATGGAGGAAAAGATGAGCGACAAGTACACGACGGACGGGTTGATTGGATGCTTGGAGGCATACCGGACCTTCCAACGAGATATGTTTACCAAGGAGGAGATTGACGCCATCATCGCACGGCTACGGGCGGGGGACGCGCTGTGCGCGGCGGCGGGAGACCTAGAAAACCTTGCCAAGCAACTGATGAAAGAAACGGAAGAGTCATATAACGAAGACGCCGAGCTGGCCGATATCCGCAAGGCCATCGCGGAGTATGAGGAGGGATAACGTGAGGTTTTGGATTGGGATGTTCATCGGGTTCTATTTGGGATTCCTGTGCTGTGCTATATTTGCGTCAACCAAGATAGCCAAACTTGAAAGGGGGGAGTAGATGAAATTCGTCAAGGCGGGGGTTTTGTGGCAGTCAGCCAAGAAAGACAAGAACGGGAAGCCCTTCATGTCTGGCACTATAGACGAAGATATTGCGCTAACCAAGAAACAAAAAGTGTTTGTGTTTATGACGGACCCGACGAGGCGTGGCCCGAAGTCTCCGATGGCAACTATCGTCGTAGGGGTGGAGGGCGAGGCGTATGTGGCCCCGGTGGTCGAGGAGCCGGACCCTGAGCCTATGCCTGACCCGTTGCCTGACGATTCGGGAGAGCCGATTCCCTTTTAGGCGGCATGGATATTAAAAGTAAAAGGAGAGACACATGACCGAAGAAATCGTAAAACACCAGGAAACGGCGGTAGCCATCCCTAGCGCACAGAACCTACGGATGTTGGCACAAGACTTGCTAAACAGCGGATTGTTTCCTAATGTCAAAAACGTGGCCGGGGCCATCACCATCATCCAATATGGTCGTGAGTTAGGCATCCCCCCGGTTGCGTCATTACAGACAATGGCGATAGTCAATGGTCGGCTGTGCCTTGAGGCCAAGGCCATCCTTGCCATCTTCCAGAACCACGGCGGGCATATCAAGATTCTTGAACGCTCAAAGACCGTTGCCCGAATCGAGTTCAGCAAAGAAGGGCAAGAGCCTTACACGCATGAGTACAGCATGGAGCAAGCAAAGACCGAGAAGTTGGCAGGGAAGGACAACTGGCTCAAGATGCCGGAGACGATGTTGTTCTGGCGTGCCGTTGCTACTGGGATTAGATTGTTTGACCCCGGCGCAATCTTCGGCTTGTATTCACGCGAGGAGATGGCCGACTTATCACCTAACGGGCAGAAGGTGGCTACTACCCTAGCACCCCCCCCCCCTGTCGTGGCCCCTGAGCCGTCTCAGCCCCAAAAACAGGCATTTGGTGAGCCATCCGCAGACTTCTTTGAACAGGCAGAGAGTGTTAAGGATGCCGAAATAGTGGAACCGGGGGGTTCTGACGATGGATTCTTCGGGGCAGATGAACCCAAACCATACACGGTTAAGGGTCCGCAACCCATCCAAGAACCCGCCCTGTTCTCTGACGACGTGCTTTCGGGGCTTATCGATGCCATCAAAGAGGGGCTTCGCGTAGAGGGAATAGACGCGAAGGAATATAAAGCGTGGCTCTATCATTATCAGACAGAGATGAAGCCCGCCCGGATGTTTGTGGGGATGAAGTTCGGGCATCCTTCGTTTAGTTCGGGAGACGGCGGTGACCTGAAGTGGTTACACACAAAGTTGTGGGACAGCGTAAAGAAATACAAGGCGTGGAAACGGGGGCAGACAAAGTGAAAAACTTAAAGGGATGGTACGAAATTCCCGAGTTAGGCGAGAACGTCAAGTTTCCATCCGTGACTAAGATAATTGGGGTACTCGATAAATTCCTTGACTCATGGCGTGTCGGCCTAGATATCGACTATTTTTACTACAATTCCGTAGGCCCGTTTATTGCCGGGGACTTACCGCTTGAACAATTCCTCGAAATCAACTTCCCTAAACTGATTGCCGATGCCAAACTGTACCACAAGGACGTGAGCAACGAGGCCATGGACTACGGCTCAAGGTTTCATGCGGCGATGGATGCCTACCACAAGGGAGAAGGCGGCTATACCACGCAGACGGACTCCTTTGACGTGATTGCCGCAACGATTGACTGGGAAAACCTAGTGCGGCTTCGCGTCATTGAAAGCGAGGGCATGGTTTACAGCCGCACCTTTCAATTTGCCGGGACGCGGGACTTGAAGGCTGAAATTACGCTGAACAAGGAACCGCTCGTCGGTATCCTAGATTATAAGACTAGGAACGGGAAGGACGGCAAGGCTGTCCCCGTATATCCTAGCGATAAGCAACAGGTGGCGGCCTATTGCCTAGCAGATGAAGAAATGTCGGGGGATACCCTCGACTTCGGGGGCATTGTCATCATCAACCGTGAGACGATGACCGTCGAACCGCATATCTATATGCGCGGACAGTTAATTCAGCCGGGGCTTGAGTTCATCGAGCTGGCTCGGTATTTCAATATGACTAGACGAGGGAAGTAATCATGGGGGTCCGTCACGCCGTCTGTATTATGCGTTCGCTTGGCCCTATCGTGGTTATACAAGTAGCAACGCAAGTGTCTTTCCTCTTTCGGTTTTCATTCCCCCTGTCGGCGTCCGTAACCGACAACCTCTTGGCTGACGGACCCCTTTATAATCTAGGCGCGATGGATATCATCTATGGAGGACAAAATGCGTAGGATAATCACGGCACTACTCTTAATCGCCACGCCCGTAATTGCGCTAGGGCAGGAGATTGACTTCGAGCGCGAGTTACAGAAGATTAGGGAAGCGATGGTATGGCAGGAGATTGTGCTGCGGAGCCAGATTCAGTATCAGATTGACGAGATGCGGAATCGCCTGTTTGTGGAGAGGCTGTTCCCTGATGTCTATCGACCATGCCATGAACTTTGGTTGCCGATGCTGATGATGCCTATCCTAGAACTGCCCGACATAATCATACCAGAGGAGGACAAATGAGGGAAATCAAGTTTCGGTTTTGGTGGTACTGGCCAAAAGACATTAAAGACCCGGACGGCCCTCGGGAATGGCTGTGTGGATATCATACGTTAGAAGAATTAATCGGCGGGTCGGGCGCGGGAGAGATTTTTGCTAGCTATAAAAGCCGAGATGAATACACGGGTCTAAAGGACAAGAACGGCAAGGAGATTTACGAGGGGGATATTGTTCACTCATGGTCTGAATACGATGACGGAAAACGGATAAGCGACCACGGAACATGGGAGGCATATTGGCGTTTCGATAGGTGGCATCTGCGGAGCGAGAAGTTTGGCGGTTGGGATAACGGCGACTATTATCAAGGAGACGAGGTTTACTGGAACGACGACGATAACGGCCACGACAAGATGGAAGTCGTCGGCAACATCTATGAGAATAAGGACTTGCTAAAATGAGAAAGAAAGGCTATGCCACACACACGACAATAGACGCAATCTGGCATGATGCTGACGTCGTGCTAGACATTGACATCCTGAGCATAGGCGAGACCGGGATAGGGCCATACGAGTTTTGGGGCGCTAAGGGGTACGACCATGGAAACGATGTTATAGACGAATGGGCCATCACGCAGGTCATGGACGAGGCTGGGAACCCACTACCCAAAGCAGAGAACAAGGCCCTCATCAAAGAGATGGAACTAGACGACAAGTTCATGGACAGCGTGGACGAAATCCTACAAGAGAAGTTGGCAGACCTTGTGGACGAAAGGGAGGATGAGGATGACTAACTGGACCGTCGCCTACGCTAACGAGAAGATTGCCATCAATTACGGCCATGTGGAATCAGCGATTCAAGCCGCTTGCTCCACGCTGACCAAGGAGATATGCTTCAACGAGAAGATTAAGGACAACCCCGCCCAAAAGAAAGCGTATGAAATCCACGTCAGCGTATTGCGCCTTCTCGAATCCGTGTTCAAGGATGGGTTCGCTAAGTTCGAGGAACATCAAAGAAAGATGATACCGAGGAAAAGAACATGAGCCTTGTCCTTATCATTCGAGGCCAGCCCGTTTCAAAGAAGAACCAGATGCAGATGGCCCGGACAAAGACCGGACGATTCTTTCCAGTCCCATCCCCGGCATATCGCAAGTGGTTGGCGAGTGCCAAGAAGCAGGTTGCCCCGCAAGTTGAGCATGAGAAGGGACTTCCAATAGACTACCCCGTCCATCTGCAAATCCTAGCATATCGTCATACAAAACGAAACATAGACCTGTCAAACATCTATGCGGCGGTAGAAGATATGCTACAGGCAACGGGTGTGCTAAAGAACGATAGTCAGGTTCAGTCGCATGACGGTAGCCGCAAGTATCTCGGAGTACCAATGGAGAACGCTAGGGTAGTGATTATCATACGAAGATACGAGGAACCCGAATGACTACATAATGGTAAATGGATTATGCCAGAGGTTCCGTGAGCGGGAGAATCGTTGTCGGGCTAGGCTTGGTTTGCCTAGTTGCGTGGCTATGGATAGTCATTGATATCATGGATACCAGAGGATTAGGCGGAAAGAGATGACTACTTCTTTAACAGGAGGGTCGCTACTACTGCTAGGACCGCTACAATGCGGGTCAGTTTTACTGTTCTATTCAAACTGGCAACCTTCTTATCAAATAGATTCAGACCGTCCTCTGCTTTCAGCCGTAACCCTTTTTCGCTCTGCCAAAGATTACGATACTCTGCCGAAACTTTTATCTCATTCTGGTATTGCGTCGTTAAACTGAAAACCTGCCCCTTCAGTTCCCCTATCTCAGACTGCGCCAACGTGAACTTGCCCTTCCATTCCTCTACCATCGCCATAAGGATAGGCACGCGCTCCGCATCCGTCTTGGCTTGGACAAGAGCCTCATCAAGTTCTGACAAGTGTATATCTTTATGTCCAATCGCTTCCTCTAGCCCCACGATGATTGTATTCGCTGAGTCTATGCCGCCCTGCAATAGCGCGTTCTGCCCCTCTAGTTCGGCTATGGTAGCGAGTTTAATCTGAGCGTCGGCAAGCGCGACCTTCTTCTGTTCCTCGTACTGACCACGCCAGTAGTTAATCTTATCAGTAAGGCTCGGCCTATCGCATACCACGTAGCCCACGGCCAGGACCACAAGCAGACCGCCAAGGGCAACCCATTTGTACTTCTTTATCATTTGGTCTCCACGTCAGGCTCAAAGAACGCGAGGAACTCGGCCTTGAATCGACGGGTAAGGTTCTCTTTCTTGCCCATCGTCGCCTCTACAATCCATCCCCCTACGTGAGCGGCACTCGCTTGACGTGCCATAAACGGGCTTTGCGATTGGAACGTACCAGCCTGTATTCCACAGACGTTCCTGTATGACGGGAGTATCTCGGCCTTATGGTAATGTCCGAGGCACAGAAGGTCGGGCTTGTCGCCACCGGGGATGGCCTCGATGAACTTCTGTAAGCGGTACGAGATTGCGTACGCCGTCCCTCCACCTGGATGTACTAGGCGAATCTTCAGTTGGGAGCCGTCCTTGGCCTTCAGGATAACGTCGCCTACGTCCTGACCGACGAACTTGAAGTCGGGCCTGATGCGCTGTAGTTCATCTCCAACGACCATGCCAATGACGTTCTTGTAACTAGCGTCATGGTTCCCGCTAATGAAGATGGTTTCGATGTCGGGATTGTAGGGAATGGATTGGGCGAACATATCCCTCTGCCCCGGCCACGACCTACCCTCTGGATGCAGTTCAAACTCCTGCCCCTTGTAAACGTGCCATCCGTCGATGACATCGCCAACGTGAAGAACGTGGCGAACCCCCTCCTCGGAACACGCCTTGTAGAATAACTTGAGCGCGTCTGTGCGCTGATAGAGCGACCCGATGTGCGTGTCGCCAATGACTCCGAACTTAATCGTGTTGTCCTTAGTCTTTACGGGAACCTCGTATGGACGGACCCGCTTGACCATGAGCATCAGGGCTTCCTGAAGTTCATTGATGGCCTTGGCCTGACGCTTGATTTTGTCTTGGCCCGCTGGCCCCTCGGCTACAAGTTCAGCGAGTTTGGATAAGTCTATCTCTTTCATTTTCTTCTCCTTACAGGTCTCTAATACTTAGGGCGGCGGCTACGTCACTAGCCTTGCCCCAAAACCATTTGCCTTCCGTAGCCGTATCAAGTTTCAGTTTAATGCGGAGAGGATTGAAAACGTCGGGGTTATTCTCGCAGGTTCTCCTGAATCTATTGCGGTCAGTCCCGGCCGTCCTCTTACATAACTCGTCCTCGGAGATTAACTTACCTTCGGGGAGTGTGGATAATTCGTTCAGGATAGCGGCCTTGACATCATAGCGTTTCAGTACGCTAGACAGGTCAACCATTCCCGCGTACCCGCTCCCCGAAAGCACAATAGCCTCACCCTGTGGGGGGAGTGCGCCTCCCGCCCTCACCTCGGCTACCATAGCCATCGTCGTCGCCATGCTTTTCGCCACTCGCTTGTCCGTCCACTCAGGATGTTTCGCCAAGCAGAATCGGATGCGTTCCTGCGTAAACATTTAGACACTCTCCTTTTTTAGATTGTAGATTAACGGATGGGTAGTTCGTCGTCGTCCTCCTCATCCGTCTTGGGTTTCTTGGTGATGAGTTTACGATTGTTCTCCTCGATTTTGATGTCACCGTAGGTCTTGAGGCCAAAGGCAAGCCCAATGATGGGGCCAAGGAAACCATACAATTCAAGGAGGGGGAACGTGGGAAGGATGACCTTGGCGAACGCCCCGATGAGTCCAACTATAATACCTTCTTGTACATAGACGAATCTCGTCGAGTCTAGTTGCGACTTAAACTTCACTACTCCTACCTCTTATATCCAAGTCGCCTAATCCTCGATGTCGCGTTCAACTGTCGCCCTCCGAATCTAAGCACTCTGCCTCAACCTTTTTAAGTTCCCCCCATTGTTTCATCACCTTGCGGAGATACTTCTGCTGACGGAGGACGCCCGCCTCGTCGGGGTTCTTGAACGAGCCGCCGTTGTATCTGGCGATTGCAATATGCAACGGGGCAAGCCAATAGAACTGGTCGCATAGTTTTTGCTTTGTGGCCCTGTCTATCAACTGCCGTATCAGTTTTGCCCCGAGCATGATGTTAATCATCGGGTCGCATAGGTCATCGACCGTACCGGTAAAGCCTAGTCCCGTAGCCGTAGGCCACATCAACTGCATTAGACCCCATGACGAGGATACAACCTTCGGGTCTTTGTCTGCCCACTCGGGCTTGTCCTTCATGTATCTGTCCCAAAACAAAGGTTCAAAACGAGTAGCCGTTGGGATTAGGCTAGACTCGCAGATGGCAACGCTTTTCAAGAGCAATTTTTTCAGGTTGTACTTGCGACCCGCCACGCAGAACATCTGGTCGTATTCCGCAGATATAGGCATTAGTCGTTCTCCTTTGTTTCAGACTTACCTAGAAGTATTTCGTTATAGAACCGCAACGCTCTGCCAAGCGTCTCTTTGGCCTCGGGGTCAAGCGACTTAACATACCCCTTCCAGTCGTCCTGCTTAATCCCCGACAGCGGGTGAAGCATACGGAAGGACTGCGCGATTCCCTTCTTTACTAAGTCCCCGATTTCTTTTGCCTTGGCGTTCGGGTGTTGCATGATAACGATGTCTGCGTACTGCCGTAGGTACTTCTTAACCTTGTCGTGTTCGCCCCAACGGTAGGCGAGTTTCATGTTGTAGAGCGCGTCGCTCGATGGCGAGAGATACGAGCCGCCCGTGCCACGACCAATAGATTTAAGATAGTCCCGTTTGATATCGAGGAAGTCGTAATAGGCTGTCTCTAGCGGGTCGTATTTATAGATAGCCGCTTGGCTGAGGGTCGAAAGATATGGCTTCCCCGGCTTCCCGACGACCGCCTTGTATTCATCCTCCAAGCCAACCTGACGGAACAGGAAGGCCCATCGGTCCCTGATTGTTTTGGGGCTAAAAGCATCTGGGAAAAGCGTCTTACCGACGGCGGCCTCAATGGGAGACTTGATGAACGGGGAGAGGCCTCCGGCCACAATGTTCACGGGAGACTTAACCATATCTACCGCGATTTCCTTGAGTGTCTTTCGCCCGTTCAGGTAATCGGTCATGTGGCCGTAGGCGTTGTCCATGCCGAACCATTCAAGCATATCGCCCAAGGCCCCAAGCCTAGTGAAAGCGATGACGTTTCCATCCTTGTCGCGTCCAAGAGTGAGGTGCGTTCGGTTTCGGACATCTTCTGGAAGGTCTTTCTCTTCATCCTCCATGACAAGGTTGTTCCATGCCGTAAGCAGGGCCGTTAATCCCATGGCTTTGAGAGCGAACCTGCCCGCTCCAATGAGCGTTCTGGTCCCGGCACTCGCCGCTATCCTTGCCCCTCCCAAAAGACCCTTTGCCGTCTTTACTGCGGCCTCGTCGTTGTTAGCGATGTTCTTAATGATGCGGGCATAGAACTTGGCGTTGACTTCTTTCCATCTCCAAAAAGGATAGACCTTGGAACTTATCTCAACGCCGATGGGGGATACCTCATCATACGGGCCAAGCAATTCGTTGGAGAGGCGAGCCGCCCTGTCCTTGATGTCGGGCAGGGCCATGATTTCTTCAGGGAACGACGCCCCGAAGTTCTTGGGTTTCCCGGTCGGGCTTTTCTGCATATCCTCAAGGTACTTGAGGTAGGCTGAATAGCGAAGGATTCCCTCCCTATAGTTCGTCGCATTGTTTACGAATCGCCAGTAATGCTTGAAAACGTTAATGTCGTTCAGGACATTCGGCTTGTAGAGGTTCCGATAAACGGGGAGTTTCTTGAGTTCCCCGATATCCTGAATCTGAAGTAAGGACTGGAACCCGCCGCGGTCAGCCCAGTCCCGAAGGTTCCCCGAGAGTGGGCGGTCTCCCGCATAGGCGGGCCACATTTCTTTAATGGCTTGGGGAGCCTTCAGGAACACGCCGGGACTCCCGACAAATACGTGGTCCGCATCACCCGTTACGTTCCTAAGATTGTATTTTATGGCTCGGCGGGGAGAGAGCAGGGTCCATCTCTTCCATGCCGTAAGCGATGTCTTAAAAGAATCCCCCAGTAGTTTTGCCTCTTTCTGTGCGCCAAGTTTATCGAGCGTTGCGGCGAGTTCTTTCTTGATAATCCACGTCTCGCGTTCGCGTCCCATAGAAAGGCTCTTCCGCAACTTGTCTTTGACCACGCCGATATCCGTGAGTTCATCGGTCATAATCTTCTCGGCTATCTTTGCCGGGAGCGTGTCGGCAACGTACATCAGGTGTCCTTCTTTCGGTTGCCACTTGGTATATTCGTCGGGGATGACTTCCTCGATGGGGACGCCTTCCTTTTTAGCCTCGGCCCTGAACTTGTCGGCCTTGTCCGCGACGGCCCTAATCTTCACTAGGGCTTTCGCGTCTGCGATGTCGCGGAGCATCGTACTCATAACCTCATAGTCAGCGGAAACGAGGTCTGAAAGAATGTCCATCTCGCTCCCGCCTCGTTTCTGTAGGAACCCTTGTCCCGTGCGGAGGCGCAATTTCTTGCCCGGACCCACCTTGTTATAATCGGACTTCGCTACTTCCAGAACCTTGTGTCTGAAGTAATCGGGCTTGGTTAAGATATCCTCAACGTCATGCCCCGCCTTCTCACGCCAATAGATATATTCCTTGCGGAGTCCGTCCCATACGTCCGTCCTGTTTTTCAGGGCTTCGTGTACGGGGGCGTTATCCTTGATGAACGCATCTAATTTTGATGCCACGCCTCTTAGCGATTTCTCATCAAACCCAAATGGAAGGTCGCGCCCCGCTTCGGCCTCATGCAAAAGGTCATTAAGAAGGGCCTTCCGTGCCGTCAGGTCATAGGTATCCCGATTGAGTTTGTGATACATACTCTTGTAGGTTCGGTTGAGTTTATCGGACACGATACCCGGTTGCTTCTCAAGGTTCTTTAGGGTCTGGACAACCTCGACCCACTCTGCCCCACGGGGCAAGTCCTGATAAACACGGGACGCGCCATGATAGGCGTCGGTAAGGAACTTGTTTACTTTTTGTATGGTGGTCGGTTTAACAAGGTGCTTGGACGCCTCGTATCGCGCCTCGGTTCCTTCAGGGAACGCGAACTTCTCTCCGCCTTTCGGGGGTTCGGGGATGGGATGGGCCATCTCTACGGTCAGGCCAATCTTCGGACCCTTGACAGGGCCAAGGTCTTTCTCCATCTTGTCGGCAAGCGCGGCGGTTGTCTTATCGAACTCGTCGCCCGTGAGTTCGTCCATCGCTTTCTTGATGACATCCTTACGCGCTTGTCCGTGTTCCTGTAGGTCGGCTTGCCATTTCTTTATGTATTTATTGAGGGTGTCGTCGCTAACCTTAACGCCACGGGCCGCTAGTTCTCGCTCACCTTCTTTGCCCGACTTGCCCTCACGGTAGGTGCGGAACATTTCTTTTTCTTTCGGGTCGGCTATGGTTGTTTCGTATTCATCGACAATCTTGGAGATTGCCTCAAGGCCACGTTCCCTGCGCTTGGCAACGGCCTCGACCTCGGCGGGTTCGGGGACGACGTTCTTTCCCTTCGGTCCGACCTCGCCTTTCGCCATGGCCTCGGTAGGCTCGATTTCTAGGCGACCCCCTTCTGTCTGCACTTCGGGAAACTGAGCCTCGGGGAATCGCTCGGATGAACGGAGCCGAGGCTTGATGGAATTAAGGTAATGCTCCATCGCCTTGGCGGGGTCTTTCCCCGCAACCTTCTTCATGCTGAATCCGTGCTTGAGAAGGAGCGTTGCCGTTGCCTGATGCTCGGGCTTAATCTTGGCCTTGGCAAGGGCGGGAGCAATTAGGTTGTCATACTCGGGTAGCCATTCGGGGGATACGCTAAGGTTCTCGGGAAGGTCTTGGTAACGGTCGCGCTTGACCTTCTGTTCAGCGGCGGCTTTGGCTATAGCGTCGGCCTCTGTGAACTCGGGCAGGATTTCGACGGTCGGCTTGGCCTTGAACGCGGCTATCTCCTCGGGAGCAAATGACTTTTCTAATAGGGCAACCTCATCGGGGGTAAGTTTATCCCATGATATCTCGCCATTTTCAAACGCCCTGGAATAATGACGCCGAACCTCTTTGGCAAAAGACTGCTCCTCGGTGGGCCTTGGGGGGCGGGGCGGTTCGTATTCTTTTCGGGGTACTCCGCCCATCTTTTTGTCGTACTCATACGCTTCTAGCCCAGTCATCTCAGACCTGTCTCTTGCGGGATACCTGTCTGGCTTAGGGGGCCATTGAGCCTTGGTTTTCTGCTTGGCCTCGGGGATACCGGATGGTTCGCCAAGGGGTTGTTGCGCCGACTTCACTAGGTCAGGGTAGTCGGCTAGGACTTCGGCAGAGACAGGGTTTCCAGCCCTAACGGCATCCATCACCGCATATTCGTGCCGAGACTTCTCGTTGCGGATGGATGCGTTAAGGGCTTTCGTCGATTTCCCCCTGTCTCCTGCCGTCGTCAATGTGTTTTTGGGGTCATAGTCTTGGTCCCTCAATTTTCTCATAAGGGCGATGTCGTCTGATTGAGACAAGTATTCAGCCCTAGTCATCTCCCACGGCTGTTTGCCCGCAGGGGGCGCAGGCTTGACTACCGTCGTGTCTAGGCCCCTTGACTTCATCCACGCCGACTCCCATTGTTCCATGGGGAGCGATGGGTCTATGCCGTTTCGTTTCAATTCGGCGTTGCGGAGGGCCGAACGCTCTTCTCCCGTGAGCGTCCTTTTAAGTTGCCTCTCTTTTATCAAGGCATCCGTTGTCCACGTAGCGTCAATCTGGTCTATCGCTTCTTTATACCGAGGGTCGAATGGCTTTACCTCGCCCGTAGGGGTACTAGGGGGTACTGGCGTTCGTGGCGCTACGGCTATCTCAGGCTGTTTTACGGGCATCTGGACAGGCGGTTGGCTTGGCTTGATTGGCTCAATCTCTGTCCACTTAGGCTTGGGAGGTTCCGGTTTTGGAACAGCGTTTACCATGTCTGTCCAAGTCTTTATCTTCCCCGGTTCCACGGGTTTGGGGGTCGCCGTCCTTATTTTCAACGCTTTCTTTGCCCCGTCAACCCCGTAGTCTGCCAAGTCCCTTAATTTCTCCATCGGCATCGTCATATAGACGGGAGCGATTTCGACGACAGGCTTAACGGGTTCAGCAAAGGTTATGGTCGTCGTTCCATCGGGCGCAATCGTTACCTGTTTAGCCTTTTGTGGAGCAGGAGCCTCGGCAATGGGTTCGGTCAGTTTCGGCATGGCCTCTTTAACTTCGGCCTGTCGCGTCCCGACATTCCGCTTTACTTCCTCAAGGATTGTCCCCGGCGTTACGTTCTCTCGTATCGTCTTTTCAATGACGCCCATAACCTCGGGGGTATGCCCCGTATCAATGCCCTTCTTGACTACCTGTTTAATCGAATCCTCATATATCCTTGTCGATACGGCGGTCCCCGCATCCCTCGTCAACTTGGCGAGTTTAGGGATAAGGAACGCAAGGGCCGCATCCCCGGCCAATCCGATGGCCGCTTGCGCTTGGGGGTCATCGGTAATCGCTTTGGCCCCGGCCTTAATCCCTTCCTGTGCTACGGTGAACGGCGCGGCCAATGCCCGAGTCGTCGTCTGCCCAAACGATGTCTTAGGCTGATAGATGGACTTCTCTGTGACCTTCTCGCCAAACTCTTTGGCGGAAGGAACATCAACGCCTCGTCCACCGCTCTTCCAAATATCATAACCAAGTTTCCCAACCGAACTTGCCACGCCTAATGGGAATCCCGCAATTGCACTTCCGGCCCCGAGGACCGTTTCGCCAAGTCCCCCGAGTTTATCAACGGCCTGTTCGCCGAGCGTCTTTAGGAACGATGGCTTCCCGCCCTGTTCGACATCCCGCATCCTATCAAGCGTCGCTTGGTCAGGCTTCTCTGCGACGAGTTTGTTGTATTGTTCGCCGGGATAGGGCCAACCCTGTTTCTTATACCATTCTATTTCTTCTGGACTAATCGGGCCATGCGCCTCAAGCCCACTCTTTTCCCCGGGAGACAAGGGAATTTCCTTGGCCCATATAGGCAACGGAACTTCTTGTGCCTGGGGGAACTCCTCTTGCGCCCACGCGGGTAACGGCGGCATCCCCTTTGGGTCTGCCCCAACCGCAGGGGGGGCCGTCTCTACGGCCCACTCAGGCAACGGCGGGGCCGAAGCGACTATTCTCTCATCCATTGACCGTTCCTCAAGACAATCCAGTATTGTTCGTTCGTCCGAGCATCGGTAATGTATTTCCTTATCGTTGGCATGGGCGGAGTAGCGGGAGGCGGGGCCACTTGCGCTGTCGGCCCCGTCCGAGGATAACCGCTTGCCCCGAACCGACTAGGGATAGACTCTTCTGGCAGGGGGGGGGCGTTCTCTCCGAATCCACCGAACCTGTCTAGCCATCCCTCATCCTGTGGTGTTAGCCTTTTGGTAATCGCCTTGGTATCTATCCTGTTCAGGTCTGCAAGCGTTTTAAGGAACTCGGTTGGCTTGACCTCAACCTGACTTAATATCTGCGCGATGTCCATTCTTTCTTGGGGCGTGGTGTCGGGCGAAGCATAGGCTTCCTTGAACCCGAGGATTACTTTCTTTACGCCCTCAATCTTGGTGTGCCATATTTTATAATACTCGTCCTGCGGGACATTGCCTGTTTCAGATTGTCTTTCCTTGGTCCGGGCCAAGTCAAGGTTCCCCCTTGATGTCTCGGCCTGTTTTTCTTGGATGGGTAACTCCTGAGCGAACCGACGATTGACGCCGCCTTCCTTCGATGCGTCCAATGACTTGTCCAATCCACCCGCCATTATCATCGCCCGAAACTGGTTCACATCTAACGGCTTCCCCGTTTGCGTTTGAACCCACGCACCAACGGACGCCTCAATCCGGTCGGCAAGTTCCTTATCTACGGCCTCGGCTTCGGCCATTCTCCCGGCAATCTTGAGCGTCTCGGACTTTTGTCCTAGCCCCTTAATGTCTGGGCTTTCTGCGGCCTTTAACAAACCATTAAGGATGGCCTTGTCTTTATCAAGTTTGAACTGGTCTTGCCTCCCCCGTTGAGACGCGACCTCCTCTGCGGCAGACCGCTCCCGCATAAGCCTGTCCTGCTCTGAGTAGGTGTCCATCTGACGCTGTTGGCTCATCTCGCCAAGTTTGTTCTGCATGAAGAACGACGCCATCTGCCTTAGCGCGTCATTCAGCCTAGACGTATTAATATTCAAGGCCATTGGAGCCTCCTGTAATTAGCGTTGAAATGGGGCCAATGCTCCAATCTTGGTAAGCATTTGCATTAGTGAATCTAATGACCCGCCCGCCCCTCCCTGCATGAACGATGGGTCAATCCCCGCAGGATTATTGGAACCAATTCCGGTCCCGCCGCCACCCCTTATGTCGCCCACAATGCTTCCTGCGGCGTTAGCAACATCTGAATATGGGAAGGCCCCGGCTGGTTTCTTAAACATCGAACTCATCATTAACATCATCATCAGACTCCCGATGTCCAGTCCTTCATTCGGCTGTTTGAGTGTGGTCGTACTGGTTGTTTTGATTGGCGAGTTGCCCGTCATGTTCCGTACCGCGTCCATTAATTTTTCAGCATATAATCCCATATCATCCTCCTACTGTTGACTCAGAAGCCAAGCGATTAACGCCTGTAATGAGGCAGAGCCTTCGCCACGCCTAGACGCGTTCACGGCTTCAAGCAACTGCTCGAATCCCATGCCGCTTCCCAATATGCCCTGTGCCGCGCTCGTGTAATCAAGCAAGTCCTGTTTCTTCTTAACTTCGTTCCCAACGAACAGGTCTCTCGCAAGGTTGGCTACGTTGCCCTCGGTCTGCCACGACAGGTCGTTGAGCATCCCCTGGCCTGCGCCCGTACCGAGCATACCTTGGCGCGATAACCCTTGTTCCATCCCTGTCCGTTGGCCCGCTTCCTGACCACGGATGTTCTCGAATCCGCGCCCGAACATCTTATCCTGCGCTTCCTGACTGAAGCCGGGGGTAAGGCCCATAAACTCCTTGCCCCTCGCAAGCAACAGGTCCATCAACGCTTGCATCTCGGGCGGGTATTTATACTCTCCTAGTTGCCCTTTCTTATTTTCTGACCAATCGTTGATAGCCTGCGTACATTCGCAAGTTCCAGTCGCACCCTCCTTGTAGGGAATGTCTGACGCCCCCCAATCTTCCTTGGTACGATGTGCGGTAACGAGGGTATATCCCGTAGCGCACTTCCTTGTTATCGTCGCATAACCGACACCGCAGGGGCAAGCCGTAGGGTTCTTGGCATAGGCAGTCCCCGTCCCTTCGGGACATCCGGTAGTGGGGCCACCTGGGGCTTTCCCGCAATCGCAGTTCCCCATCTTTTTAGATGCTTTGTCATACCCAACGCACGTTCCGCCTTTACAGGCTTCATCAGACGTACATGGACCTTGAGGAATGCAGTCCGTGGAGACTAGGTCTCTCTTGCAAACCCCATTGATGCACGTAAGCCCAGTAGCGCACCTCCCCTGAAGGCACGGTTCCCCAATGCCCGGATATGTTCCAAGGCAATCAGCCATACATTGAGCGAAGTTGCCTCCACCAGACCTGTTTTCCTGCAAACATTTTGTGTTACACCGAGCGGCCTTGTCGGCATCGGACTCTCCTGCCACGGTAAGTGTCGGCGTAGTTTTGTTTAATGGACCTAGAGGGTCTGCGGCATTAATGGGAGCCGTTGCCGGGGTAGGAGAAGAGAGGTTGTAGGCCCCAGTCAATACGCTCGCCAAATCTCCCGTGTTGTTTTTACCAAGGTAATAACCCATGGCTACCCCCTCAACGCGTCGCGGGACACGCTTTTTTTCTTCTGATTAATTGGGGTCGCCGGGGTGGTTGGTTTTTGATATTCACCCATAATCGTCGGCCATTCTTTAGAGAGTTGGGCGATGATATCTGCGAACATCGAGTTTGCGTTCCCACCGAACCTAGACCTACCACCCGGCATCCCCGCCCCGCCCATCGCCTGAGCGTTCCCAAGCAACGCACTCAATATCCCCGGTTCCATCAGGCCAAGCGCGGGAGAACGATACTTTGAGGGTGTCGTCTCGCTAGTCGTGGTCTGCGATTGGTCGTTCCCGCCACCGCCACCGAACAATGAACTCAAAATACTCGACCCGCCCATTATCAACATCATTAAGGTTGCTGGGTCCATGTTAACCTCCGTTCCGAATGTGGTCGTATAGCCGCCCGTCCACTTGTTTTACCTGACCGTCTAGGGCGAGGCACTTGTCCCTGAAGTTCACCATGTCGGTCGTTACACCCTTAAGCGTAATCTTTATCTCGCCCTGCTCTTTCTCAATACTCCCGACCTTCTCCAATGTCAAGGCTCCCTGTCCTTTAATGTCGGTAAGGAGGCCTGTAAGTTGGGAGTTGTAGCCCTTCCCGTTCCCGTTCCGTCTAGCCCGTAGTTTGATAATCAAGGCCGTAGCCTCCTTTGCGACGAGACCACCCACCGCAATCACAATGGCATCGTCAATTAGAACATTCATTTTCTGCCCCCCAACAAGCAAGATAAAAATCGCCCGACTTGCCAGAGAGACATTGGTCGGCCTTCTTCATTAAACCTCCAGCCTAAACTCCTCGGAAATTACAAATTTCCAGAAGACACCTTGATGAGCGAATAAGCCCCCAAGGCTCCGATTACAACCTCTACACAGAACAGAAGGGCGGCAATGGTAATCGGAAGTCCCTCGTTCAGGTACTTGAAGAGGGTTGTTCCAACGCTTAACAATACCACCAGGGCGACAGCGATGTTTCCCTGAATGGCCGGGATGACTTTCTTCAGAAACTGAATTGCGGTCATCACGAAAGCGATTGCGATTGCGATTGTCATGTTTTTCTCCTTACAAAAATATTAAGACTAACGCCGCTAGTGCAATGACAGCGGCAATAATCCACAATGGAAACTTGCTGACTGGTGGACTGGGCGGGTCCGGCTCAGGTTCGGGGGCGGGCGGTTCAGGCGGAACGGGCGGCTCGTAGTGATACTTCTCAACGGGGTCTTTGCCGTACACCGCCTTGTAGATGGCCTTGACTGTCGCCGTGATACACGCCAAGTCTTCCGTCTTGGGGAGATGCTCGTACGTGAAGTCGTTCCCGTACTTCAACGTCATCTTCACGACCTCCGCCCATCTCGCCGCCGAGGGGCGACGGCGCAACTTGCCGTTGTATATGTCGAAGTCGCACGCGCTGTCCCCGTCGAACACCCCGTCGTCCGAAAGCCAAATACGAATACCGTTGTCCGCTTCCCGAGCCCACCAGTAGAGAGCCTGGTCCAGCCGGTTCGGCTTGGCCGGATAGCCCTTGCCGCCGACGCTGTGGGTTTCCTTCCATATCACCAGCTTCATCGGGTCGCCGAACTCCAGCCCCGTTATTTTCTTCAACAGGTCAAGCATCCCGGCATCGCCCTCGTAATTCCCGTTGACGTAGGGGGCATCCTTCGTGTGCGCCCCGTAGGTCATCATCTTGGGGTCCAGTTCGGGGAGGATAGGGAAGATGCACGCCCGCACCAGTTCGTCCATCCGTGCGTCGTTCATCTCGTTGCCCCATGCCCACGCGACGCCTAGGCCCGCGAACTCATCCCGGCACTTCTGAATCCAGGTCTTGATGAACGGGTATGCGGCAGGCTCGTAACAGGAGGTTATGCCCTGAGTGTTCGTTACCCACGGGGACCACTTCTTGTAGGCACCTGAGAATTGGCAGTTATCCCCCCAAGCCCACCAGACCTTGAGGCCGTAGGTGTTGGCTATCTCAATGACGCGCTTGACGATGGGGAAGTACCAGTTATTGAATGCACCGAGATTGAACGCGGTGCAATCGGCGTTCAATGCATAGGGTTGGAACTGAGACTTGACGCCGTATGGATGTGGTGACCACACGCCCCACGGGAGCAGGCGAATCCCGTCCGCGCCCGCATTGGCGACGGCGCAGAACTCGATGTTGACCGCGTTCTCGTCCAGATACCACTTGTCCGTCGCCTTGTCGTACTTGACGAACCTCGGGTCTTGGAGAAGCGCGATGATGCCGTAGATTATTTGTTTCACGTCCGCTCCTTGTCTTGTGTCATGGCTATGCC
>Ga0315276_10001694_pt1 | contig 19837 bp, 18 predicted proteins | sample YL17G05_0_MG_FD_204542 | JGI IMG/M metagenome (GOLD analysis project Ga0315276, IMG submission 204542) | Sediment microbial communities from Yellowstone Lake, YNP, Wyoming, USA - YL17G05_0 | ecosystem: Environmental > Aquatic > Freshwater > Lake > Sediment | place: USA: Wyoming | collected... | reverse complement strand
TGGGATAAAACTTGCATGTGCATAGGCACCTCTATCCTCCTTTTTATCCCATATTTTCCCAACCACCTCATCAAAGGATTGCGCCCCTGAGAGAGAGAATTCAAAGGGGAAGGTCAGGTTTAATTGATAGCTATTCCCTTCAAGAATTTGTTTTTTACCCTCAAAAAACTTTTTCTTATATTCTTTATAAGCAACGAATTTTTGATTATTTACCTTGAAATCTTTTCCAGGGACCTTTAATTGATATGGAGATGCTTTTAGATAATTAAGGTCAATTGCTAAAATATCATTATCTTTAATAAATTCTTCATTATTTATTATGTGTCCTAATTCATAAAAAAGATGAAACACTCGAGGTTTTTTAAATTCGGATTTAAAATTAATTTTTTCCATCAAAGCAAAAAACTTGGCTATGGGGTATTCTTCTTTAACGGAATTTTTTAGGTTTATCCTATGTTTTTTGAAATAAACAAAACCACTTTCTAAATCATGGAACTTCAGAAAGGTTGAAGTCTTATTTAAAGAAATAACGGTAAAAAAATCATTGATCAACGGTTCCCTCATAATGCATATTTTCGAAGCTGGTATATCTTCCAACCCAGGACAACTTAACTATTCCTGTTTCCCCATTTCTATTTTTCCCAATAATAATCTCTCCAATTCCTCTGTCCTTTGAATCGGGATTATAAACTTCATCTCTATAAATCATCATTACGACGTCCGCATCCTGTTCAATCGCACCAGATTCCCTTAGGTCTGAAACGTTTGGTCTTTTATTTCCAGGTCTATTTTCCACGCCCCTATTAAGCTGTGAAAGCGTCAGAACCGGGCATTCCAACTCTTTGGCCATCTCTTTTAAACCTCTTGAGATTTCCGATATCTGTTGTTCCCTGTTAGGGTTGGAATTATGAGGTTTCATTAATTGTAAGTAGTCAACAATTACCAAGCCTAAACCCATTTCTGCCTTAATCTTCCTACATTGGCTTTGAATATCAAAAACGGTTACTGGCTCATCATTAATAAAAATTGGAAGTTCCGATAATTCCTTAACCGCCTTAGCAATATTTCTAAGATCGGTTTCAATGAAGTTTTTGGATCTTAGCTTCTTGGAATCAACTTTGGCCTTTGAAGACAAAAGTCTTGAAGAAAGTTCTGTCGCCATCATCTCAAGAGAAAAAATAGCGATAGGTAACCCAGAATGCTCTACGGCATTAACTCCAATATTTAGGGCAAAAGCAGTTTTTCCCATCCCAGGTCTTGCTGCTAAAACAAATAATTGCCCCGGTTGCATTCCTAGTAAATAGGAGTCCAGATGGGGATAACCAGTCGATAGCCCAGTTAACTGACCAGGTTTTCTTGATGTATCTTCTAGATCTTTTAAATTCTGCTTTAATACAGAATTTATTTTCCTCAAACCTTCCTTCTTAGAATTTAAGGTAAGTTTAAAAAAGGCTTCCTCCATCTCAAGGATATAATCTTCTATATTGCCAGAAAATTTCATTCCTTTGTCGACCATCCGCCCAGCGGTTTTAATCATTTCACGAAGATTTGCCTTATCTTTGACAATTTTTCCGTAATGAAAAATATTTGCTGAGGAAGCTTGCTCCTCCACAATATTTAAAATTGCTGCCTGCCCGCCCACTGACTCAAGCTTTCCTTTCTCTCCTAAGGAAGAACAAAGGGTTACATAATCTACAGGCCTACTTGAATTAAATATATCCATTATGCTTTCAAAAATGACTGCATATTGTGGATGGTAGAAGTCCATTTTTTCTAATGTTAGTTCTGATATTTCATCAATGGCCTGAGAGTTAAAAATCATGCATCCTAAAAGGGATTTTTCGGCCAATAAATCATGGGGTAGTTCTTTTCCTTCAATCATTAGTGGAATTTAAAAAAAGCGGAGGAGACTGGCAATGCCACCTAGGCTAATTTTTTGCGTCAAAAAAAAGGGATGTACTAAGTACATCCCCTTCTTATAAAGAAATAACAAAAATCATTTAGCCAATTATTTTCTCAGCTTCTTCTCTTAATCTTTCTTCTTCTGTTTGTGGCGCCTTTTCTTCAGTTGCCTCAACAGGTTTCTCGGCCTTTTTCTTGGCCTTGGCCTTTATTGCTTCGGCTTCTCTTTCTTTCATTTCTTTTGCTTGCTCTGGGTCCATAACAACTTTAATTTTAAAGGTTCCTTCTACATCCGAAAAAAGCTTTACCGTGGCCTTAAAATTTCCTAGTGCCTTAATAGGCGTTGAAACCATAATCAGTCTTTTTTCTACGTGAATTCCCTTTTCTTCCAAAATTTTAGACAACTCAGCGGTTGTAACCATCCCAAACAATCTACCGTTTGGTCCTACTTTTCGAACAAGTTCGATAGAGATATCTTCAATTTGTTTTTTTAGAACAAGTGCATGTCCACGCACTTCTTCTACTTTCTTGGCCAATCTCTTTTTTTCATTTTCAAGCTGTTTTTTATTTGATTCATCGGCCAAAACAGCAAGTCCATTAGGGAATAAAAAATTACGTCCAAATCCCTGGGATACATTTGCAACTTCACCGATGTTTCCTAGAGAAGGGACCTTTTTTGTTAATATTACTTTCATTTGAAACTCCTTAAATTTTTATTTCTTTGAAATATTACTTTTATTAAAAAATTTTCTAAAATTCACCCATAAATCAAAAACACCCGCAATAACCAGAACTCTCCAAGCAAAAAGGAAGGTGATGGCAAACATTAGTGTCCTTAAGAGACCGAACACTTTCAGGTAATCCAAGAGATCCACAAAAATTCCAAGACCGTGAAAAAAGTAAAATATTCCCAGGCAATAAAGAAGATTTCCACCTATCAAAGTCCCCTGTTCTCCTAAAACATATTCCCCGCCCAGTGTTAAAACAAGAGAGAGGATCAAAGGATAAACAAAATAATCTGGCACTTTAAATCGTAAAAAATCTTTAATTCCGAACGGATACTTCACTTTTTGTCTCCAAAAAAGTGAATTTCTAAGAATTACATATGAACAAATCCAAACGAAAAAAAAGGTTGATACAAAAATCCCAGCTGGAATCCAAGATACTATTTTCTTGACCAGATTCTGGGGATTATCAATTATGTCCTTTATCGCCCTGGCTTCTTCACCCTCTTCTTCTTTTAGCGAATTTAGCTTATCTGAGGCTTTAAACTCTGTTACTAATTTGACGACACTCTCTTCAACAACTTTTTTCGGCGAAAAATTCTTTGAGGAAATGCCTATAAGCAAAATTGCCCCAAAAAGAATATTTAAAAGTATCCCTAAGGTAATAAATCCCCGTATAGGATGAATCTTTCTTAAAACTACCTCCGCCAAAAATAATCCCGTTACTGCAAAAAATAATGAACCTTTTGCAAGTGGATTTATAAAATCCGGAAAATAAATGGCCAAGATGGTCATTCCCACTGAAAAAATACCGCCAAAGAGCAATCCCTTTATTCTTCCTGCAACTAGGATAGCAAAGGCAAAAGGAACAGGAGCCAAAATTGACAGAGGTGGGAACATTAATAGTCCCACTGCAAGAAGTGCCAAAATACCCAATTTTCCAATCAGGTTATTTTTTTCATCTTCAATTAAATGTTGTGAATTTTCATCAACTTGCATTTAAATTATCCATTCCCTGCTTTATCTGCCAGTTCGACTTGAAAGACTGCTCGCGAGACCGATACATCGGGCCCTCTTAATTGCAGTAGTTGCAAATCTTTGGTGTTTTTTAGAAATACCAGAAACTCTTGCAGGCGAAATTTTTCCGAAATCATTAATAAGCCACGAAAAGGTCTTTGGATCTTTCCAATCAGCATTAATTCTTTTAACCGTGAACCAGCAGGTTCTAGTTTTGGACATTTTCTTACGATCTTTTTCCATGTCCATCATTCCCATAAGCTCATCGATCTGACCGTCAGCTACTGAACCATTATATTTTTTGGAATATGGGCACTTGTAAGCCTTGGCAAGTTCTTCTGCTTCTGAATCATCGCCACGCTTTATAATTAATGAACTCATAACAGACTCATTAATGTTAAATCTTCGATTTAACTCCTTATTAATTTGAGTGTCGGCCCTGAAAAGGCAATATGAATAATTCCCTCTTTTTTTACCGTCAGATGTTGGCTGGGCGAAATTAATCAGACCCCAATTATCCTCAATAAGAACTTCACCATGGTACTCTTTAATTACTTCATGGATGATTTTGGTGATAGCTTCTACTCCTGAATCACCGGCATCTTCTTTTAAAACGACTGCTAGTTCGTAAATCATTACGATTCCTCCTGGACAATGGCCCTTTTTCAATGAAAAGGGCGAGTTTATTGAATTTTGCTGCAGAGTAACCTAACACCTTTTTTTCAATAATTAAATCTATTAAGGAAAAAAAGGACTACCCTAAGTGCCTGAAATTACGTTGCCTGAAATTCTTGGGGAAAGATTTCATATTGCTCTATATGGTAGTTATTTTCAGACCTGATTAAAAGTGAAGTCCCATATTCTTTTTCAAGATTAGAAATCACATCTAATTTTTCACCACAAAGTTTGGCGGTGACTTCAGGGTGGGCATAAATAAATACTTTTTTGAAGTTTCTAGATTTCCCTAAGACTTTATGTAAAGCCCGAACTAACTCGTAGCTTACTGTAAGCGTAGATTTTACTCTTCCAGTACCATCACAGTTCAAACACGGCTCACACATTATCCTAGAAAGTGTATCCCTGGTTCTTTTTCGGGTCATTTCCACTAATCCAAGTCCAGATATTGGCAGTACATTGGTTTTAGCACGATCCTTTTTTAGGGCCTCAAGAAGGGAAGAATAAACAGAACTTCTATTCTCTTCTTTTTCCATATCTATAAAATCGATGATTATAATCCCACCACAATTTCTTAATCTAAGTTGATAGGCTATTTCCCTAACCGCCTCAAGATTTGTTCTAAGAATTGTGTCTTCTAACGTTTTTCTTCCTACGAATTTGCCGGTGTTAACATCAACTGATACTAGTGCCTCGGTTTGGTCGATATTAAGAACTCCTCCAGAAGGGAGGTAAACTTTATTGGAAAGACCCCTTTCTATTTCAAGATCTACACCATAGTGTTCAAAGATAGGTGTTGTCCCATCATATCTTTTTATTTTTCCCTTAATAGTTGGAAGATACTTGCTAAGGAATTTTTCAACTTCTTTAAAATTTTCCTTATCATCTACTATTATTTGGGAAACATCTTCATCGGTGATATCTCTTAAAACTTTTTGTATAAAAGTTAAATCTCTATAAATTAAAGAAGGGGCTTTGGCCTTTTCACTTTTCTTTAAAATTTCCCGCCAGATTTTAACCAGCATATTATAATCTGATCTAATAGTTTTAGCAGATTGACCTTCAGCAACAGTTCTAGCAATTATGCCTCTTCCATCCGGTCTTATTTTTTCAAGAATATCTTTTAATCTTTCCCTTTCGGACTCGTTTTCTATTCTTCGAGAGACACCAATATGTTCAATATATGGCATAAAAACTACATATCTGCCTGCCAGGGTTACAAGCTTTGTAACCCTAGGCCCTTTTTTAGAGATAGGCTCCTTGGCAACCTGAACCAAAATTTCTTCCCCTTCTTTTAAAAAATCCTCAATTGGATTTTTGGGGCGAAACCTCATATCCACAGTCTCGGTAAGGGTGCTCAGTTCATCTGGTATAGTTTCCCCTGGTCGACTTTCAAAAGCCTCTTGGCTTTTTTTGGTCATTTCTCTTTGTTCTTCTATGGTAGGAAGATAGGCATCGTCGACGTATAAAAAGGCGGCTTTTTCTTCATATCCGATATCTAAAAAAGCTGATTGCATTCCGGGAAGCACCCTTAAAACACGTGCCTTATATATATTTCCCACGGATGGTCTGCTTTTGCTTTCATCATTCCCTCTTTCCATGAGGTAATCAAGAATTTCGCCGTTTTCTATTAAAGCAGCTCGACATTCGTTAAGTGTTTGGTTGATAACCAGTTCTTTTGGCATAGCGCATCTTCAGGTGTAAATTCATTTAACAAGTTATTACGCATGGAAATGAAAGGCAAGAATAAGTTTAATTTAAAGTCTTAGGAAAGTCCGGGTCGGCCTTATGGTTTTTTATATCAAACCTAATATATTCTTCACCCTTAAAAAAATAAACCTTCCCATTTCCCCAATTTACAACAGCATCAAAATTGGAAGCCCCTCCTTCAAATTTTTCAAGCCCCGGAAAATCCTGACTTTTTATGGTGCGAGGGTAACCATCAAGAGGCGCCTTTTTTTTAACATCATAAACCAAGAATTGATCCCCACTAAAGAAATAGGCCAATCCCTGTCCGAAGTTTTCTGCTGCCTCTATTTTTTTTAACCCTTCTAGACCTGGCCAATTTTTTTTATTAATCCTTTTAACTCCTGAGGAGTGATTAGTGTTTAGATTAATCTCAATAAATTCCTTTCCCTTAAAAAAGTACGCTGAACCATTTCCCCAATTTATTGCTGCGTCTATATTTTCTGGTCCGCTTTCAAACTTCTCCAGACCATAAAAATTCCAATTTGATCTTTCTTGAATATCCTCTTCTCCGCTTATTAAATCCAACCTGCTAAAATCCTTATTGCGAAACATATAGGCACTATTTCCCATTTTTAAGCCTGCCTCTACTTTAGAGAATTTTGGATTTACTACTGGCGGATAAGGTCCCAAAATTTCTGGTGCTTCCTGGAATATAGACTGAATAACCTTTCCTTTCCATTGCCAGTTAGGTGCTACTCCTAACGAGGCTGCAATTGTGGGAACTATATCTATTATTCGAACCTTTTCATCTATGATATTTCCCGGTTTTATATTTGGTCCAAAAGCAATAAAAGGTATTTCTCTATAAATAGAACCATCGGGGCCGTGACTCTTTCTTTTTCCGCCATGATCGGCTGAAACAATAATCAAAGTTTCATTCAACATTCCCTCTGTATTTAGGGTAGATAAGATTCTTCCTATACTTGAATCTACTTCATGAAGGGAGCGTAAATAATTTTCCTTTCCCCATCCACTCTTATGACCTGATTCATCCACATCTACGAAATAAATAAATGAAAAAAGAGGTTTTTCTTTTTTTAAAAAATCGATGGCCGCAGCTTCTACCTCAGAAGCCTTTTGCTTTCTTTTATCACTTACTAGAACCCCTTTTTCCAGAATAAGAGGCTCAATTCCATCCCAATTAAAAACAGTCACAACTTTTGAATCTGGGGCCTGGGATTTAATTGTTTTAAATATAGTGGAGAAATTATCTGGAAAGTCTGGTTTACCATTCCAATCTTTAATTCCATGAAATGTTGATTCGCTTGAGGAAAGCATTGAAAACCAATTTGTTGCGCTCACCGTTGGCATTTCGTTTTCCATCTTTAAAGTGTAGCTTCCCTCGGTCATTAACTTCCTAAGATTTGGAATATCTCCTTTTTCAATATATTGGCCACCAAGTCCATCGATCCCAATTAGTATAACTCTTTTAATTTTCACTGCCACTAAAGATGAAACATCTCGGGTTTGATAGGGTTTGGAGGAACACGAATAGAGCAAAAATATAAGCAAAAAGGTTTTTATCATTAATTAAAACTCCAATAATTTTTGAGGATTTTTTTTTGAAAGATATCTTGGTATCTCTGGATTTAACCAAATATTTTTTAAAACCTTTTCATAAAGTTTTAGATAATTTTCCGCCATAATCTTGGAAGTGAAATTTTCCTGTACGTATCTGCGTAGCGACTTTGGATCAAACCTTTTTGAGTTTTTATGGATTGCTTCTTTAAACTCAAAAAAATTATTACACAATATTCCTACCTCTGGCTTAATCAATTCTGGTAAGCTTCCATAATTTGAGGAGATAACAGGAAGTCCCATTGCCATGGCCTCAATAACAGCGATACCAAAAGGTTCATTCCACCTTACGGGCCAAAGAAGGCAATCACATTTTTCTAACAACTTTAATTTTTCTTGCTGGTTAACCAGTCCATAATAATGAATATAAGGGGAAAAATTTATCCTTTTTCCTCCAGCAACATGCAGATGTTTTTTAAGGGACTTGCAAGCTTTAATACAATCATTTAGGTTTTTAACCTTCCAACTTGCCTTGGCGAGAAAGAGAAAATTATCCCACCCAAGAGTTTTCTCCTTATTAAAGGGATATTCTTCCAAATCAATTCCATTATAAACAAAAACATCTGAGTTATGATTTGCTGCATGATTTTTACTTAGGAAAACAGTATTCTTATGAAACTTTTCACCTATCTGTCCATTCCCATGGAGAGTTGCAATTACGGGTTTATCTATTTCATATTTAGGATTAGTAAAAAGATGAACAATGTCGATTTCTTTGGGAATAAATGGCCTAAAGTCTTCTATTGCTCTTGGTTTTGGAATTAAGGTAACACCAATATTTGAGACATCACTTTCTGGGTGACCGATTAAGTATACACTATGTCCCAACAACGTTAGCTCTTTCATTAACCAGATTAAAATTCTTTCGGTTCCACCATAATCCTTAACCGGAACTTTTTCTGGATGTTCAAATAAGATTTTCATTCTTTAAATAGAAAAATTATAGGAAATCGCTGATAGGCCTGTTTCCGGTAAGAGTTCAAAATATTTTTGCTCATGCCAATCTCGCCTTAGCTCAGTGTTGAAATCAGGATTTTCTGAATAATATGGTTTTGGGGAGTTTGCATGACCCCAGGCAACAATACCTAGTCCCACTATTCCGCCCAGTGCAGCTCCCATTAAAATAGGAGCTGATTTTTTGCTTGTATCAATAAAGGCTAAGCTGGATAAACCTATGACCGCGCCAATACCACTTGAAACCCCAATCACGGCCAAATCACTTTTACCGGTTTGAATAGTGCTTTCCAATAGGCTTTCCTTAGAAAAAACCTTTTGGGAGCAAAGGGTAATAAACAGAAAGATATAAATTCCAATTTTCATAACCGATGTCTCCACATTACTTATTACTCTGCTTTTTAAGTTTTAAGGAGTCAAGTTTGAGTAAAACATCAATATCGCGCCATAATTCAGCAATGCTTATAATTTAATTATAAAAACCAATTTGAAGATGTTTTTTTCCTTGGTAAAATGAACCATGAAAAATTCTGATTCTGTGAAACTATTGTCAAATTTATCTTTTTGCGTTTTTGATTTGGAGACGACCGGGTCAAATCAAAAAAATGATAAAATAATAGAAATTGGTTTGGTTAAAATTGAAAATCTTAAAATAACCAACAAAAAAGATTTTCTTATTAATCCTGAAATGAAAATCCCTGAATTCATACAAAATCTCACTGGTATTTTTCAAGACAACGTAAAAAATGCACCACTAATTGAGGACGTTATTGATGAAATTACTGAGTTTATGGGAGATTCAATCTTGGTTGCCCATAATATCTCCTTTGACGTCCCCTTTTTTTATTCCGTTTTAAAGAGGCTTAAAAAACCAATCCCGAAAAATAAGACTCTTTGTACAAACTTAATGACTAAGTTTTTAATGCCAACCCTTGTCAATTCCAACCTAAATTATATGTGCTCTGTGTTTCATATCCCCCATAAAAAAGCTCATAAGGCGATTGATGATGCAGTTGCCTCGGCAAGCTTACTTCTTATTTATTTAAATATATTTATTGATAAGGGTATTACAAAAATCAATCACCTTTATTATCCGAGAAATCGATTTGAATTGGACCGAACCCACTACCTTAAAGGAACAGATCCTAACTTAATATTTGAGGATTTAAAAAAAGTTAAAACTCCTTTTACATTTAAAATCAAAGGAGAAAAAGGTGCCATTTTATTTACATTGCCTTGTAACGGAACAGCCAATGAAATTGAATTTTTAAAACAAAAAGTAAAAGAGATTTCTTGGGATCTTATAACCATAAAATTATATGGAAGTTTTTTAGAAGCGCTTATCTTATTTGCTAATTTATCACACAAGACCAAAAAGCAAGCGAATGAAGAGGCTTTAGAATTTCTCTGGGCAAATCACCTACCAAAATTAAAGCAAGTTGTAGATTTGGAAGAAGGTAAAATTAATTTAGCATCAATTGGGGATTTTGTTTTCGGAAACCATTTAATTCCAGGGCAGTTTATTTTATATCCTTTAAACTTTCTAAGCAATAAATCGCAATCAATTTTGAAATATCCTGCCCAGAGAAAGAAACTACTACAATATCTTACCTCCAAGAATTCCATATTTCAGAAAGAGGCCACAAAAGGTTCTATTTATCCAGGCCCTGTTAGGGATTTTTTTGAAAACTATTTAATCCTGACCAAGCAACAAAATAATTATTTCTTTTTTAAAAAATCTCTACCAGCAGCTGATCCTGAAAATTTTTTCAGCGAATTGGAAAAGTTTATCATTCAACATCCAAATGAGGAAAGGTTTCCAAAAGGGCATTTTTAAATTATTTTTATAAAGCTTTGGTTTCTTGGATTAGGGAGTCGCCATCTACCCAGTTTCCTTGGACCTTTACGCCCCAATGGAGATGTGGTCCGGTCACTCTACCAGTTTTTCCGGAAAGACCAATTAAGGTATTTTTAAAAACAGTTTCATCCTTTTTTATAAATATCTTGGATAAGTGTCCATACATGGTAAAAACTCCAAGTCCGTGGTCTATAATGATGGTATTTCCAGTGAAAAATAAATCTTGAGCCAAAACTACTTTTCCTGAATTTGAAACTTTTATTGGTGTACCAACGTCGGCCTTAAAATCTATTCCTAGGTGTTGAGTGTTTTTCTTATTATTGAAGAGTCTTTTGGTGCCATACTTCGAAGTAACTTGTGATTCTAATGGAGTCTCAAAAGTCTCACTAAACAACAAAGAACCAACACCTTCGGCATAAATAGACGCAAGAAGCTCAGTTTCTTTGGAAATCCTTTCCATATCCTTCTTAGAATAATCTACTTTCTCTTTTGCTACAGATAAGGTCTCAAAAGGAAAATCTTTATCTTGTAGAAGAACTTTGACAATTATTTTGGTTCCCTCTTTATTCTTCCTTATACATTCGAATGGATTTAATTCGGAAAAATAGGTTTCAGATATAAAAAATAGGGATTTATTTTTATTTGTAAACCAAGGTATTCTTTGTTCTTTACAATAAACCTCGTCATTATTTTGAAGAATTCCTTCCTGAAAAACTATTTTCTTCACCTCTCCTGGTTTTAAGGTAACGGTAAAAACTTCACCTTCGTTATTTTTCGTGTGAGTTGAGCAGGATAAAAATAATACGATTAAAAACATGATTAATTTCAACTCAGCCTCCCCTTAATAACCGACCCCGTTCCTTCTTTAAACTGAACCTCTAGGATATCCCCTTCTTTTAAATTAGAAAATGCCTCATAGGTCCCGATTATTTTCTTAGATTCGTCTCTTAAAAAAACATATCCTCTACCTAAAACACTATTTGGATTAAGCACTTTTAGCAATTCATATAATTTTTCCAACAATGTATTATTGTTTTTCAAGGAATTGGTAATCGCTAGAGTCGAGCGTACGCCTAATTCATCCAAAAAAAGCTGCTTTTCATGAAATCGAGTCAACTCTATAAAACGATGGGTGATCTTCGCTCTTTCTAACCTTTTTTGCAACTCCAAGAAAATGCGCCAAATACGATTCAAAATCTCTCTTGGATTTCTTTCTTCCAATTTATTTTTGGATTTAGAAATTATATGTCTGATTTCCAGTAAAAGCCTTTTTCTTGAATTAATTAATCCTTGTAATAAATTAGTTTGACCCTCTGTCAGAATTTCTGCAGCCGCGGAAGGTGTTTCACAGCGAAGGTCCGCTACAAAATCACAGATAGTAAAGTCAACTTGATGACCTACCGCTGATATTATGGGGAGCGGACAGTTAAACATATCCCTTGCTAAATCCTCATCATTAAACGCCCATAAATCTTCAAGGCTTCCACCGCCTCTTGTGAAAATTATTACCTCAATCTTTTTGTCTGATATTTTATTAAATTCTAAAACCATGGAAAGAGCTTTTCTAAGAGATTTTGGGGAATCAGCCCCCTGTACCACCGCGGGGACTACCAAAAGATCAGACCAAATTGATCTTCTTTTAAAAACGTTTATAAAATCATGAATAGCGGCCCCATCTTTGGAGGTAATGACGGCAACCCGCTTTGCATAATAAGGAATTGGCTTTTTTTCCGAAACATCAAAAAGCCCCTCAGAAGATAGTTTTTTCTTTAAAGCTTCAAATTGGGCGAGAAGATCTCCCTTGCCTATACCTTCAATCTTCCTAACTATAATTTGAAATGTTCCCTTTTTAGAATAAACTCCAATTGATCCATAGCAAATTACCTTATCTCCATCCTTTATTTTTCGAATAGTAGCATTTCTCATGGCATCGCCTTTAAAAAGGGCACCACTTAAAGAAGATTCTTTGTCTGAAAGAGAAAAATAATAATGACCAGAAGACGATAAATTTAAATTGGTAACCTCTCCAATTAAAATCACAGACCGAAAGGCTCCTTCCAAGGAATTTTTAATCTCTGTGACAAGCTCGGTCACGGTATACTTTTTATCCTGCTGCATAAGACTAAAATAATATAGGATTCTAAGCTTGTGAATTTATAATTTTATTTTTTTAAAAATTTTATTTGCTTTCAAGTAATTGAGCGCCTGTATTACCTGATAATCGTCCATAGGATCGTATATCTTTTCATCTTTATTTTTTATTCTGTTCATTTTTTTCATCGAATCTTCTGTAATCCTTTTTTGCTGCTCATTTCTTAATTTTATTTCCTCTTCCGACTCAACTACGGCATCGAGATGCCCTTTTAAATCTGCCTCTCTAATGTAACTTACCTCTTTGGATAATTTACTGTAATTATCTGTTAATACATTTAATTCAACATCAGGATTTATTCCAAGTGCCTGAATCTTCTTTCCACTGGGTGTCATATATTGCGCAATCGTAAGCTTCAAACCACTTTCTTCATCTATTTTGGAAACAGTTTGTACGGAGCCTTTTCCAAAAGTCCTGGTTCCCATCAAGATTGCCCTATTATGATCTCTTAAAGCACCTGCAACAATTTCTGAAGCGGAAGCAGAAGATCCATCGATAAGAACCACTAGTGGAGTAGTAAGATCTTTAAATCCAGTTTTTTTAACAAACCTAATATCTTTATTTTTGGGATCTCTAGATTCTATGGAAACCACTATTCCATCACGTAAAAATATAGAAGATATATCGATTGCCTCTTCCAATAGCCCTCCTGGATTGGCCCGTAAATCAAAAATTAAACCGTTAAGACCTCCTTTTTTAGCAAGATCTTTGTTAAATTTTTCTATGGCATCCACAATCGCGTTATAAGACTTTTTCTGAAATTGAACGAGTCTTAAATAGCCAAAATTATCTTGAATAATTTCTGACTTAACTGGCTTGACCTTAATTATCCTTCTAACCATGGTGATACGCATGGATTTTTCTTGTCCATCTCGCAGAATTCCTACCGTAATTTTTGAATTTGCCTTCCCCCTCATCTTCTTAACTGCATCTTCTAGGCTCAGGCCTACAACATTTTCGTTATTAATTTCAACAATCCTGTCGCCAGTTTTAATTCCTGCTTCATAGGCTGGAGAATCGTCCATCGGGGTAATCACGACCATTACTCCATCTTTCTGAGTTACTTCAATTCCTAATCCGCCAAACTCTCCTTCTGTTTCTTCTTCCATTTTTTCAAAATTTTCTTTTCCTAAGTACATGGAATGGGGATCAAGGGTAGACATCATTCCTTTTAATGCTCCATCTATAAGCTTATTAAAATCAATTTCCCTATAGTAATTATTTTCGATAAGAAACAGTATTTTATTAAACTGGTCTAACTTCTGAAATCGTTCTTTTTCTTTAACATTTTCTTTGGCATTTTGGGTAAATCCAACGAATGGCCAAAGAGTTAATAAAGAAAAAAACATCAACTTTTTAAACATCTTTTTTCCTTTTACAGATTTTTGGTTTTATGATTTTGATAAAAATCAGGCTCCATCAATTTAATCGTATTCTGCACAAGATCTTTATTTCTAACTTCAAAATATAAATTCCCTTCTCTTGATGAACCATTTTTTGTATGACCAATGATTGATCCTTTTTTAACCTTGTCACCTTTCTTAACAGAAATCTCAATATCTCCTAAAATTACCGAACGGGTATTATTTCCATGATCGATCATCAACACATTTCCATAAGTGGATAGGCTGCCAGAATAAACAACCTGCCCATCCTTTGAAGCAAATATCTGGCTCAAACCTTTAAATTTGAAGGTTAACCCCTTATTTTTAAATGAAACGTCAAAATAATCTTCTAATGGCGTTGAGAAACCCTCTGCTGAGCTATTTGCAACAGTATTCTTTTTAATATTTATCTGTGTCATTGTTTTATTTAAACTTATGGCCAACTTATCTTTCTTTTCTTGTGTTTCATAATAATTTTCAGCGAGCTTCTTTTTTCTATTTTCCAAATCTACAAGTAATTGACTCAAATCATTTTCAGTTTGGACAAATTGATCATATCTATTTTGTAACCCAATTAATTCCGCCTGTAGCTCTCCTACTTTGAATTTAATTTCTTTAAGGATTTTAATTCTATCTTCTAACACTTTTGATAATAATTTTTTTCCTATTAAAGTGGATGGGAAGTCTTGATCCCCTACCTCACCTAAAACTGCGATTTGAAAATATTTTTTAACTTCATTAATTTGAAGACTTAGGGTTTCTTTGTTTTTTTCGAGAACTTCTTTAACCTGACCTAATCTTTCTTCAATTTTTTTCTTTTCTTCAATATTCTTAAGGAGTTTGCGGTTCTTGTCTTGTAGTTTTTTTTCTAAATCATCTATATCTCCTGTAATTCTAACTAACTGTCTCTCCACAATTTGAATCTTTTCTGAGCCAAATAGCGGTCCCTGAGTCTTATTGAAACTAGAGAAACAAACCCAAGGAATAATTGCAATAAAAAAGCCTAACTTAACCATGAATGTTTTCCACCACTGAAAATAAGTACGACAGAAAAGAAAATTCCAATTAAAAATACACTAACCCATTCTGGGGTAGGCGAAAGAAAAATCAACCCAGCCGAAAGAAAATAAACTAGGATAATGCCTGAAAAAAGGATTTTAAATTCTACCTGCCTCTTTCGCTGGAACTGTTCAATTAAATAGGATGCCTTTTTAACTTCCTTCTTGAAGATCATAAGAGAAAAAATCCAAAAACCGCCAAACAATAATCCTATTATCCAAAATCCATCATCATTTATATAGTCCATCAAAACTTTTATATTATCTGCTTCCGGAAGGTAATTTGTTTTCCCTATGGTTATATTGTTTTCACCGGCTAATTTTATTAAATAATTTCTGATTAATTCTTGTCCTCTCTCGTTTATATTCTTATCGAACATAACTTCGAGGCCTATAAAATCCAAGGTGCCCATTTCGTCATTTTTTAATTGATAATTATTGATAATTTTTTCTGCCTGTTTATTAACTAGGTCTTTATCTAAGATTCTAGCGCTTAAAATACCAGGTAAAGAGATTAATTTCCTTTGAATGCTCAAGTGGTCTTCACTAGATGAAATTAGAGCGTAAAAAGATGGACCTTTCATATAATCGGGATAAAGATTCAAAATTTTCTCTTTAACAAAGCTCCAATTCCCCAAGATCAAAATAAAGGAGATTGAAATTAAAAGGAATAAAAATCCCTTCAACGAATTTTCTTTTGTAATTTTAAAAAATTGTTTTATATAAAACATGCATGCCCCGTGTAAACTAGCTTCCCATTATCTAAATGAATAATTCTTCCTGAAAATTTACGGACAATTTCTTTATTGTGGGATGACCAAATTACGGTTAATCCCTTCTTTAAATTATACAATGATAAGATATCAAAAACTTTTCTATTGTTTTCATAATCTAGTGAACAAGTAGGCTCATCAGCTATAAGACAATCAGGACGGGAAAGAAGTGCCCTAACCATTGCAATTTTTTGTTTTAACCCTCCATTTGTATCGGAGATTTTAAGATGGATTCTATCTAAAATTCCAAAGGCCCTACATAACTCTTTCATTTCCGAAATAAATGTCTTTTTTGAATCATAAACTTTTCCATCAAATGACTTAAATAAATTTTGTTCTCCAGTTTGGTTATTTATAAGTCGTAAATCCTGGAAGACTTGACTTGAAAAAAAATTTCTATTCTTGGTTAAATCTTTAGGCAAAAGCACCCTACCCTTTGTAGGAGTAATCGATCCGGCCAATAGTCTTAAGAGCGTAGTTTTTCCTGCTCCGGAAGCACCCGTTATAAATAATATTTCCCCTCGATAAATATTTAGATTTATACAATCTAGTGCCATGATATCTCCGTAGCGAACAGAAACATCCTCTAAGGAAAAAATAGTTTGATCGTGGGTTTTATTTAAATCTTTTTGCAACATAAAATAGACCCTTCCATAAGTCAGCTTGCAAATCATCCTGATTTGAAGTTGCAATTATTCCTTAAAAATCAAGGAAGTAACTTCATTTTAAATTAGTAATAAAAATAAAGCAATGAAGTCGGGTTTATTCTTCGACCAAGTTGGCCTTCAAAAGAATTTCAAATGCCGATTGAGAACAGAAAAGGTTTGGAATATAGTTATTGGTATTTTGAAGAATGGAGATAACAGAATTATCCACTTCTGCAAGAAGCTTTACCTCCCCGTTGTCATAGCTGATCTTCACCGGATCTCTCTCTAAAAGCACATTTGTAGTTTTTAGGTTTTTGATGATTTTTTTATAGGATCTAACAAAGCTTATATCTCTACTACCAACATCTTCTAGTACCCAATCTTTTGGCCCCCCATTGACCTTAAGAAAGTTTCTTATTTCTGCAACTTTTTCTTCTGCCTTTTTTCTTACCTTATTGTACTTTTCTTGATCATCTTGATTTAAAAGCTGAGGCTTTAAGTCAGGATGCTGAATCGTTTTCACTCCTTTCTCCAAGAGAAGGCATACTGCCATATCTTCAATCTTGGGACTTTCCTTTAAGCTCCCGTTTGCCAAGGATTCCTGTATTTTTCCTAAGAAATAATTATCATTAAATCCTAAAAAAACCATCGGGTCTTTGGTTATCATTTCTAAAAGGTCGCTGTACCAGTAAAGATATTTTTTCTCTAACAAATAAAAACAAATTTTTTCAGCTATCGCATCGTATTTTCTTCCCCTGCTGGACCTGGTGACTTGCGAATACCAGGAAAATCGGGCCATTAAAAAATCCTCAATACTATGTATTGCATTTTTATTAATGGTTAGAATTTCCTTTTTGTCGATTTCTTTTGTCTCAAAATGGTGAAGCAAATATTCTCTGTCATAGGTCCCATATTCAAGCCCTGTATAATGGGCATCTCTTAATAGATAATCCATTCGATCACAATCCACTTCAGAATGAAGTATCTGGTTGGCCAAAATGGAGGGACTTACTCCCTTTACCAGATCGGAAATATGTTGAGGATCATATCCATTTTTTTCCAGAATATAAGTTATTCCCCCAGGAAATTTTGTGTTTTTTATTATAAATGCCCCAAGATTCTCATGGTCATCTAAAACATTGGGTTTAGAACTTTCTCCAAATTTTATATAAGCATCTTCCGTGGTATGAGAAAATGGGAACGTACCCAGATCGTGCATAAGAGCACCCAAACGAAGGGATTGATGAAATTTTTTTTCTTTGGATAGTATGGATTGGCTTACCAAATCCTCATCAGAGACACCCTTTCCAATAGAGTGAAGTATCTGATGAGCATTATACATACAACCAATTGAATGCCCAAAACGAGAGTGTTCTGCGCCAGGAAAAACATAAAACGAGAATCCAAGTTGCTTAATCCAACGTAGTCGCTGATAAAATGGTGTGTGGATAATTTCCCATTCAACTGGTGTTAAGAGAATAAAACCATAAATAGGATCAAATATAATTCTTTTTTGTCTGAGCGAAACGTCCATGTTCCCAGCACTTTTGGATAGTTACTTTTTCTTCTTTATTCCGATCTTCTTCCAAATCGCTTCAAAAATAATCTTTGCTTCTCTTCTTAGATTATTTTCTTCGATAAACCTGTAAAGCTGCTCAATTTCCGCAGATTTTTTAACAGATACCCAACTTTGGGCCTCTTTTTGGCTTTCTTTTTCTTCTAGGTCTAACTCCATTATCCTACCCCGTGCTTTTAATTATAATGCTATATAGCGCATTACTCAAATTTTGGCTGAGATCATTCCGTAACTATGGAGCTTGTTATACAATGTTTTAACCGTAATTCCGAGGATTTTAGCAGTTTTTGTTTTATTTCCTTGAGTAAACTCTAATGTATCTACTATATGCTTCTTTTCTAAGTCCCCAAGTGTGATTCCAACATAGCTAACCACCTCTTTTTTATTTTTTTCTGATTGTGATCTACCGTCTATTATGCTTAGCGGCAAATGAATCCTTTCCACTACTAAGCCATCTGCCATCAAGAATGCTTCTTCCATAACATTTTTTAATTCTCTTATATTTCCAGGCCATGAGTATTCTTTTAGGGCCTTAACCAAACAAGGAGATAGAGTTTTATGTTCTTCAACGTCCCTCACCCCATTTAAAAATTTTGTTGCTAAAAGCTCAATATCTTCCAATCTTTCACGTAGTGCTGGTACTTTTACAAGATTAAAGAAATATGCGAATTCCTTTTTGAAAATTCCTTTAGAAATTAGCTCATCGATCGGTGTATTAGAAGTGCAAATTATCCTTACCTTGCTTGGATATCGCTCTATTCCACCCACTCTATAAGCTTTATTTTCCTTAATAAACTCTAGAATTTTATTTTGAGTTTCTAGTGAAAGAAGATGAATATCCTTTAATAATAAACTTCCTTGATTACCTTTCTCTAATATACCTTGATGAACCTGGAGTTTTCCCATGGAGTCCAACTCTTCATATCCAAAAATTTCTTTTTCAAGGTTTTTTTCATTAGTTGTAGAGCAATTAAATGATAAAAATGATTTTTCTTTCCTATCACTCTTACAGTGAATCCTTTTGGCCAATAATTCTTTACCAGTGGCCGCTTCTCCTTGGAGAATAATATGATTATTCATTCTTGAAAGCTTATCCAATAACTGTAAAAAGTCGCTCATCTCGATAGATCTAAAGGAAAATTCGGGTTCTTTCATTATGGGAAAATTATTTAGGTCTACTTTTTTTGATTTGGCTTTAATTAATTCATCTACTTTTTTCAACAGAGTGTTGTTCAAATTTTTGGTATCCAAATATAGTTTTATATTTGCAATCGGAGCTTTAAGCTGAGAAAGCATCTCATTAGCCCTATCTACCGCCTCAACCGTAAATTTTGAGTCTGTTGGTAATTTTTGGAAATGAAGAGTGGCAAATATTTCACCTTCATGGCCAAGAGGTATAATCAATTCAGATTCTATGCCGGGTCTTGTTGAATCAATAAAAAGGGGGTCTCGTACTAAATTATTAGAAAAATAAGGGGTTTTTGTCTTAAATACGTGGGCCGAGGATTTATCCTCTAAATTAAGAGCAGTCTCTGGCTTTAAAAGTTTTCCAACTATTTTATGTGCCCTTCCTTCCTGTATAAGGATCGAAAATGAATTATCACACTCAAGTTCCTTAGAAATGGCTGATGTTAGGATTTTAAAAAACTTCCCCTCATCTATGGTAGAAAGCAGGGATTTTAAAATTTCATTAACATCGGTTCTAATAAACATATAAAGCTCCTAAAATAATAGGTTTAAAACTTGACCATAATACTATGCGTCTAAAAAAATTACAATGTTTTTGAT
>Ga0315276_10001693_pt1 | contig 19838 bp, 26 predicted proteins | sample YL17G05_0_MG_FD_204542 | JGI IMG/M metagenome (GOLD analysis project Ga0315276, IMG submission 204542) | Sediment microbial communities from Yellowstone Lake, YNP, Wyoming, USA - YL17G05_0 | ecosystem: Environmental > Aquatic > Freshwater > Lake > Sediment | place: USA: Wyoming | collected... | reverse complement strand
ACTGTGGTCTTGGCAATACCTACCTCAGCTTTGGCCACTATCAAGATGCCATAGAAGCCTATAAGCAAGCCATCAGAATCATTCCGGATTATGTTGAGGCATACTATAGTCTTGGCAGTGCCTACGGCAGCCTTGGCCGCTATCAGGATGCGATAGAAGCCTATAAACAGGTAATCAGAATTAAGCCGGATTATGCCAATGCACACTGTGGTCTTGGCGTAACTTACTTCGTGTTAGACCGGTCCGAAGAAGCTATAGAAGCCCTTAAGCATGCAATAAGAATCCAGCCGGATTATGTCACGGCACACCTTTCCCTTGGTAGTGCCTACCTATCCATTGGCGACAAAGGTTTAGCCCTTGAAGAATACAAAATCTTAAAAAAACTGGATACAGAACAAGCAAACAAATTGTTTAACTTAATCTATAAGTAGGTGTCCCCAATCCGCAACGCTTTTACTACTCGGCCTTGGTGCGGTGATGTTGATGAAAAAACAGCAATAATTTTGAAAAGGAGAGAAAAAATGAAATTTCTCAAAAAACTATTTGCTTCAAAGGAAGTCAAGGCTACGGAAGGCGAGTTATATCAACAAGTTCCTTTTCAGTTTAAGAAACTATCTAATTTAATGAGCCAGTACTCTGAAAAATATTGTACCGAAACAGAAATCGTATTTCGGAAATTTCGCAAAAAATGGAATTCATCTTTGACGAGATTTGAAATAGATATGTTTTTTCTCTCATCGCTTTCTTTTTCAATTTGCGAACTAAAACAAAATATGGATGTTATAAGAGGCGTTCAAACATATTTCAACTCCTTATTGCAAAACTTTAGTGCACAAAAGGTGTCGGGGAAAATAATAGAAAATCGAGTAAAGAATTACTGTAAGCTTAAGCATGATTGTATTAATGATAAAAATAGAACTATCGAAACGGAAATGCTCAATGGGCTTTTGTATCATATCGAAGGTGTTTTGGTAGTCGGAAATATCGCTGAAACTTATCCAGTAGTCATTCAAGATTTTTTTGGAGAAGCAGAGTTTAAGAGTGTGATGTTTCCGGTACATATGAGGATATCTGGGGAATTCTGCTGTTGTTTGAAACATCTTTTTAAGTCAACTTCGGATATACGCTTTCTATCTTCTGATAAAATAGACAGTCTTATCGGTAATGGAAAAAAGGAAGCAAAAGATATCCTATCAAATTTAGATTTTAAGAGATAAGCGAAGAATAATACCAAAATTCGAACAGCACTTCCTCCTTGACGAAAAGTTTGTCTGTAAAGAATGCTATTCAAAATTGAAAGGCCAAAAATAGCTTGTAATAATTTGATTTTACACGGCATCCAGACTATATATCCGTGCGGACTCATTTCAAGCTATTTCTTGTCCAGAATTCAAAAAAATGAAATACCTTTCTTGCCTGATTATTTCTGAAAGACGTGCGGGGGTGTGGTAAAGATTCTGGCGGCGGCAAAGCATTCTTTTTTTTTATGCCTGACGATTTTACTTTGTTTCTTTTCTATGCGTATTGACTAAGGCTTTGATTGCCTCTTTGATATGTTCCGGCAGTTCTGGCCAAGCGGTAATTATCTGCTCAATTTTCGGGGTCTATGGCCGGATTATTCCGCTGGATTGACAACGGCGTTTTTGGTATCTTTTGGCAATGGATGAAAACAAAGACCAGCAATTTATGCGGGCGGCAATCGACCAGGCAAACATCGCCCTCGAAAATGATGACGTCCCTGTCGGTGCCGTAATAGTCTGCGAAAACAAAATCATCGCCAAAGGCTGCAACCAGCGTCAGCAGCTCAACGACCCAACCGCTCACGCTGAAATAATCGCATTAACTGCCGCCGCCGAGCACATCGGACACTGGCGATTGCTTAACTGCACGATTTATGTTACATTAGAGCCCTGCCCTATGTGTGCCGGCGCTTTGGTACTGGCCAGAATCGACAGATTGGTCTTTGGTTGCGATGACCCAAAAACGGGTGCCTGCGGCAGTCTTTACAATATCGTCCAGGATAACCGTCTTAATCACAGACTGGAAATAACCAAAGGCGTCCTCGCGGATGACTGCTCAAAAATGCTGCAGGACTTCTTCAGCGTAAAAAGAGAACGTAAAGACAATGGATTTTAAAAAGGTGAACAATGCAAAATGACAAAAAAGTAAAAATTATGCCCTGCCTCGATATGCAAAACGGCAGAGTCGTAAAAGGTGTCCATTTTGTCAACATAAAAGACGCCGGCGACCCCGCAGAATGCGCCAAAGCCTACTGCGAAGCCGGCGCCGATGAACTGGCTATGCTCGATATCACCGCTACCGTCGAAAACAGGTCCACTATGCTCGATGTCGTCAAAAAAGTAGCGTTTGTCACCACTATCCCGTTCACCGTCGGCGGCGGAATAAGCGACCTCAAAATCGCCGAAGCTGTTCTAAAGGCAGGCGCCGATAAAATTTCTACAAGCAGCGCAGCCTTTCGAAAACCTGATATGATTGCCGAAATGATAAAACGGTTCGGCGCAGAAAAAGTAACTGTCGCCATTGACGTCGACAAAAATCCCAAGCTTCCCAGCGGCTACGAAGTCTATATCGACGGCGGCAGAACCGCAACCGGCACAGATGCCGTCGAATGGGCGAAAAAAATCGACTCGTTCGGCGTAAAAGTCATTCTGCCGACAAGCAAAGCAACCGATGGCGCAAAAACAGGCTATGATTTGCCGCTGATAAAGGCAATAGCTGATGCGACAAGTGCCGAAATCGTTGCTTCAGGCGGTGCGGGTGAAATGAAACATTTTGCAGAGGCCGCCAGGGCAGGCGCAACTATTCTGCTCGCCGCTTCAGTTTTTCATTTTAATATCATTAAAATCCCTGAACTGAAAAAATATCTCAGGCAGGAAGGCATAAAAGTAATTCTTTGACATAATACTGTATTTTGGAGAGGTGTCGGAGCGGCTGATCGAGCACGCTTGGAAAGCGTGTGTACGGGTTAAACCGTACCGCGGGTTCGAATCCCGCCCTCTCCGTTATTTTGAGATCACTTCATAGCTCATTTTCAGTAAATCAGTTACAGCAAAACACAAAGAGAGGGTTGGCCTCTCCGTGTTTAAAAACATAACAGTACACAACTGTTTACAAAATAAGGTGTTGTGGAAATATTACTATTTTTGACTGCCCCATTGCTCTTAAACTGTCCTAAAAATGATTTTCGGAAAGATCAGAAACGCCAGAATTTGCAAGTTCTATCATGGCGTTTTGGCTATCGTCGTCGTGCAAGTGGTAGTATAGGTCAAGGATGTCCGATGAACTATGTCCAAGCCACGCCAGTGCCTTGCGGTAACAGGTCAGGCTGGATGAATTTTTGTATAAGATAATCTAAAAAAAAATTGACAGATTTGAACAAATATGGTACTATGTGAGTATTACTTGTTATAGTAACTAAAGGATATTATTGTGGACTCAGATACCAAGAAATTCTATGAATTAAAGGCTGAAATAATTCAAGCGGCTGCGCATCCCATTCGGCTCGCGATTATCGAATTCTTAGTCAATGGTGAACAATGCGTCTGTGATATTGTTGAGCATGTCGAAGCGCAGAGATCGAATGTTTCAAGGCATTTATCAGTTATGCTCAATGCAGGTGTTGTTGAAAGCCGCAAAGACGGCCTGAAAATGATGTATTCGCTCAAGACGCCCTGTATCGTTAAATTCCTTGGATGTGTGGAGGAAGCCTTGAAAGAAAGAATGAAAAGCCAGACAGCTCTTTTAGGGAAACTGGGCTAAATATTTTTTAAGAACAAATGTGAGTATTTGATTGTATAGCGTTATACTATGAAAAAATCCAATGCTAAGTGGACATTGATGTGCAAGATTCTTAAGCCCCTGGCTTGCAGCGACAGACTTGGGATGTTTGCCCTTTTAGACAATCAAGACAGAAACATTGAGCAACTTTCGTGTAAAAGCAAAATGTGTGAATCGGCTGTATCCAGGCATCTACGAGTACTTCACAACATCGGGCTTATAAGGAGAACGAAACGAGGCCAACAATTATTTTACAGATTAGACAAGTTTACTTGTCCTCTTGCTGAGGAACTAAAAAAAATGACAAATTGTATATTAACAAAACAGTTAGGGAGTGATTGATTATATGGACTGGAAAAAAGAATTAAAGATACTATTCATAATTGTTGCTGTTTTTCTTGGTATTTATTTCCTGCCGGTCGGCACAGCGCGTTTCGATAACGCTATTATGCAGTCTTTGATATTGATTAAGTGGTATGCCAGAGAACACGTTTTGCTTTGTCTTGTGCCTGCGTTTTTCATAGCAGGGGCGATATCGGTTTTTGTAAGCCAGGCATCTGTGATGAAATACCTCGGCGCAAAAGCCAATAAATTTATTGCGTATGGCGTAGCATCTGTATCCGGCACTATCTTGGCTGTTTGTTCCTGCACGGTTCTGCCGCTGTTCGCGGGGATATGGCGGATGGGAGCGGGGTTGGGGCCTGCCTGTGCGTTTTTGTATTCCGGGCCGGCGATAAATGTTCTTGCTATTATTCTGACTGCCAGGATTCTTGGCTTTCAGCTTGGAGTCGCACGGGCGGTCGGGGCGATTTTATTCAGCATTGTAATCGGTTTGCTGATGCACTTTATATATCGCAAAGAAGAAATCCAAAAAGCTGATAATGCGATAGCGATGCCTGAAGATACGAAAAGCAGAAAGTTGTGGCAGAACAGTTTATATTTTGCCTCGATGGTAGCGATTTTAGTTTTCGCCAATTGGGCAAAACCGATTGAACCCGGCGGTGCGTGGGCTGCCATTTATTCTGTAAAATGGATTATAACCACGGTCAGTCTTGCGGCATTGTTTGTTTTTCTAATTTTGTGGTTCAGTAAAAAAGATTTGGCCGAATGGACAAGCTCAACCTGGACATTTTCGAAACAGATTCTGCCTTTGCTTTTTGGAGGCGTTATTGTCGCCGGTTTCCTGCTCGGGACGCCATCAGGCGAAGGCGTTATACCATCAAAATGGGTTTCAGCGATGGTTGGCGGAAATTCATTTCGAGCGAATTTCTTTGCTTCTTTCGCAGGGGCTTTGATGTATTTTGCGACGCTGACAGAAGTGCCGATAGTTCAGGGATTGATGACAGCCGGTATGGGTAAAGGTCCCGCTCTGGCGTTATTGCTCGCCGGACCTGCTCTTTCGCTGCCGAGTATGCTTGTTATTCGCAGCATAATGGGAACACAAAAAACGATTGTGTTTGTGTCGCTTGTGGTTGTTATGTCAACAATAACAGGAATGTTTTTCGGTGCATTTTTTTAATGGAGATAATTAAATGAAAAAGATTCAGATACTTGGAACAGGCTGCCCGAAGTGCAAAAAACTTGCCGAATGTGCCGAAACAGCGGCAAAAGAGCTGGGCATAGAATATGAAATTGAAAAAGTTACCAAGATTAGCGACATAATGAAATTCGGCGTGATGGTAACGCCTGCGCTGGTTGTTGACGGCGATGTGAAATCGGCAGGTAGGGTGATGAGTCTTGATGAGATGAAAAAAATGTTAAAATAAGCGAGAGACTGAATAAGGTGATAAAATAATGCATACTCACAGTGAAAATGATAAAGAGAACCGGCTGATTATATCTGCGGGGCTGAATTTTGCCACTACCGTGGCGCAGGTTATCGGCGGTATCCTTTCGGGGAGTCTTTCGTTACTCTCTGACGCGCTGCATAATTTTAGCGATGCCGCGGCACTGGTTATCAGTTTCTTTGCTGTGCGCCTTGCCAAACGCAAAAACACCGAAGCTCAAACTTTCGGTTATAAACGCGCTGAGATTTTGGCGGCGCTTTTTAACGCCTGTGCGCTGGTAGTAGTTTCAATATTTCTTTTTAAAGAGGCGTTTGTCAGATTTATTCATCCGCACCCGGTAAACAGCCTGCTTATGTTGAGTGTCGCTTTAGTCGGGTTAATCGGGAACATTATTTCCGTGTTTCTTCTCAAATCACATGCGCATGAAGATTTAAACATAAGAGCCGCTTACGTGCATCTTTTTTCTGACTTTCTTTCTTCAATTGCGGTTATCGTCGGCGCTTGTGCCATTTTTATATCAAAGGCATATTGGATTGACCCGGCTTTGACTATTCTTATCGGCATCTATGTATTAAGAGAAGGATACAAGATTATTGAAGAAAGTACGCATATTCTTATGCAGCATGTTCCGAAGGGGATAAATCTAAAAGAAATCCAGGTAAATATTGAACGCATTGATGGCGTGAAGGATATACATCATTCGCATCTGTGGGCAGTAACTGAGAGGGATATCCACTTTGAAACACATATCAATGTGTCGCGCGATATGCAGGTCAGCGAAACACGTATTTTAGTCAAGCGAGTGGAAGAAATACTCAAAGAGCATTTTGCTATTACTCATGTGACATTACAGGTTGAATTTAATTCGTGTAAAGGCATAGCGTTGGTTAAAGTATGAAATTGGAAAAGTAATGAGTCTTGATGAAATGAAAAAGAATCTTTTATAAAATATTTTAGGATGATTAAAAATGAGCGACAATAAAAAATGTTCATGTTCCGGCGGACCAAAACTGATTTTTGCGTGCAGCGGAGCTGCCGATGTCGGTGAAATTACTGATAAAGCCGCAAGAAGGCTCACAAAAGACAACATTGGCAAAATGTTCTGCACCGCAGGCCTTGGCGGGCGTATAAGCGGTATTATGAAAACAACTGAATCGGCAGATAAAATTCTGGCCATTGACGGCTGTCCGTTGAATTGTGTCAAAAACAGCCTTGAACAGGCAGGTTTCAGCAAATTCAAACATTTGCAGTTAGCTAATCTGGGACTGGAAAAATGCAGTTCTCCGGTTACAGAGGAAAACATCAGCAAAGTAGCTGCCAAAGGCAAAGAGATGTTATGATAAAAAAACTAATTTCAATAGTCTGTTTTGTAATGGTGGTATCGGCTTGTGGCTGTCAGGAGCAAAAGACTTCTGTGAATCCAGGCGGAACACTTAATCAGCAGACTGTCAGCCAAGCCGATAAGACAATAGTTATCGCTTATTATTTTCACCGAACTATACGCTGCAAAACCTGTATAGACATCGAAAGTAACGCTGAACGGGTAATCAAGGAAAATTTTGCTAAAGAACTTGCCGATGGCCAGCTTACGTGGATGCCGCTTAATTTAGAAGAATCGAATGGTCAGAAATTGGCCAAAGAATTCGATGTTTTCAGCAGCACCCTTGTAATAGCAAAAATGAAAGGTGATAATCCTACTGAATACAAAAAACTCGAAAAGGTCTGGGACCTCCTGGGAAACCCGGAAGAATTCTCATTGTATGTAACGGAAGAAGTAAATGAATATTTACAGTAAGGCGAATATTAAAGGAAAGGCCGGAAATGTTGTCACAGTGTCCCTGCAGCGGTAACGGCGGTGGAAATCCCATATTGCTAATCGCAATCTTTGCGGGAGCATGGCTTTTGTTTAACTGGATAAAGACGGTAATAAAATCTAAAGGAATCTCTTTTATGAACAAGACAGTAAAAATTATAATTGTTATAGTTCTCATCGTTGCGGTAGGTATTGTCATTGCCGTAAAACAAAAGAACAGCAATATCAAAACTGAAACTTCACCTTTGACAAATCCCGATTCTGCATCTTTGCCGAAAAATATTGAACCTAATGGCAATCCGCAAAACACTGATAGCAAGGTGTCATCATCTATTCCTAAACTGATTGATTTAGGTGCAGATAAATGCATCCCCTGTAAAATGATGAAACCTGTACTTGACGAGCTTAGAATTGAATATAAAGGTATTTTTGATGTGGTTTTTATTGATGTATGGAAAGACCCGGCTCCAGGTAAGACGTTCGGCATAAGGGTTATACCGACTCAGGTTTTTTTGGATCCGAATGGAAAAGAACTTTTCCGACACGAAGGTTTTTTCTCAAAGGAAGATATATTAGCTAAATGGAAAGGGTTCGGCATAAATCTTGAGAAAGGAACAAGCAATGAAAAAAATTAGTGGTTGTTTTTTGGCTTTTATCGTAATCACAGGTCTTGTGTTTACTTCCTGTTTTGCTCAAGGAAACACTTCAAACGGCGTCAAAACCGTAGAACAGCTCTATCCAAACCTTGCAACCAGTGCGCTTACATACGCAAAAGTCGGGACATTGCCAGAAGGCATTTTACTGAAAACTGACGGAATAGAAATAGGCGAAAAAGATATTGACGGGATTATTGTGCAACAGCCGGAACAATCCCGGCAGGAACTGCAGAAAAACGCATTCTTTATCCTTGAGCAGGAAGCCACCGGAAAGTTATTACGGATAATAGCCAAGCAGGAGTTGAGCAAACAGAATAAAAACACTGCTGCTATGCCGGACAACGAGCTTGTAAAGGCATTTTTTGAAAATCTTGTAAAAGATGTCAATGTTACAAATCAGGATATTGAGACTTTTTATAAGGAGAATGAAAGCGTTTTCTGCGGCACACCACTGGACAGTGTTCGAAAACAGATAGTATCTTACGTACTGCAGGATAAGCAGCAACGTTTTATTGACCAATATACCCAGACGCTTGGCCAGAAAATCGAAATCATTGTATCTGATTCATGGACAAAAACTCAGGCCGAACTTGCCAATGACAATCTACTGGACAAAGCCAGAACCAATGGAAAACCAACGCTTGCCGTTTTCAGTGCAAAAAGCTGCTGCGGGCCGGATAAGATGCTTCCAGTCATAGGTGCAGTTCGTGGAAAATACAATGAAAAAATCAACATTGTTTATATTGAGCCAAGACAAGAACAGATTCTTGCTGCCCGGTATGGCATTCGTTCGATTCCTTCGCAGGTATTTTTCGACGGCAAAGGCAAAGAGTTTTACCGGCACAGCGGATTTTATTCAGAGAAGGATATAATCGGCAAGTTAAACAAATTAGGAGTTCAATAATATGCAGGAATTATTTACGCAATTGACCCGTGCAGTTGAGGGAACACCTGCCATTGCAATCGTCGCTTCGTTTATCTGGGGAATCTTGAGCATATTATTAAGTCCCTGCCATCTTGCGAGCATCCCTCTAATTGTCGGCTTCATTGATGAACAGGGGAAAATCTCTACCAAGCGAGCGTTCTGGATTTCAACACTGTTTGCCGTTGGTATTCTGATAACCATCGGGGCTATCGGAGCAATTACAGCTATGGCCGGCAGAATGATGGGCGATGTCGGAAAATACGGAAATTATTTTGTCGCATTGATATTTTTTGTGGTGGGACTGCATCTGCTCGACATTATTCCTATGCCTTTTTCGGGTCCCGGTAAAGTCGGTATGAAACGCAAAGGAATGCTTGCTGCGTTGATTCTTGGCCTGGTATTCGGAATCGCTTTGGGGCCTTGTACATTCGCTTATATGGCTCCTATGCTTGGAGTGACATTTAAACTGGCATCTACAAATCTATTCTATGGAGTTTTACTTCTTCTTATGTATGGAATAGGCCATTGTTCGGTGATTGTTTTCGCAGGGACATTTACAGAGGTCGTCCAGCGGTATATGAACTGGAACGAAAAATCAAAAGGTGCGGTGATTCTTAAAAAAATCTGCGGCGTACTTGTTCTATTAGGCGGCATCTGGCTGATTTATACCGCTCCATAAACTGATTTAAGGATTTTCTATGTCAACCGAAGATAAACAAAATAAGAAAGGATTTTTTGCCAGGCTCTGCGAATTCTTCAATGGGTTTGAAGGTTCAGGTTGTGCGTGCAATTGTCTTAAGAATGCATGGGAAAAACAAGATAAAGAAGAAGCAGAGAAGGATAATCAGGTAAAATCTGAGTCCCAAGAACAATAACCAAGGAAGTTATACCGATTTAATGATATGAGATATCGGGTTGCAATAAAAAAATAAATTAATGAACTTGACAGCATCTTTTTTAGTATATATAATACTTCGTTATATGGCGAAGTATAGGAGGTATAATGCTTGAGATACTAAATATTACAAAAGCTCTGTCTGATGAAAACCGAGTTCGGGCATTGATGATTCTGGTTGATGGTGAACTTTGCGTTTGCCAGATCATTGAGATGCTGGGACTGTCACCATCAACGGTGTCGAAGCATATGTCCATCCTTCGGCAGGCTGGTTTGGTTGAGACACGCAAGGAAGGCCGATGGATTTATTATCGGCTGGCTGGCCGTGAAGCCCAGCCCGCGTGTGAAATACTTAATTGGCTCCAAAGACATTTAAAAAATGACAAAAGAATTTTAGACGATGTTAAACAACAGCGGCGAATGCAAAAGATGAGCAAAGATGAACTTTGCGAATGCTATAGGACTTAAAGAAATATGAAGGTAACTGTTGAGATTGATGCAGGCATATGTGGTTTACAGACAACGGCACGTGTTACCAGCGAAGATAGTCGAAATGTAACATTCGATATTGATACAAGCTGTGATAAAATTGCCCGATTGGCTAAAGTCATTGGAGAAAAAGGACCTATTGATGCCTATCAGGAAATCAGTCCTTGCGGCCCAGCCGTAATTATGACAACTGTTCGCCAAATGCTTGCAGGATGCTGCGCAGGTTGTGCTGTTCCGGTCGGACTATTCAAGGCGATGCAGGTTGCTGCCGACCTGGCTTTGCCGAAAGATATAACTATAAAACTTACAAAAGATTAAATATGAGTGGTAAAATAAAAATCCTATTTCTTTGTACCGGCAATTCCTGTCGCAGCCAGATGGCTGAAGGATGGGCAAGGTATCTAAAGAGTGATGTTGTTGAACCATATTCTGCTGGCATCCAAACACATGGCCTAAATCCCAATGCCGTAAAAGTTATGGCTGAGGCCGGAGTAGACATTTCCGGCCACCATTCAAAGCATCTTAATGAATTAAAAAACATTGATTTCGATTATGTGATAACGGTGTGTGACAGTGCTCACGAAAGCTGCCCAATGTTTCCAGGCAAAACAAAAATAGTACATGTCGGCTTTGATGACCCGCCCAGATTGGCCAAAGAAGCAAAAACCGAAGAAGAAACTTTGAATATTTACCGTCGTGTTCGTGATGAGATAAAAGCATTTGTTGAAAAACTTCCTGATAATATTCGTAGAAAGGTATCATCTTGCTGATAGAAAAGATAATCAACTGTTTATATGAAAACTAATTTTAGGAGTCAAAACTAATGGAAACAGAAAAAAAGAAAAAAGGCGTATTAAAAACAATTTTTGAATCTATGACCAAAACTGGCGGATGCTGCGGTGGCGGCGGAAATTGCTGCGGCTCTTCAAATGAAGAAGACAAGAAGCCAGTTGAGAAGAAGGATGTAGAATAATTAAATTATTATTGTAGTTGCAGAAGTTATACGTGATTGGAACGCACTTTCCGGCTTAATAGAAAGTTTATGCTATGATAAAAAAAGAAAATGATACGGTTGCCAAATACAGGGAAATAGCGGTGCTCAGTATTGTTCCTTGTGCTGTTGGAATTTTAATTATAGTAAGCTGGGCACTGGCACATTGGAACATTGGTTCGTATTTTCTGAATGCGGGATTAGCGCTTTTGGCTACTCTTTTCGGCGGCTATTTGCGGTTCCTTGCTGGATTCAAGGATATCTTTAATCGAAAGATAACCGTCAACGTATTCGTTACTGTTGCTCTTATTGCCACCGTTGCAGTTGGTGAGTTCCGGGCGGCAGCAATCATCGTGTTCATTATGGCGGTAGCAGGTGCATTGGAAACCTATACGCTTGACAAAACTCGCAGAAGCATCAGAAATTTGCTTGATCTTGCCCCCAATATGGCAACTATACGCCGCGATGATGGAGAGGTTACTATCCCAGTCGATGAAGTTCAGATTGGTGATATTGTGGTCGTCAGACCCGGAGGCCGAGTTCCCATCGATGGAATCGTAGTGGCGGGTCAAAGTTGTGTCAATCAGGCTCCGATTACCGGAGAATCGATGCCTGTTGAGAAGTTTAAGGGCAACGAGGTATTTGGCGGGACTCTGAACGAGACAGGTCGGCTTGAAGTTAAAACAACCAAGGTTGGCAAGGATACTACACTGGCCAGAATAGTTCATCTTGTAGAACAAGCTCAGGGAACAAAGGCTCCAATTCAGAATCTTGCGGACCGCTTTACAACGTGGTTTTTACCTACGGTACTGGTGTTGGCAGTCATAGCCTTTTTGGTATCAGGCAATGTTAAAGTTGCTGTCTCGGTTCTTTTAGTTGCCTGTCCATGTGCCTTTGCCATTGCTACTCCAACGGCAGTAACCGCTGGAATATCTAATATGGCTCGTCATTCGGTACTTATCAAAGGAGGAATATTCCTGGAACTGGCCCAAAAAATAGATGTACTCCTTGTGGATAAGACAGGCACATTTACGTTTGGAAAACCGAAAGTAGTCGATGTGATCGCATTTGACGGCATACCAGAAGAAGAGGTCTTGCGTTTAGCTGCGATAGCCGAGAAGTATTCTGAACATCCATTGGCCAGGTCGGTTATGGTTCGTACAAAAGAGTATGGTATTGTGGTTCCAGACCCCAACGAATTCAATATTGAAGTTGGAATGGGTGTTACTGCCAGGCTGGACGGCAAGGAGATATTAGTCGGCAAAAATAAATTTTTACAGGACAAAGGTGTTTGTATTGCCGAATACATTGAGTATGCAATTTCAGAGCAAACTGAACAGGGCAGAACAACCATTCTTGTAGCTAATGATATGAAAGCGATCGGCTTGATTGCTATTGCTGACGAGATTCGCCCCCAGACTCCGCGTGCTATTGCAGCCCTGAAAGCTATGGGCATTAAAAAAATCATAATGCTTACCGGAGACAATCATAAGGTCGCTAAATCTGTCGCAAAAGAAATCGGGGTTGATGATTTTCAGGCCGAGCTTCTTCCGGAACAAAAACTGCAATTTGTCGAAAATCTGCAAAAACATGGAAACATTGTCGGTATGATTGGCGATGGCATCAATGATGCTCCGGCATTAGCTTTAGCCGATGTTGGTATTGCTATGGGTGCAGCGGGGACGGACGTGGCCGTTGAAACGGCGGATGTAACTTTGATGAACGACGATCTATCGCGGGTCGTGAACTTTATGAATATGTCGCGGAAGGTTTTATTCCGTATCAAACTCAATATTTTCTTTTCTATGATGTACAATGTCATAGGGTTTATTCTTGCCGGCTTTGGGCTGCTTACGCCTGTCTTGGCGGTTGTGTTTCAGGAGATCGGTTGTATTACGGTGGTCTTCAGTTCGACGCTGCTATTGTGGGCTAAAACAGAATCATCGCTAAAAAACAACGGCAACGATGGTCTTTCTGGCGTTGGCCGGACTGTTGAAAACGCCATGAGCGATAATGTTTCGCAGTGTGCATAAATGTTGAAAACGATAAAATAAGTCAAAGGAAAAAGTTATGAAAAATATGAAATCTGAAAACTGCGGTCCGGGGTGTGATTGCGGTAAACCTTCGGGGAACAAAAAACTAAAAGCCGTAATTTGTCTCATCGTGCTGTTAGCGATAGGCGGCATTTTTGTTTACAAAGCAAAGAACGGAAAACAGACCGCCCCGGTTAATACGGCAACCGCATTTGCCGCCCCTGTTGCAAATGAAGTAAATGAACAGAAACCTATAGTTAAATCGGTTGATGGTAGTAATAAAGTGGGCGAGTTTCTTGATTCACTTGCAACACTGAACAAAGTAGCTATCAATCAGGATGCCGTATTTGTCTTTATTCCAGCTAAGGGAAATGAAACAGTTAGTAAGGAAATTATGGCTGTAATTACATCCGCCAAGCAAAAAATAGAATCCAGCGGTGCAAAACTTGGCTTATATACTATACAATCCAGTTCACCAGAATACGCTAATCTCGCCGCTCAATTGCCCCCGCCGGGGATGCTGGTAATGAGTAAAGGGAAAGGCATGGGAGCCGTATCTGGAGGAATAACAGAAGATAAAATTTTGCAGGCTTATGTTGCGTCATCACGTGCAGGAGGCTGCGGGCCATCATCAAGTTGCGGACCCTCTACCCCAGGTTGTGGCCCTACAGCACCTATTGGCCCTGTAAGGACAAGGTAAGGAAGGAAACTTTATAATGCTCGAATCTGTTACTAATACATTACAGCAAGTGGCTTCCCAACCGTTGGGGCTGGTCTTTGCGTTGTTGCTTGGCGTAGTAAGCGCCGCCACCAGTGCTTGCTGTACACTTCCGGCGTTGGGGATTCTGGTTGGCTATTCCGGTGCTCAGGCAAATGATAACCGAAAGGCAGCGGTAAAAACCGCTTTGCTCTTCACATTAGGAACTGTTATCTCCTTGATGATTATTGGCGGTCTCGCCGGTTTTGTAGGTCAGGTTGCTCAAAACACTCTGGGACGATATTGGAAAGTCTTCGCTGGTGTAGTGGCGGTCTTTCTCGGCCTGGCAGCCCTTAACCTATTGCCTTTTAAACTCTCATTTGGCAAGTTCGAGGGTGTCAAAAGCAGGCTAGGAAAATCAGGAGCGGTATTGGCTGGTCTTATCCTGGGTGGCATCGTTGCTGCCAGTTCTCTGCCATGCAATCCAGGTATTTTCATCGTGATTGGAGCGGCTATTTTGCAAGGGAAAGTCTTCTGGGCAATACTCATGCTGGCGATGTTCGCCATTGGTTTCAGTCTGCCGCTGGGGGCGGTGTTGTTGGGAATTTCGTTAAGCAAAGTCAGCTTCGCCGCCAAGGGTGCCGATACTGCGATTCGCTGGATTGCCGGAGTGGTTCTCATCATCGCGGGGTTCTATTTTATGGTTACATTTTAAAAAGAGAATCCATTTGTTGAAGAAGGAAAAGTGAAATGCTCGATGCCAAAATGAAAAATTGTTTGCTATAGGAGCATTTGACAATGATCAAGTACAAGGAATTCCGTTGAGAAAATTTCGGCAAATCTGCTTTTTTACCGCATTAGCCACCCTTACCGCAGGGCTGGTAACCGCAGCGATTCCGCGAGCAAGCATTAACAGCCAAACTGATAGCTCAACTGCGAACCTGAGTTCTTCGGCACCGTATGTCATCCTAACGAATCTGGCATCTACAGACCCTTATTTTGAGGCTGTAAGTCGGCTACAGAAATACCGCAAGGCGCAGATTGTCAAGTTCGATCCCGCACATGTTGCAAGTATGATGGAGAAAATTCGCAGAATCTCGCCTGTGTTTGTTGGTCTGGTACTCCGGCCTGAAGAACTGAATATCAATCTATGCTACGACATCCTTGAGATAAGCTTTCGGCTCGATGACGATCCGTTCCCTGATTTCGCATACGGCTTCATTACTGGTGCGACGGCCAGCGAAACTTTGGCCTTAGTTGAAAACATGATCCGAGCGGAGTCAAATCCAAATAGTGTCCCCCGGAGACTTGTGGCCTTTGGTCCTTCGAATGTAAGCCAATCAGATGATAAGACTGACTTTGAGTGGCTTCCAGACTGGCAGTGCATCCGTTTAGCACATAAGCCTGGAACGTTCCCCCGTAAATATCTTGATAAATTGGCTGACAGGGGCATCATTCGGTTCTGGGGGCATGGCTCGCCACGACGGGTGGATGGTAGCCTCTCATATTCTCAGCTGCGAAACCTCAATCTTTACCCAGCCGTAGTGTTTGCTGGTCCCTGTTTTTCGGCAGTTGTCCATAGATATTACGAATGGAATTGTTGTGATACCTCGGTGCATGTAGATTGCGTTCCGGTGGAGGAGTCACTGGCACTTATGTTCATAGCCCAGGGAGCTACCGCCTACTTTGGGGCATTACATGAAAATAAGTGTGGCAGCGCAGCTTGGGAAATGGAGGATGCCTTAGCAACGGGCGATCCACTCGGAATAGTAATGAAGCACACCTACGATACAGTAATCATGGCACAAGGAGGAAAGAGGCTTGCCTTTCCACGGCTTCGCGATGGCGAGTCGCCGCCGAAGGAAGATCCTGTTGACTTTCAGATAAATCGCACGGCAAGTCGTATCCTGCTCGGCGATCCGGCATATCAGCCGTTTTCCAGAACCGCTTTAAATCCCATCAAAACAACCACGCGGCTCACTGCAACTGGCATGGAGATTGAGGCTTCAGTCACCGAGCCGCGAATGCGGTTTACTTTTGTGGATGTATTTCACACCGATCTGTGTACGTGTGATACACCTGACGATGTGCTTTATTTCCGAGTCGAGTTGCCGGATGGTTTCCCCAAGGCTTATTCGGTGTCACACAGCGAAGATAGCTGTCCTCTGAAGGATGTCAAGCACAGTGCTCTTGTGTGGGCAGAAGAATCTTGGCTGGGCAAGCGTTTTCTGCACGTCCAGGTTGCTTTTACCCACTGTTCGCTCAACACCAGTGGCCTGAAATTTAACTTTAAGATTGAAGCGGCTATGACGAACCACCATGACACCGATCCTGATTACCCAGAAGAACGGTTAAGCGGCCAGATAGAATCCCGTGTGTCTGAAGGTTGGGAGAAAACAAAAAAATGGATGAACGAAAAAAAGAATTAATAGCTATTGGTGCTTCTGTAGCCTGTAATTGTCACCCTTGTGTGAAGTTCCATATAGGCAGAGCAAAAGAGTTGAATATTGAACCTGAGCTTATAAAGCAAGCCATTAATGTCGGCAAAATGGTTCGCAATGGAGCAGCCACCCAGATGGATGAACTGATGGAACAAGAATTTGAAATAAGATAGATATGAATACTTTGGCTAAAACAATCGAATACTTTTTGTTTATTACCGCAGAGTTAACAGTCTTATTTATTGGGATAAGTACTATTGTAGCACTTGTCTTGATGTACATTCCTAAAGAAAAACTTAAGGCATGGCTCTCAAGACGAGGAATTATCGGTAATTTTCTTGGAGCTATTGTTGGTGCTTTAACGCCATTTTGTGCTTGCTCAACCATTCCTATGACATTAGGAATGCTCAATGCCGGAGCCCCTTTTGGCCCGGTTATGTCCTTTGTTATTGCTTCCCCTCTTTTGAACCCTATTATAATTAGTATGGTAGCCGCCCTTATGGGGATGAAAGCCTGTCTGTTATATTTCAGTGTAACTTTTTTTGGTTCAGTTGTCTTTGGTGTGATTCTCGAAAAAACTGGAGGAGCCAAATATGTAAAGGACATAAAAGCCAAACAATCTTGCTGCGGCAGCAAAGAAAATGAAATTCCTTCCGGCTTTTGGGGAAAAGTTAAAGCAGCATTTAAATCCGCGTGGCAAGATTTTAGCGCGGTTTTCATTTATCTTCTTATAGGCGTTGGTATTGGTGCAGGCATTTATGGTTATATGCCCCAGGAATTTGTCGCTAAAATCGCAGGCCCACAGAATCCTTTTGCTATCCCGGTTGCCGCTCTTATTGGTATCCCTCTTTATATTCGTGCTGAAACAGCAATACCCATCGGGCTTGCCCTGGCGCAGAAGGGAATGAGTATGGGCGCTGTCATAGCCTTGATTATTGGCGGCGCGGGCATGGCAATCCCGGAAATGGCTATGCTGGCAAGCATATTTAGAAAACGGCTGGTAGCCTCTATTGTAGCGGTTATTTTCGCTACTGCAGTTATTGGCGGTTATGTGTTCAATCTTTTTATATGAGTTAATGTTTTTTAAGGTATTATATGGTTACTGAATCAAATGAAAAAATAAAACAAGCGGTTCGCCGAGGATATGGGGAAATAGCTAAAGGTAAATCTGGATGTTGCTCTAGTTCCTCGTCTTGCTGTGGCTCCTCATCGCTCGACAAACATGCTGAGGCAATGGGCTATACAAATGAAGAATTGGAAGTATTGCCTGATGGAGCGAACATGGGGCTTTCCTGTGGTAATCCGACTGCTATTGCCAATCTCAAGCCCGGCCAGGTAGTTCTGGATTTGGGCAGCGGCGGAGGATTCGATGTCTTCATTGCCGCCAAGAAAGTGGGAGCAGATGGCAAGGCTATCGGTGTCGATATGACGCCAGAAATGCTCAGTAAGGCAAGAGCAGGCATTTCTAAATTTACAAAAAAGACCGGATTATCCAATGTTGAGTTCAGACTCGGCGAAATCGAGCATCTTCCTGTCGCGGATAACAGCATTGATGTTGTTATTTCCAATTGTGTCATAAATCTTTCGCCGGATAAGCAGCAGGTCTGGAATGAAATCTTTCGTGTCCTCAAACCCGGCGGCAAAGCCTGCATTTCTGACCTTGCATTAAAATCGCCTTTGCCTAAAGATATCCTCAAATCTGCCGCCGCGTTGGTAAGCTGTGTCGCCGGTGCAGTTCTCGTCGATGAAACTATTGAAATGGCAACACATGCTGGGCTTGTTGATATCCAGATAGATGAAAAAGCATACAGTATTGATGTAATGGCTGATTGCAACGACCCGCTTTACAGAGAGGTTAAGGAATTTTTTCAGAAAGGCAAAAAACTTAGCGATTATATTGTCAGTATTAATATCATGGCATTTAAGCCTTGAGCAGGGATGGCAATATTACAATTGTAAAAAAGAAAGGGATTTAAATATGAAAGAAGAAAAAGCAGAACAGGTTCGGGCAAAAGGATTAAATGTTTTTGAAAAATATCTTACAGTATGGGTCATATTATGCATTATAGGCGGGATTATCTTGGGCAAGGTTGCCCCGCAATTTGCCAAGTCGCTGGATGGGATGTCTATTTATGTTGGCGGGGCACCGGTGGTATCGATTCCGATTGCTATTTGTCTTTTCTTTATGATGTATCCGATTATGGTAAAAATTGATTTTGCCGAAGTCTTGCAGGCCGGCAAAAGCATAAAACCTGTCGGCCTGACGTTATTTGTTAACTGGGCGATAAAGCCTTTTACCATGTATGCGATTGCCATATTCTTCCTCGGCACATTATTTCGTGGCTTTATAGGTCCCGATGCGATGGATTTGGTCAAAATGCCATTTGGGCTGGATTTGCCGGTTGGTGCTCAGTACGGTGTTGGTACTATTGTTATGGACAACGGTATCAAAATGATGCAAATTCCGCTGTGGAGAAGTTATTTAGCCGGCTGCATACTGCTGGGCATCGCCCCCTGCACCGCGATGGTTCTTGTATGGGGATATCTTGCCAAAGGCAATGACGGGCATACGCTTATAATGGTTGCGATTAATTCTCTGTCAATGCTGTTTCTATATGGACCGTTAGGCGGATTTCTGCTCGGCGTAGGCAAACTGCCTGTGCCGTGGCAGGCTCTTGTGCTTTCGATTGCGATTTATGTCGCTCTGCCATTATTTGCCGGATTCATCTCCCGCAAATGGATTATTGCGAATAAGGGCCTCGTGTGGTTCGAGGAAAAATTCCTCCACGTGCTTACGCCGATTACAATCATCGCTCTGCTGGTAACTCTCGTACTTCTATTTTCCTTCAAAGGCGAAACTATTATTTCAAATCCGCTAACTATTCTCTGGATTGCGATACCGCTGTTTATACAAACAATGCTTATTTTTGTGATAGGCTATTGGCTCTCGAAAGTTTGGAAATTTAATTACAGGGACGCCGCCCCATCTGCTATGATTGGCGCATCGAATCATTTTGAAGTTGCAATCGCTACTGCAACGATGCTTTTTGGCTTATCTTCCGGTGCGGCCCTTGCAACAGTTGTCGGCGTTCTTATTGAAGTGCCGGTAATGCTGATGCTCGTAAAAATATGTTTAAGAACACAAAACTGGTTTAGAACATGATATAATGCCTGAGATAACGGCTAGGAGGTTAGACCGAATAATTATCGCTTTACGCCATCACATTAAAATCAAAAAGTGATGACAGATAAACCAGTTCCTGATATAATACTCCTGTTATCTAAGGGCAGCCCATTTCAGAGTTGCCCTTAA
>Ga0315276_10001691_pt1 | contig 19846 bp, 15 predicted proteins | sample YL17G05_0_MG_FD_204542 | JGI IMG/M metagenome (GOLD analysis project Ga0315276, IMG submission 204542) | Sediment microbial communities from Yellowstone Lake, YNP, Wyoming, USA - YL17G05_0 | ecosystem: Environmental > Aquatic > Freshwater > Lake > Sediment | place: USA: Wyoming | collected... | reverse complement strand
GTTCTTCCTTAAATCTTTTACCACGCATGTTAGACCTCCTTATCAAGGTTTTATCATGCTGGCACTCCAATTGCAACTGGCACAGTTTTTGGGGGTAAGGTCAAACTCTCCTGAAGATTATGTAATATTTACCAAGACTTATTCCAGCCAATGTGGTTTTAATATCGTATATTGGGAAATCAAAAGTGGAAGTGGCAAGTTGAGGCAACTATATACATGGGAATACGAATTAGTTGATAATGTGTATTTGCCCAAAAGAGTAGTAAAGAAAGATTATTCCTTAGAGGGTGAACTAATATCAGAGAAAGATTGTACTTACAATAATAACAAGGTTAATCAGGAGATACCTGCTGGAACATTTGAGTATACGAATTTGAAACTCAAAGAAGGAGACAAGTTTGTCGATGAGATCGAGAGCAAGGAATATAAATACGAAGATGCAAATCTTGTAGAGATTGAGAAAAAAAGTGAAGTCGAGCAAAAAAAGCAAATAACTTCTGGAGATACGAAATCTACGGCGGTAACTGGCAACTAATTTGCAGTTGCTGCCGGAGGCCAGCCGCCAAAGGCGGCGAGAATCGAAAATAGAAAGACTTTGCTGTTGTTTCCGGAAGCCGACCGAAGCGGAGAAAGTAGAATAGTGGAGCAGGTGAGCAGGAGACAAGCTCGCCATTTACTTTTTATTTTCCCGCCAGAGCCAGCCGGCCAACAAGGCGGTAACAACGCAGGCTACGGCGCTGGCCCATACCGGAATCTCAATGGTATCGGCGGTGACTTTCCATTGAAATACAAACCTTAATAAATGCACTATCGAAACAAGTAACAGAAAAATCGTTACGACAGAATTTGATGGTTTCATAATCGCTCTCCTTTTCTTTCAAAAATTCCACAGCAATTAGTAATTACCTCTGTTATAATATTAGAATACTTTTCGCGTTGCAACAGAAAAGAAAAAAGTAACCTAAATGAAAAGGAATTTGCGGAATGAACTGGAAAATCAAGTGCAAGAGAATTTGGGTTGTAGCCGTGTTTTTGGGGATGTCGCTGGTTTCGGGCGGGGCGGCGCCGGCGCAGCAAAAGCCGGAGCGGTTCGACGAAGCTCACCGCAGGCAGTTCGAAACAGGGCGGTTCGATTACAAAAGCATTAAACTTGAAAACGGGCTGGAGGTTATAACGTTGGAGGATTTTTCCTGCCCGATAGTGGCGGTACAGATATGGTATCACGTCGGGTCGAAAAATGAGCAGCCGCAGCGTCAGGGGTTTGCGCATATGTTCGAGCATATGATGTTCCGGGGGACAGACAAGCTCGGGCCGACCGACCATTTCGCATATATTCGGCGCGTGGGCGGGTCATCAAACGGATATACCGGTTTCGACAGGACGGTGTATGAAGAGACGCTGCCTGCGAAACAGCTTGAGCTTGCGCTTTGGCTGGAGGCGGAGCGAATGACGTTTCTGAAGATTGACCAGGAATCGTTCGATACTGAACGCAAGGTGGTCGAGGAAGAACGGAGAATGGATCTGAATCAGCCATACGGGACGTTGTATGAGAAGCTGATGGCGGAGGTTTTTAAGGTACATCCGTATCGCTGGACGCCAATAGGCAAGATACCGCATCTTCGAGCGTCCTCGGTGCGGGAGCTGCGGGATTTCTGGACAAAGTATTATGTGCCGAGCAATGCGACGCTGATTATTGTCGGTGCGGTAAAACACGAAGAGGCGCAGCGATTGGCGAAACGCTATTTCGGATGGATACCTCGCTACGATGAGCCGGCGAGGGTTGCGGTCAAGGAGCCTGCGCCGACGGGGAAGCAAACGGTCAAGCTTGAGGAAAAGAACGCGCCTGCACCCGCGGTTGGGGTGGTGTACCGGACGGTACCAATCAACCATAAAGATTCGGTTGTGTTTGACCTTATGGCGGAGATTCTCGGCGGCGGCAGGAGCAGCAGATTATATCGTGAGCTGGTGGCGGAGAAACAATTAGCTGTGGCCGCGGCGGCTGAGTCGTGGTCGCTGGAGCAGGACGGGTTGTTTGGCGCGGGGGCGGTAATGTCACCTGCGAGCAAAGACGCGAACAGTATTCTCGCGATTATCGAGAGACATATTTCGCGGCTGCGGAATGAGCCGGTGAGCGAGAGAGAGCTGATGAAGGCGAAGAACCAGATGCTTCGGCGTCTGGTGACGGGGAACCTGCAGATTGAGAGCAAGGCGGAGATGTTGGGCAGTGCGGCGGTGGAATATGGGGACGTTTCGCAAGTCAATCGGCGTCTGGATGAAATACGAAAGGTGACAGCGGCGGACATTCAGCGGGTAGCAAATGAGTATTTAACAGATAAGAGGGAGCTGGAGGTCAAGGTTGACCGGAACCTGCCCGGGGCGGCAGGCAGTATGCCCGGCACAGAAAAGGAAGAGGATGCGCCGATTACGGCGGAGTCTGAGAAGGTTTCGCCGAAGCCCGGGCGCGGCGGACTTGAGCGCGGCGAGGACTGGCCAAAGGAAGCTCCGGTCGTCAAGGCCGCGGCTGCAAAGATAACGCCAAAATACAGCAGTAAAAAACTAAAGAATGGTTTGAAAGTGCTTGTGGTGCCGAACCGAGAGGTGCCTTTTGTAAGTATTCAACTGGGGCTTTTGTCCGGCGGATGGACAGAGAGCAAGCCTGGGACGGCGGCGATGACGATGCAGATGCTCGCCAAGGGGACGAGCAAACACAGCGAGGGCGAACTGGCAGATGAGCTGGAGACATACGCAATCAGCATTGCGGGGACAGGGGACATGGATACTGGCACGGTCAACGCAGGATGTCTGACAGAATATACCGGGCGGGCGATGGAGCTGCTCGGCGAGGTGGTGCTGGCTCCGACTTTCCCAGAGAAGGAGTTCGAGAAGCTGAGAAAACAGGTCCTTACTTCGCTGGCGGTTTCGTCGGAGGAGCCTGAGTACATAGCTGACAGGGAATTTCGGCAGAGGCTGTATGGCGAACATCCATATTCGCGGACGGCGACGGGCGAGGTCGGGGACGTTAATGCGCTGGTTATCGAAGATTTGAAGGGATGGTGGGGCAAGTTTGCGCGGCCTGATACGGCGGTGCTGATATTCTCTGGAGATATCGAGCCGAAAGAGGCGTTCGAATTAGCGGAAAAGACGTTCGGGGGCTGGAAGGCAGCTGGTGAACGGCCTGGTATAAAAATACATAAGCCCGCTGAGGCAGCGGAGACGCATATATATTTGGTGGACAAGCCCGGGAGCACGCAAAGCCAGATTCGAGTCGGGCAGAGAGGTATTACTCGGCACGATAAAAGATATTTTGTGAGCCGAGTAGTGAGCAATTATTTCGGATGGTCTTTTAACAGCCGACTGAACGAGAGCATTCGTGTTGCGAAGGGATTGACTTACGGCGTCTGGGGCGGCTGGACAGCGAATCGTTTCGCGGGAGAATTCGAGGTCGGCACCTTCAGCAAAACAGAATCGACTGTTGAGGCGGTTCGCGCGGTCCTCGAAGAAATTGGACGGCTGAAAACTGACGGCCCGAGTAATGATGAGCTTGAAAAAAGCCAGTCGTATATTATCGGCAGCTTTGTGAGGGGACGCGAGACGCCTCAACAGATTGCGGGCGATTTGTGGCTGATTGAATCGCAGGGACTCGGCAAGGATTATCTTACAAGACTGCTCGAAGGGATTGCCAGGGCCAAACAGACAGATTGCGAACGTTTGGTTCGAGATACGGTAGAGCCTGATAAGCTGGTAATAGTTGTTGTCGGTGAGGCGGAGAAGCTCAAAGAGGAGTTGGAAAAGATTGCGCCGGTTACCGTTGTGGCGGCAAAAGCTTTGTAGAGTCGCCGTGCCGGCGACTGCTAAACAGAGAATTTGGTGGGGCCCTTCGACAAGCTCAGGACAGGCAAGCCCCCGCCCTACTGGATTCCCGCTTTCGCGGGAATGACAGAGAGTTATTCGAGGTTGACTTCATCCCGATAAGCGGGGACGGAGACGGGCCAGCCGGTCTGCTTTTTGATGTAATCACCAAAGTTAGTTGCGCTTTTGGTTTCGCCGTGGACGATGAAAATTTTTCGCGGGGGCGTTTGCAGGCCTTTTAGCCATTTGAGAAGCTCTTCCTTGTCGGCGTGCGCCGAGAAGCCGTGTATGCGGACGATTTTGGCTTTGACCTGTCGCTGTTCGCCGAGTATTCGGACCGGGTTTGCGCCATCGACGATTTGTCTGCCGAGTGTTCCGACGGCCTGATAGCCGACGAACATTATATAGTTTTGCGGTTCGGAGATATTGTTGACGAGGTGGTGTTTGATTCTTCCGCCGGTGCACATGCCGGAGCCGGCGATTACCATAATGGTGCCTTTTATATCGTTAATGGCCTTTGACTGTGCGGCGTTGCCGGCCATTTGCACCTGCGGCAGATTAAAGGGTGAGCCGAACTTTTTAATGAACTGGGCCATTTGGTCATCGAACAACTCGGAATGGCGCTTAAAAACTTCGGTAATCTTCGAAGCCATCGGGCTATCGAGGAAAATTTTCATGGAAGAAGATATTGTTTTTTCGAGGAGCAGTTCTTTTATGTAAAACAGTATCTCCTGAGAACGTTCGAGCGCGAAGCTGGGGACTATAATTTTCCCGCCTGCTTTTTTCGCGGCGTTTATGACTTCGCCCATTTTATTTTTTACGTCTTTTGTTTCCTCGTGTACCCTGTCCCCATAGGTTGACTCGATGAGGATATAATCGGCGGCGTCAAAAACGGTCGGGTCGCCTACTATGGGGCTGTCGGGCCTTCCGATATCACCTGAAAACAGGATGATTCTTTCCTGGCCGTTCTGTCTTACCTTTGCCCTTATGATTGAAGAGCCGAGAACATGGCCGGCGTCGTAGAAAGTGGCTTCGACGCCGTCGCCGAGGGGTACAGCTTCTCTGTAATCTACCGGCGAGAAGAGGGGGAAACAGGCCTGCGCATCCTCGATAGTATAAAGCGGTTCCTCCGGATAGGAACCTTTTCTGCCCTGCTGGGCGTGTCTTTTGCGTTTATATTCTGCGTCTTCTTCCTGTATCTTGGCTGCATCCAAAAGAATAATCTGCGCGATCTCTGCGGTGGCGGGGGTGCAATGTATCCTGCCCTTGAAACCTTCTTTGACGAGTTTTGGCAGCAGGCCGCAATGGTCGAGATGAGCATGGGTAAGGAGGACGGCATCGATGTTTTTGGGCGGTATCGGGAAGGACGCCCAGTTTCTTTCTTTGAATTGCCGTTCCTGATAAAGGCCGCAGTCTATAAGAAGCTGGGTGCCATTAGCTTCAAGGCCGTGACACGAGCCTGTAACGTTTTGAGCTGCGCCGAGAAACCGTAATTTTATCTGCATATTTTACCTCACTGCTGTAAACACGGAGTCTACGATATAGAGGGGATAAAGTCAAGCGGCGGGTCATGGACTTGCTGGGATCTCCGCTTCACTTCGAAAAGTTGGACAATTTTTTTTTGGGGGGGGTAAAGGTTGACCGCAGAGGTCGCAGAGAAATTAGCCACGGATAAACACCCCCGCTGCTGCCTAATGGCAGCAAGACGTGGGGGCTGCGCAGATTTACACAGATTATTTACCACGAAAAAAGCTTGTTTTCTATCACCATTTAACAATACAATGATCCCTTAAGGGCGGAAGATAAACACACCTTTGGCTATCAACGTTGCCGTCCAGCAAACGATTGAACAAGCAACGGGAACTTATTATGCTTATACTGGCAGAAATAATCTGCGTTTCCCGTTTTATACAGACTGTATAAGCATTGTTTGGCAAAGAAAGCAGATGTTAAATATACAACGCTTACAAAAGTCGAAAGCGGTATCGTTAACAAGACAAACATTCAAACTATGGCAAAAATTGCCAAAGCCCTTGGTGTTTCGGCTGATGAATTGTTGAAATAAATATGGAAATAATTGGCATAATAATTTTAATACTTATAATTTGGGGGGTTATTTCTGGTATTAGAACCTCGATTAGAAAAAAAAGATATGAGGAGAAAATAATAAGAGATGTTGGACCAGTTCTCGAAAAAGCACTTTCCGAATTAGAAGTTTCGGCTATGGACATAGATTTTATTGGCAAAAAAGTAAAAGAGTTAAAGGGGTTTTTTGAGGAAAATAAAATTATTCTAAAGAATGAAAATGATGAGGTGATTAATATTTGACCAAGATGTGGAGACACTTTGACCGTGAGGACGGTTAATTGGTACGGAAAAATTTTTGGTTGTCCGAATTATCCTGAATGTCATCATCTAAAAAAAGTGAAAGATATAAAAGAAGGTACATTCTATAATCTTCATTTTTAAATTCAGATTAAACTTTTATTATGACAATATCAAATATAAAAGAATTTAGAGAAAAAGAAGAGCTTTTTTCTAAAAAGGCAAAAGAAATTGATGAAATTAAAAATGTCATTAAAAATTTGGAACTTCGTGTTGGTAGAAATGCTAAAAATAGCCAAAATATACTAGAAGAATTATTTAACAAAGAAAAAAAAGAGCTACAAAAAATTGAAGGTGGCATCGCTCAACAGAAGCAAGAATTAAGCAACGAGCGTAATTTTTTTGAACAATTAAAGAAAAAGGGGCTGGAAGCCGTAACTGAAATGGCCAAGGAGAGGCAGTTAGGATTTCCGTGGTTAGCGAAAGCTTACGATGAATATTTTTTACTACAAGAAAAAGAAATTGTTGAATACTTAAAACATAAAAAGCACCCTGCTATTTCAGCAAGCGAGGTAGTGAGAGAACAATCTAAATTACGAAGACAAGCCGAAATAGATAAAAAAATTGCCCAATATCTTGTTGAGTATTATGAAAATATTGCCCCATTTCTCATTGATTTAAAAGAAGAAGTTGATATAGCCACAGAACAAGAACGATCTCTTTTGAAAGAATATTCGGAAGAAGAATTAGAGGACGCAACAACTCAATATCTTTCAAAAGAAGAGTATAGAAAATTGCCCAGCGTAGAAAGAAATCAATTAGCTCTTGATAGATTTTGGAAACGCCCAAAGTCGAAGTGGCTCATTGGGCGTCTTTACGAAAGATATGTCGGTTATTTATATGAGAGTCAAGAACATGATGTTGAGTATGTCGGGATTTTCAAAGGGTTTGAGGATTTAGGGCGAGATCTGATTTGCCAAAAGGGTAAAGAATCTATTGTCATTCAATGTAAAAATTGGGCGAAGTTTAGAACGATTTACGAGAAACATATATTTCAGTTTTTCGGGACGGTCTTTCAATATAAAGACGAAAATCCCGACAAAAAAATTAGGGCAATTTTCTATACATCTACTGAACTTTCTGAATTGGCCCGGAGATTTGCAAACCAGCTTGGTATAGAGCTGAAAGAAAATTTCAAATTTGATAAAGATTATCCATGTATCAAATGCCACACTTCAAAAGTTGATGGGGCAAAAATATATCATCTTCCTTTTGACCAACAATACGATAAAACAAAACTTGAAAAGAAATACGGCGAGTTTTATTGTAAAACCGTTAAAGAAGCTGAAGACGCTGGATTTAGACGAGCCTTTAAGTATAGAATAAATAAGGAAAAGTAAATCTACTTTAGTGGCGAGCCAACTCCGTTGGCACGAAATTCGGCGGCGGAAAAGCGAGGGTGGGCAAAAAACATGATTTTAAAGTCAAAAACCAGCTATTTGCATATTTACAACAAGCCGTTGTTGGCTTACTCCGTGGCAAAGTAAGCGTGAACTCAAGTCGCGCTGGTGACGATTTCGGTTTTGCAGTTCGGAAGAGCGGCGAGGAATTTTCGGCCATAAGATTTGCTGATTATCCTGTTATCCAAGACAACGACGATGCCGGTGTCTGTTTTGCTTCGAATCAATCTTCCGAAGCCCTGCTTGAATTTCAGGATTGCGGAAGGCAGTTGATAATCATTAAAGGGGTCGCCTCCCTGCTGTTTTATCTGTTCGAGCTTGCCCGCGATTAACGGCTGGTCAGGTACGGCAAAGGGAAGGCGAACAATAATCACATTGCTAAGGGCTTCGCCGGGGACATCAACACCCTGCCAGAAGCTATCAGTTCCAAATAAAACAGCGTTGTCCTCGGCCTTGAAGAGTTTTAAAAGAGTAGTCCTGTCAAACTCCGCGCCCTGCTGGAGCAGCCTGATGCCATTTTCGGCGAATGAGTCGGCGCATTTCTGTGCGATTGCTTCGAGCATCTGGTAGCTGGTAAAAAGGACGAAGGCCCTGCCGTGTGTTCTCTGGACGTATTTGCTGATGGCCTGTGCGGCAGAATCAATAAAAGCAGGGTCGTTCGGGGCGGGAAGGTCTTTTTCTATATAGAGTGTGACCTGGCCGGCATAATCGAAAGGTGAGCCAAGTTTAAGTGTCTTGAAATTATCCAGACCAACGCGGCTGGTGAAGAATTCAAAGCCGTTTTTGTCGTCTGCGGCTGAGCCGGTGCTTAAAGTTGCGCTGGTAAGTATCACCGATTCGTATTTATCAAACAGGCAGGTTTTTACACTCGGCCCGACATTCAGCGGCGCGCTTCTCAAACGCGTAGCACGGGCAGCGGGTTCAACCCAATAGACAATATCATTCTGCTGCTGGGCCAGGAAGGAATCCAAATCCTCAATCAGGGCCGAGCAGCGGTCGATGAGGCGTATAATCTCGAATTTTTCATCGACGTCTCCGCGTGTTTTTGCCAGCTCAGCCAATTCGGCGTGCAGGTTTTTCAAATGTCCCGTCAGATTATCCTCGATGAAATTTCTGTAACATCTGCCGGCGGTCTCGTCCTTTGTCTGCTCGTACCATTTGTTGACCTGGCTGAAGAACTTCCTCGATTCTTTAGTTACAAGAGCGACGATATCAATAGCCCTGTGGGCGTTTATATAAGTCAAAAGCCCTTTATGGGTCCGGGGGTTGTAAAGGGCGTCGAGGATGGACTTGACGGTGTAGTTACTGACATTTATTCCGAAATGGTCCTCGGCGACGTGCTCGATATTGTGGGCCTCATCGATAATTACGTATTTATACTCCGGCAAAACCGACGCGCCCTGCGCTTTGAGCACAAGGTCGCTGAACATCAGGGCGTGGTTTGCGACAATAATATCAGCGTTATCCAATCGCCGTCTGGCGCGCCAGTAAAAACAATTATTGAAGCAGGGACATTTTCTGCCGCGGCAGTTGCCATGCTCGCTTTTGACGGCGTCCCAAATGTGATTTTTCGGCATAATCGGGATATCGCTCAGCGAGCCGTCTTCCGTCTGGTTGACCCATTGCCTTATTATCGCGAGGGTTGAGCCGAAGTCATCGAACATCGTCGCCTGTCTGTGGATCGCAAATTCGAGTCGGCGCCTGCAGAGGTAATTGCCTCGGCCTTTGGCGAGAACGGCGGTAAATGTTTGCGGCATGGCCTTGGCTAAAAAGGGGATGTCCTTATTTATTAACTGTTCCTGAAGAGTGATGGTAAAGGTGCTGATGAGGACTTTTGTTTTTTCCCTGTGAACCAATTCTATCGCGGGGACAAGATACGCGAAGCTTTTGCCGACGCCCGTACCGGCCTCGGCGACTAAACGCTTATGGTCAACAAAGGCATCTTTGATTGCACAGGCCATTTGTATCTGCTGCCGGCGAAACTCATATCCGCTGAACGACCGGGCGACTAACCCGTCAGCAGAGAGAACCTCTTCGATACCCAAAGATGTATTAGCTTTTATCATCGGCAGTGTTTAAAAACAGCAGAGAGTGACAATATACAGAAGGACAGTTTCGCTCCTTCGACCCTGCCTGGGGCAGGCCTTTTTATTTTTTTCTATTTCGACTGCCCTTCCACTTTGATGATGCTTTGCGAATCAGACGGGACAAACTTGGCTTCATCAGCAGGGCCAGGCGCACTTTCTTCGATGACCTTTTTAAGAGCAAGCACGGCGGAATCCTGCGGCATCATTTTGTACGCCTCCTCGATGGATTCTTTGGCCTTATCGAATCTATCCATCTGGTAGTACACATAGGCGAGCAAGAACTGCAGTTCGGGGGCGTTGCTTTTGCCCAGCCATTCTTCAACATCAACTATGCGGCTTTCGAGCTTGTCCTTATCGCCCACCATAGCTACAAGGTCGATTTTGAATCTTACGTACTCAGGGAAAATGTTCAAGGCCCTTGAAAGGAAGAGGGCGCTGCTCATATATTCGCCCGAAGCAAAAAGGGCATGGCTTTTCCCGGCGTATGCAAGCGGGTCGCCGGGCTTGTAAAGTGACGCCAGTGTATAGGCGTCGGCGGCACGATAATATTTGCCCTGCTTAAGATAGAATTCTCCGGCACGCATATTCTGATTAAATTTGTCGTCCGAATAAGAGGCAAAAGTTTCATAAGTGCCCAAGATGTTCTCGGTTCTGGCAGCGGATAAATCCGTTTCGGCGAGTTTCTCGGCCTGAGAAAGCTCCTGCTTTTGCCCCTCTTTGGATGATTTTTTGTCTTCTTTGCCTGCTGCGGAGGAGACGGCGGGCTTTTCAGGCTGCGGCGAAGATTGTGTCCGCTGGATTTCTTTTTCCAAAGTATTAATCTGCTGCTTCATCTGTTCGTAAACATCAAGCTGTTTATCCAGGCTTCGAGGCGAAGTCGCAGTAAACATGGTTTCGGCATTTTCTTCGCCGAGGCGCCCTTCTTTTGTCAATGCCATTTTGGAATCAGCAGGGATGTTTCCGTCCACGGGTTTCAATAATTGTTCGTTGAGGAAGCTTGTCGGCATTTTCTTAAGCCCGGCGTCGCTTTGCTGTTTCAGGTCTGGCCCAAGTTGCTTTGGCTGCTGCTGGTATTGCTGTTGGGTCAGCCGGCCGGGGGAGTCTTTGGCCATCTCAGAAGAAATTAATTTTTGCATTTCCTCCGGCGTCATCGACATCGGCCTTAAGCGTCCGAGGGACACAGCGGACGCCGAGTCGAGCACTTCATCGCGGCGCTGCGGCAAGTTCCCGCTGAGATAAGACTGAACAGAATAAGCGTTAATACTCGTGGCCAGTGCGGAGGTACGCGGAATCGCGGAGGTCACTGCCTGGGTCGGCGAATAATACGGGCTGTACCCAAGGGTGTAACGATTATAACGACCGAGGTCTTCGGCTCCGACAGAATCCCTCATAAACGAATCGAGCGACGACGAAGGAAGCGTAGTTCCGAAATCTGAAGGTGAGCGGTACGGGACTGAGCCGCGGAAATAGTCTCCGCCCCTGACATTTCCGGTAACGAGCTGGTTACCTGTGTTGGCCGGGTTAGGGCTGCGAACCAGGCCTTCTCGCCGAACGCTCGGCGGAGTTGTGGCCGGGCTGATATAATTTTCAACAGCCGAGGCGGCTTCTGAGGAAACAGCGAAAAACAGCAAACCGGCAATAATATACGTTCCTGCTCTTTTCATACTATTAAACACTATTTTCCAAAAAAGCATGTTCATAATCATCAGGCCATCTCAAAAATTATTATGTCTTTTTATACTTCGGCTTTTCCGCCCAACTAAGTTTGGTCGCCAAAGTATCCCACTGCGTCCTTAGCGGATTGTTGACCACGAGAAAATCGTTCTCGTTCCTTTCGATTTTCACTATATCGCCCATCGACAGTTCAGAGTAAATTTGTCCATCGACAGAAACGGTAGTACCTTCATTGACACTGACTCCAAAAATCTCCACCTTGCTGTCGGCATTTATAACAACCGGCCTGAAGCTGAGGGAATGGGGACAAATAGGAGTAATAACCATCGCCTGCATGTTCGCCGAGAGAATCGGTCCTCCCGCGGAGAGGTTATAAGCAGTCGAGCCTGTTGGAGTAGAAATTATAAGGCCATCGCTTAACAATCCGTCTATGGCGGACTGGCCATCAACGGACATCTTCAACTCAATCATTCTGTAAGGCGGTCCGGCAGTGATAAAAACATCATTGCTGGCGGCGGAGGAGAATATTTCCCGGCCATCGCTGAAAATTGCGCATTTGAGCATCATTCGTTTCTCTATGCGCAGTTTTGCCGAGATCAAAGAAGGGAAAAAATCCTTAAGTTCCTGCAGGCTGAATTCGGTGAGGAAGCCAAGTTTGCCGAGGTTAACGCCTATGACCGGCACATTGACCTGACTGAGCTGTCTGGCAGCGGAGGTTATACTTCCGTCGCCGCCGAAGACAACCGCAAAATCAGCATCCTTTAAAATATCAACGGTGCATTTGTCTATGCCGAAGCTGGCAATGATATCGGCCCTGCCCTTGGCGAAAGCGAGAAATTCGTCAATCACCTCGGTAACGCCTCTCTTTTTCGGGTCGCCGAAAATAACAAATTTTGGCAAATTGCCTCTGGCCATTTTGGAATTGCCCTATTCCGCGTTATTGCCGAATGATTATCGGGCTAAGTTTAATATTTCTTTTGCCGTCTGTGCTATTTTATCGGCATTTATACCACCCTGCATAAGCTGCGCGTTGCGGGAATCGTGCTTCAAAAACACCCTTGGCATACCGAGGGTTATAATCGGCACTGTAATCCGGCCGAGTCCGGCGGCGGCCTCGAGCACGGCAGAGCCAAAACCGCAGGCAAGGCCGTGGTCTTCCATTGTTATTATACCTTTATACCGACCGAGCAAAGAAATAATTTCCTTATCAAGCGGAGCGGCAAATCGTGCGTTTATCACATCGACACCGATACCTTCCTTATCCAGCAATTGAGCGGCTCGAATAGCTTCGGTGAGCACGGTTCCGTAAGCGACAAGCGCGATAATCGACTTGGGGTTTTTTTTGACGAAGACGGCCTTGCCTAATTCGAAGGGCTGGGTACAAGCTGTCCTGTCCAGTTCATCCGATGGAACAATGTCCCTTGGATATCTCAGGCAGACCGGTTTATTTTCCGCCAGTGCAAATTCCAAAGCCAGTTTTAACTCGCCCTCATCAGCGGGCGCGACCAGTACCATATTCGGCATCATTCTCAAAAAGCCGATGTCCATCAGGCCGTGATGAGTCGGGCCGTCCGAGCCGACAACACCCGCCCGGTCGATACAAAAAACGACGGGCAGGTTCTGCATCGCTACTTCCTGCGCTATCTGGTCGAAGCTTCTCTGCAGGAAGGTCGAATAGATACAGACGACGGGTTTTAAGCCTGTCTTCGCAAGACCGGCGGCAATATCCACAGCGGCGCTTTCGGCAATACCGACGTCGTAAAATCTGTCTGGGAATTTTTTCTGAAAATCGGTCAGGCCCGTCCCATCGCACATCGCGGAGGTTATAGCGATAATTTTGCTGTCTTTTTCCGCCAGGCTGGTCAGGTGCCGACCGAAAACATCGGTGAAGTTGCTCGCCGGCGCTGCGGAAGCCGCGACGGGAGCCTCTATAGCGTCTCCATTTATTTTGAAAGGCCCGGTCGAATGAAACTTCCGCGGGTTATCATCGGCGGGACCGAAACCTCTGCCTTTTTTGGTATAAATATGCAAAATCGCTGGGTGATTCAAATGCGACAGCGCTTTGAACAATCGCACGAGCGACTCGATGTCGTGCCCGTCAACAGGACCAAAATGCGGGATGTTCAGACTCTCGAACATCTGGCTGGCAGGGAAGACCATACGAATACTCTTTTTGATTCTCTCAACCGCTTCCTCAACGGTTTTACCGATTAAGGGTACATGCTCAAGGATGCTTTTGGTTGTTTTTCGCAGGTCCTCATAGGTCTGGCTGAGGCGGACTTTCGAGAAGTATTTCGCTACCGCGCCCTGAGTAGCATCGATAGCCATGGAGTTGTCGTTCAGGACTATAAGTAATTGCCTCTTTACCAGTCCGAGATTATTGAGCGCCTCGAAGGACAGGCCGTTGACGATACTGGCATCTCCGACGAGGGCGACGATTTTGTCGTTTTGCCCGGTTTGAGACTGTCCCATCGCCATTCCAATAGCCGTGGCTATGGATGTCCCTGCGTGGCCGACGGAAAACTGGTCGTATACGCTTTCCTGCGGAGTTGGAAATCCGCTTAAGCCGTCGCTTTTACGAAGCCGGGGGAAGTCAACCCTTCGGCCGGTTACGATTTTGTGCGCATAACACTGATGGCCGACGTCCCAAAGGAGTTTGTCGGTTTTGAAGTCGAAGACATAATGAAGCGCCAGCGTCAGTTCCACAACGCCGAGGTTGCTGGCGAGATGTCCGCCGGTTTTGCTCACGGAGGTAAGAATCAGCCAGCGTATTTCGTCGGCCAGAAGTTCGAGCTGCTTGACGGACAGCTTCTTCAAATCTTCGGGGCCATTTATTTGTTCCAATAAGTCAGCCATTAAAATTTTTCCAATTATTTTGTTCTTTTGAGCAGAGCAATCGCGAGATTTCGCAGGTTGTCGGCTCTTCGGCCAAAGGGTTCTAATGCCGCTATAGCCTCGTCGGCTAATTTTTTTCCGAACAGTTTTGATTCTTTCATTCCGATTACGGCAGGGTAAGTTACCTTGCCCGCTTTAGCATCTTTGCCGGCTGTTTTGCCGAGGTGTTCGCTCGAAGCACAAACGTCAAGAATGTCATCAGCTACCTGAAAGCCAAGACCAATCTTCAGGCCATATTCGCAAAGACGGTCGAATTCGCCTTTCTCTGCCTCGGCGCAAATGGCGCCCATCGCAGCTGCGCAACGAAACATTTTTGCGGTCTTGTTGGTATGGATGTATTCCAAAACTTCCCTGCTGCCCAGGCCTTTTTCGGCCTTGAGGTCCGCCATCTGGCCTGCAATCATCCCAGCCGATCCGGCGGCCTGAGCCAATTCGCCAATCAATCTGACAGCGACAGTCGGGTTATCAATTTCTTTTGCCAAAATCTCGAAGGCGAGCGTCAAAAGGGCGTCACCTGTAAGGATAGCCGTCGCCTCATCGAAGGCCTTGTGGCAGGTGGGCTGTCCCCTGCGGAAGTCGTCGTCATCCATCGCGGGCAAATCATCGTGGACGAGGGAGTATGTATGCACCATTTCAATCGCCGAGGCCGCGATCTCGGCATTGCGGTTTACTTTGCCTTTGATAAGTTCGCAGCACCAGAGAACCAGCGCCGAACGCACCCGCTTACCGCCAGCGTTGAGCGTGTAGGTAATTGCCTCTTTCAAAACACCGGCAATATCCGTTCGCCCGGCAATAAGCCCAGACAGCGTATCGTTTACAAACTGCGCTTTCTCGCTTAGCTGAGCATTAAAATCGTCATTAATAACGTCATTTACAGACATATACAGTCCGGTGAAGGCTATAATTTTGCGTTTTTGACCAAAAGTTTGTATTATATCCGGCGTTCACGAATTTTACAGCAAATTATGAATACCAATAGATTGTTAATTCTCGGCGTTACCGCGTCAGGAAAAGGCCGATTGGCCTTTGATTTGGCGGAAAGCTTAGATGCTGAAATAATCAGTATCGACTCGATGAAGGTCTATCGTCGAATGGACGTCGGCACCGCCAAGCCGTCGAGGCAGGTGCGCGAGCGTATCAAATATCATCTAATTGACGTGGTTGAGCCGAGCGAATCCTTCAGCGTCGGGAGATTTCTCGATTTGGCCTACGAGGTGATGGAGCAAATAGAGAGCCGGGGCAATAGAATAGTCGCGGTCGGCGGAACGGCACTTTATATAAAGGCTCTGTTGTACGGTTTGTTCGATGGGCCGGGAAGCGATAAGCAGATACGTGCCGAGCTGGAGGCCGAGGCGCAAGCCGGGGGGCAGGGGGAATTATACCAGAGATTAAAGGAAATCGACCCTGCCGCCGCGGAGCGCATCAGCCAACAAGACCTTAAACGCATAATCCGCGCGCTGGAGGTTTACAAGCTCACCGGCAAACCGATTTCGAGTTTTCAGCAGCAGTTCGACGCGGAAAAGCCTCTGCACAACTGGACGATAGTCGGGCTGCGAAGAGAAAAAACCGTTGAAAGCGGCCGAATAAATCAGCGGGTAAAAAAAATAATCGCGGCTGGTCTTGTCGATGAGGTCAAGGCCCTGCTGGCTGAAGAAAAACCTTTAAGCAAGCAGGCCCGATGCGCAATCGGCTACGCCGAGATAATTGACTATCTAAACGGCAAGACTAATCTGGAAGAGGCAACGGAACTGATAAAGAAAAACACGCGGCGTCTTGCCAAGGGGCAGAGGACGTGGTTTAAGACCTTCAAAGACGTTAACTGGCTCGATGTCGCTGCTGATGAAACATCCGAGGAAATCCTCAGCCAAGCAAAAGGGGTAATAGAAGGTAAACAATAACAGATGAGATTTTGCTCAGACAGCTTGTAGTTGTCGCTCAGCCCGCAGGAATGTAGCGGTATCGCCCAGAACGAGCTGCTTTATCAGGCCGGCAGAGACCGAAGTCAAACCCAGACTGAATATCTTTTCCTCGACCATCGAGGCAATCGTCCTGGCGGTTTGCCTGGAAACATCATAGTTAGTTACGAGGGTCTCGACTATTTTAGATTTGTCCCAGCGGCGGCGGGGGTGTGATTGTTGTGTCCCCCAGAGCATTTCCGCGTCGGCGAGTTGTTGAACATCAATCGAAACAACCTCGGTCCGGGAGCGCTTAAGTTTGCGGTTAAAATAATGCTCGCTGAGCACAATTGCGGCGTCTTCATACATCGTGGCGGTCAGAACAGCTTTTATTACAGAGAAAATCTCGCCGCTGGTTACAGAGCGCGGGTTTTTGCCGTTCCGGCGCAAGCCATCGTCCCGACCTGGTTCGACTCTTTCGGCTACGCTCAAGACAGGTTCGCCGGCCACAAGTTGGTCGGGGCAGGTCTGACGATAAAGAAAATAAGTTACCACTTCCGCAAGCTGTTCGGCGACGTAAATATCCGCCTGCCCATCGCCTGCGAGGGCATTACCGATAGCGCCAATGACCTTTGTGTGCAAATATTCCTCGACGCTGCCATCGGCCTTCACAACTTTAAGTTTTACCTTCGTCCCCACCTTTTGCCTCCATGCAAAATCTAACAACTGTTTAATCTGTTTTATCTCAACCTTCAAAAAGTTTCGGCTGGCCGCTATACTCGGCCTCCTGAATAGCCTGGCTTACCTCTTCAAGCAAATCGCCTGCGTCGTCGAAGTCCCGATAGACGCTCGCAAAGCGGATATACGCGACCTTATCAATTCCCCGCAGGTGCTTCATCACGCTCTCGCCGATGAAAGCGGAGGAGACCTCCTTGTCGAAATTTTTAAATATCTCCTCTTCAACCTTGTCAGCTACCTGCTGAATCTGTTCAACCAAGACAGGTCTTTTATAACAGGCCTTCTGCAAACCTGAGATGATTTTATCTCTGTCGTAAGGGACACGGGAGCTGTCCTTTTTCACCACGCAGAGCTTAAAACTTTCGCTTACTTTTTCATAGGTAGTAAAGCGCTTCTTGCATACCAGGCACTGGCGTCTGCGCCTGATTGCCCTGCCGGTATCGCTCGAACGCGAGTCAACAACCCTGTCGCGATCCTCCCTGCAAAACGGACATCTCACGGATTAAGCCCACCTCAAAAAATATAACAAAAGCCATTTGCGATTTATTAGAACAACACTACATCTCGTTGATTCTCCTATTGTAAACCCAACATATAGTATGTCAAAGAAAATCTTGCAAAACTTTGGAAGGTTTGCACCGCCTTACAGAGCCGCGACAGTCGAAGACAGAAACGGGGGGTGGCAATCTCTACTTGTTGTCATTCCGCACTTGATGCGGAATCCAGCATTATCGACTATCCCCTATCGACTAACGACTAATTCGTGCCCCACCAATTCCGCCCAAATCCTCTTTGTTTAGCAGTCGCCGGAACTTGTCCTTCGTAGCCTTCTTGTCCGCCATAGCTTCAGCGACGGCGGAGGCGAAGTAGGACGGCGACTCATTACCAATTTCGCTTCGATGGGCCTTTTCACTAACTTTTAATCATATCGATGATATCAACGAAATGATCCTCGATGCAATGACGGGGTTGTCATTCCGAGCGCAGCCTGCGGTGAGCATGTCGAACCGTCGAGGAATCTATTATTAAAAGAGGTTGCCATTCCTGCGAAAGCAGGAATCCAGATATGTAGGGTGGGGTTTACCACCCAAACCCTGCGCCCTACGTGGTGCCAGAGCTAAATTTTGCCGTTGTAAACGAGTAGATTTGGGGGTAAAATGGGGTGAGCAACAGGGAGCGAAAACATACACGAAATATGAAACTGTTTCCGTTCTATACAGACCAATTATTGTTGGACGCGGAAAACCTAAATACAATCAGGGAATTGTTATGAAAAACGATTTGGCTATTTTCGAAGAATACAAAATCCGCCGTCTATACGATGAAAAAACAGAAACATGGTTTTTTTCGGTGGTGGATATTATCCAGGCGTTGATACAACAGCCCGATTACCAAACAGCCAGAAAGTATTGGAATAAGCTGAAAGAACGGCTGAAAAAAGAGGGAAGCGAAGCGGTGACAAATTGTCACCAGTTGAAAATGGTTGCTGATGACGGGAAAATGCGGCTGACTGATGCTGCCAATCCCGAAACGCTGTTGCGGCTGATTCAATCCGTTCCAAGCCCCAAAGCCGAGCCGATTAAACTATGGCTTGCCAAAGTCGGTTATGAGCGAATGCAGGAAATGGCCGACCCGGCAAGGTCGATCGACAGGGCGAGGGAAAACTGGCAAAAACACGGACGCAGCGAAAAATGGATTCAGCAGCGGATGATGGGGCAGGAAACCCGCAATAAGCTCACCGACTACTGGAAAGACCACGAAATAACGAAAGACGAAGAGTTTGCCATTCTAACCAATATCATTCATCAGGAGTGGGCGGGCGTAACGGTAAAAGAGCATAAAAGCATCAAGGGCTTGAAGACGCAAAACCTGCGAGACCATATGAGCGAAGCGGAACTGATATTTACCGCATTGGCGGAACTTTCAACCCGTCAGATTGCCGAAAGCACCGAAGCCATGGGTTTGCCGGAAAACGAAGTGGCCGGCAAAAAAGGCGGCGGTATTGCCAAAAAAGCGCGCCTCGAACTGGAAGAAAAAACAGGCAAACGCATTGTTTCCGGGGAGAATTATTTGCCGCCGAAATCTGGTAAAAAGCTACGCGGGAAATAATATGAAAGAAGCAACCAGAACTTTTTAAACAGAAAAGTAAGCAATAGTTATGAAACGTCTAAATATCATACTTAAATGCATATCCGTATTGCTGCTGGCTATTTCAATAGGAGGTTACTTTTTTTTTGGCCTACCGGCCTCTTCCTTTTTCTTTGTATTTTCGGTTCTTGTGTTTTGTGTTAGCTGCAATAATAATGAAAATTTATTTAAAGGAGATTTATTTTGCAATATAGTTCTTATTGGATTGATACTACTCAATGTTCCGGATTGCCTGTGGTACTATTGTGGCAGTAGGATTTTATCGGATGCGGAACGTGTAGACCTGTGGATATTCCCGCTCTTGGTGCGACCCAGTTTTTTGATTTTGTTTATTGTTTTTATTATATATTTGCTGATTCGTTTTCATTTGGGACATTATGATTTCAAGAAAATACATCTCCTACTGCTCTTCGCAATAGTATTAGCATACGCAGTTAAATTTTATATCTACGACTCGAGTGAAAAACTCTTTCTAAACGGAATGGCGAGAACCGTAAATACACAAATTGATACATCATCAATCCTTAACTGGTTGCCACAACACCAGGTTCCTTCAAAAGAACCTGAAATTCCACGAAGTTCCTATTATCTTAAAGGCGTGGGGCGAGTTCCAGTAATTGTCAAAGAACAGCCTGAGTATATCAAACAGTTTTCTACAAGCCATTTCATAACCTAAAATCTTATTTATTTTAAACTTGCGCCCTGTAAGAACTTATGTAAACTTGGCCATTGAAAGGAGTTTTTTCTATGGCCAAACAAAGATGGAAATTAACAG
>Ga0315276_10001689_pt1 | contig 19854 bp, 13 predicted proteins | sample YL17G05_0_MG_FD_204542 | JGI IMG/M metagenome (GOLD analysis project Ga0315276, IMG submission 204542) | Sediment microbial communities from Yellowstone Lake, YNP, Wyoming, USA - YL17G05_0 | ecosystem: Environmental > Aquatic > Freshwater > Lake > Sediment | place: USA: Wyoming | collected... | reverse complement strand
CGTCGCCCGCCGCGGCAGCAGCAGGATGGGCGCCTCGACCGAGGCGAGCTGCCGCGCCGCAAGGTCCGAGACCTCGCACAGCTCGCGGGCCTGGTCGAGGTCGCGCACCATCAGGGCGAGCGGCTTGCCGAGCCGCAGCTTCCGCTGGCGCAGGCGCGCCACGGCGGCGCCGTCGCGCGCGTCGCACACGAGGTGGAATCCGCCCAGGCCCTTGACCGCCACGATGCGGCCTTCCGCCAGCGCACTTGCCGCGGCCGGGATCGCCGTCTCGCGGCCGGAGAGCGCGGCGCCCCCGGCATCCCAGAGCGCCAGCGCCGGCCCGCAAGCCGGACAGGCGATGGGCTGCGCGTGGAAGCGGCGGTCGCGCGGCTCCTGGTACTCGCGCCGGCAATCCACGCAGAGCGCGAAGCCGCGCATGGTCGTGTTGGGCCGGTCGTAGGGCAGACCCCGCAGGATGGTGAAGCGCGGGCCGCAGTTGGTGCAGTTGGTGAACGCGTAGCCGTGGCGCCGCTCGGCCGGGTCGAGCACCTCGGCCAGGCAGTCGGGGCAGGTCGCCAGGTCCGGCAGCACCAGCGCGGTCTTCACGCCGGCCTCGTCGCTGTGGCGGATCTCGAAGGCCGTGAACCCCGCGGGCGGGAGCCACGCGGCCTCGACGCTCTGCACGAGGGCGCGCGGCGGGCGCTCGGAGACGATCCGCTCGTGGAAGCGCTCGAGGGTCCGGCGCGGACCTTCGACCTCGATGAAGACCCCGCGGGCGTCGTTCAAGACCCAGCCCGGCAGGGCCAGTTCCCCGGCCAGGCGGAAGACGAACGGGCGGAACCCGACGCCCTGCACGGCCCCGCGAACCTCGAGCCGCAGGCGCTGCGGCGAAGCGGGGTGTTCCTCGGGCGTGGCGTCCACCTCCTCTCGCGGGACGGCCCGGCCGGCCGGGGCGCGCGTCCCCTGGACAGTAGACCACAGGCCCCGGGCGGCGCGAAGGCCCACGGGCCCGCCCCCGCCGGGCCCTGCCGCCGACTTGTCGGGCGCGGGGGCACACGGTACGTTTGCCCGGTCTTCGGTCGCCGGACCCCTATCCGCGCGGCATCCCGAAACCACGGAGCCACGATCCCGCGCACAGCTGCGGCCGGGCACGCTCCCCGACAGGAAGGCCCATGAGATACGGCATATTGACCGGAGGCGGCGACGTACCTGGACTCAACTGCACGATCAAGGCGGCGGTCTACCGGGCCGCCGACGCGGGACACGAGTTCGTCGGCATGCGGCGTGGCTGGGCGGGCCTGCTGAATCTGAATCCCGCCGACCCGCGGACCCTGGAGCATCACCTCATTCCGCTCAGCCGCGCGAGCACGCGCACCATCGACCGCAGCGGCGGCACGATCCTGCACACCTCGCGCACGAACCCCGGCCGGGTGGCCCCCAAGGCCCTGCCCGACTTCCTCAAGGGCGACTACACCCAGCCCGGGCCCGAGGGCCGCTTCGACTGCACACCCCACGTCCTGAAGGCGATCGAGCACCTCCGTCTCGACGGCCTGATCGCCATCGGCGGGGACGACACGCTCTCCTACGCGGTGCGGCTGCACCGCGAGGGCGTGCCCATCGTCTGCGTGCCGAAGACCATGGACAACGACGTCCACGGCACCGACTACTGCATCGGTTTCTCGACCGCCGTCTCGCGCAGCGTGGATTTCATCCACGCCCTGCGCACGGTCGCCGGTTCGCACGAGCGCATCGCGGTGGTCGAGTTGTTCGGGCGCTACTCGGGCGAGACCTCGCTCATCTCGGCCTACCTGGCGGGCGCGGACCGCGCCGTGATCTCCGAGGTGGAGTTCGACGTGGACAAGCTCGTGCACTTCCTGGCGGGGGACCGGAAGGAGAACCCCAGCGCCTACGCCATCGTGACCATCTCCGAGGGCGCCAAGCCCATCGGCGGCGAGATGCACCTGAGCGGCGAGGCGGATGCATACGGTCACCAGAAGCTCGGCGGCGTCGGGCTCCATCTCGCGGGAGAGATCGCGAAGCGCTCGGGCATCAACACGCTCTACCAGCAGGTGGCCTACCTGATGCGCTGCGGCGAGCCCGACGTGCTCGACCGCATGGTCGCGACCTCGTACGGGAACCTGGCGACCGACCTGCTGCTGAAGAGGCAGAGCGGCCTCATGGTTGCCCTGCGCGACGGCAAGTACACGACCGTGTCGGCCAACGTCATCGCCGAGGGACACAAGCGCGTGGACGTGGACGAGCTTTACGACGTCGAGCAGTACCGCCCGAAGGTGGCGCACCTGCTCGGCAAGCCGATGTTCCTGTACTAGCAACCACGCCGGCGCACGTGGCCGCGCGCCGGCGGCGTGGGGGCCGCGTGACGCTCCAGCAGGTCCTGATCGGCATCGGCATCGCCTACGGCGGCTCGGAGGCCGTGCTCGCCTTCGCGCTGCGCTCGCGCAGGAACCTGGCGCACGGGTCGGACCGGGGCTCACTCGCGGTCCTCTGGACCACGATCATGCTGGCGATCTTCGCTTCCATCCAGGTCGTGAACCGGGGAGCGGCACGCCTGCCCGGACCGATTCTGACCTGGGCGGCCGTGGGGACCGCGGTCCTGCTCGCGGGGCTCGCGCTGCGCTGGACCGCGATCCTGACGCTGCGCCAGGCCTTCACCGTGGACGTGGCCATCGCGAAGGACCAGCGCATCGTCGACCACGGGATCTACCGCGTGCTCCGCCACCCCGCCTACACGGGCAGCCTGGCGGCCTTCCTGGGCATGGCGCTGGTCTACGGCGACTGGCTGGCGGGGCTCGTCCTCTTCCTCCCCATCGCGGGCGCGTTCTTCTACCGCATCGGCATCGAGGAGCGCGCGCTGCGCGCGGCTTTCGGCGAGGACTACGACCGCTACGCCCGCCGGACGAAGCGGCTGATCCCCTTCCTCTACTGAAGCCCGGCGGCCACCAGCGCCCCGCGGGCCATTCCCCCCATCGGAGCCGACGCCATGAAGCCGCTCTTCACGCTCCTCGCGGTCCTGGCACTCGCCGGCGGAGCCCCGGCGCCGGCCACGACCGCGACGCCCGCGCGAGGCGCCGGCTCAGCCCCGGACGGGCTCTTCCCTCGTGGCGTCGTCGCGGCCCCGGAATCGGTGGCCTCCGAGGTGGGCGCGGCGATCCTGCGCGCGGGCGGCAACGCCGTGGACGCGGCCGTGGCCGTGCACTTCGCGCTCGCCGTCACCTATCCGCGCGCCGGCAACCTGGGCGGCGGCGGCTTCATGCTGGTGCACACCGATTCGGGCGACCTCGCCATCGACTACCGCGAGACCGCCCCGGCCGTCGCCACCCGCGGCATGTATCTCGACGTCTCGGGGAACGTGGCCGATGGACTCAGTCTCGACACGCACCGCGCGGCCGGCGTGCCGGGCTCGGTGGCCGGGATGTGGCTCGCCCACTCCCGCTTCGGCTCGCTGCCGTGGCCGCGGCTCCTCGCTCCGGCCATCCGCATCGCCGAGCGGGGCTGGCGCATCGACGCGCGGACCGCCGCGACCTTCGCCGCGGAGAAGCGCAACAACTTCCGCGACTACTTCCACGGGCCGGCCGGCGGGACGCTCGTCCAGAAGGAACTCGCAGCCACGTTGCGCCGCATCTCCGAGCGAGGCCCCGACGGGTTCTACCGGGGCGAGACCGCCCGGCTGGTGGTCGCGGAGATGGCCCGCGGCGGCGGGCTCATCACGCTCGAGGACCTGGCGCGCTACCGGGCCGCGGTGCGCGTTCCCGTCGCGGGCAGCTACCGCGGACTGCGCGTGGTCTCGATGCCGCCGCCCTCCTCCGGCGGCGTGGCGCTCATCCAGCTGCTCAACCTGATCGAGCGTCACGAGCCCGCGCGGCTCGGGCACGACTCCGCCGCCTACCTGCACCTGGTCGCCGAACTGGAGAAGCGCGTCTTCGCGGATCGCGCCGAGTACCTCGGCGACCCCGACTTCGTGCCGGTGCCCGTCGGGTCGCTGATCTCCAAATCGTACGCCGCGGCGCGGGCCGCGGGGATCACGCCCGAGCGCCGCACGCCGCCCGAAGCCATCCGCTGCGGCGCGGTGGGGCACGGGAGTGAGCAGACCACGCACTTCTCGATCGTGGACCGCCGCGGCAATGCCGTCGCGAACACCACCACGCTCAACGACTCGTACGGCTCGGGCATCGTGGTGCGCGGCGCGGGATTCCTGCTCAACAACGAGATGGACGACTTCTCCGCCAAGCCCGGCGCGCCGAACCTCTACGGCGTGACCGGCGGAGAGGCCAACGCCATCGCGCCCGGCAAGCGCATGCTGTCCTCGATGTGCCCCGCGTTCGTGTACCGCGGGGACGACCTGTGGCTCGTGCTCGGCACGCCCGGCGGGCCCACCATCTTCACGACCGTCTTCCAGGTCATCGTGAACCGGGTGGACTTCGGGATGTCGCTGGCCGGGGCCGTCGCCGCGCCGCGCTTCCACCACCAGTGGCCGCCCCGCGCGATGGACTCCGATCCCATCGACTTCGAGCGCGGGCACGAGCCGGACGACGCGACGCGGAGCGCGCTCGAGGCGCTGGGCTACGTGCTCCGCACGCGCGGCCCGCTGGGCGACGTGCAGGCCATCGAGATCGCGGACGGCCGCGCGACCGGCGCGAGCGACCCGCGCGGCATCGGGCACGCGACCGCGGAGTAGGCGAAGCCTGACCGGCCGCGCCGGGATGCGGTATCGTGCCCGGGCAGGAGTCCGACACCTGGAACGGCCGCCCAAACCGCGCGGCCACGAATCCGACGAGAGGACGCCCCCGATGAACGAGACCTGGCAGGACCTGCTGATGCGCGACCACGAAACGACCGAGAAGGTCTTCGCCGCCATGGAGAAGCCCTTCACCTCCCCCACGGGGCCGGACCCCGCACGGGTCGCGAAGTTCTTCGACTACGTGCGCAACTACGTGGACCGCTGCCACAATCAGAAGGAGGAGCAGCACCTCTTCCCGCTCATCGAGCAGCGCGGCATCCCCCGCCGGAGCGGCCCGCTCAGCGTCATGCTGATGGAGCACGAGGCGGCCAGCGCCCTGCTGGCGAAGCTCGAGCCCCTGGTCCAGGCCTACGCGGCCGGCGACGCCTCGAATCTGGACGCGCTGCGCGCGACCTTCGGCGAATACGCGGCGCTCTGCAAGGACCACTACTGGAAGGAGAACGACGTCCTCTTCCCCATGGCCGCGCGCGTGATGAGCGAGGCCGACGGCGCGGCGGTCGTGCGGGGCATCGGGCAGGTCGAGGCGGCTCTCGGCGCGAACACGCGGGCGGATTACTACCGGCTCGCCGGGGAGCTGATCCAGACGGGCGAGCTGAAGGACCTCTCCTTCGGCGTCGAGCGCGGCGTGCTCGCGGCCATCCTCAACACGCTGCCCGTCGAGCTGTCCTTCGTGGACGCGGACGACACCGTGCGCTACTTCAGCCACGAGCAGTCCGAGAAGATCTTCCCGCGGACCCGCGGCGTGATCGGCGCGAGGGTCCAGAACTGCCATCCGCAGAAGAGCGTGCACGTCGTGAACCAGATCCTGGCCGACTTCAAGGCCGGGAAGCGCGAGGTGGCGGAGTTCTGGATCGACATGGGGCCGCGCAAGCTCCACATCCGCTACTGGCCCGTACGCGACCCGGGTGGCCGCTACCTGGGCTGCCTCGAGACCGTGCAGGACGTCACCGGCATCCGCTCACTCACCGGGCAGAGACGGCTGCTGGATTCCGCCTGAGCGCGCCGGAAGCGGCGCCGATCGAAGAGCCCCAGCGCCTCCACAGGGCGCCGGGGCTCTCGGTGAGGCCCGCGCTCCAGGCGACTCCGCGACGGCGGCGAGGCCCGGAGGAGCGTCTCAGCGCTTGGCGTAGTTGGTCGCGCCGTACCAGTCCACGGCCACGACCGGCTCGTAGCCGATGACCCAGGCGTCGTGACCGGCCGGCAGATGCGAGACCGAACCGGGCCCCAGGTCGAACTCCCGTCCATCCTTCATCCGGACGTGGATCGTCCCGGAGACCACGTACTGGAAGTGGGGCGCTTCGCACCACTCGGTGCCGGCGATCGGCTTGACGTCCACCGACCAGCGCCAGCCCGGCTCGAGGACCAGGCGACCGACCGACCCACCCCCGACGTGAAGCAACTCGACTCTGCCGTGACCGAACGTCCGGATCTCGTCAGCCTTGGCGAAATCCTTCCATTCCACCTTTTCCGCATGCGCGACTGGTGCCATGACCCTGTCTCCTCGCGGCCAGGTTGGATGAATCCCCGGGTGATCACACCCTTGGATGCCGGGTCGTGGCACAAGGGACGAAGGTAAGACTCCCCGCAAGAAGCGCCGCTCCGTTGCCCATGGCAAGACCGGGGGGGCGGGACCTGGATCAGCAGGGCGACGGATGGCTGAGCCCGATGGCGGGCGGCTGCTCCGCGTCTCCGACGAGATTGGCGACCCGCAGGCCTGTGTGCCCTTCTCCCCCACGCCGGGGATGAAGCGCCAGGCCCCGCCTGCCGCCGCACGGGGACAATCACTTGGCGGCGTGGCGCCCCCAAAGGAAGTCCGAATCCTCGACCACCCGCGGAAGTTGGGCTGGGAGCCTGGACCCGCGGTCAATCCAGCCTGGGCATGGACCTGGTGGCCACGACCTCGACCCCGGGCTCCCCGAGGAGGTCCCTGAGCAGGACCTGGCCGACAGACACCGGCGCCTCGACGCGCAGTTGGTGGATAAGGCGAGCCACCTCCAGGACCTTCTCCTTGGGCACCGGCCGGCTCACCTTCACGGGGAGACGGATCCACCGCGCGCCCCGGATCGCCACCGTGGTCGATAGCGCCCGCCGCGGGTCGACGAACTCCTGCCGCGCGTACTTCGCCCCGCGGCCGCACTCGTGGCCTTCCACCTCGACAATGGTCGTCCCCTCGTGGGTCAGCTGCAGCGGGCAGCCAATGGGGCAACCGATGCAGACGAACTCCCTGCGCTCGGTCATTTCTCGTCTCCCGGGTCGCCGCCCGCGCTCTTGGACGGGACGATGTCCACGCGAAGAGTGTCTCCATGGAATCGTTCCAGCGCGTCGGGCTTCAGGGTCATCATGATCATCTCGGCGGGCACCACGAAGCGCAGCTTCTTCTCCGTCAGGTCTCCCACCCGGAGGATGCAGGGCTTCACGGGCTCCTTGCAGCGCAGGTAGATGGTGTGCTCGCGCTCCGGGCTGAGCGTGTGCGGGACGCAGTAGCGGACGTTCTCGCCCGGCGCGAGCCGGATGTTGTCCCGCGGCCGGCGGATGTCCCGCGCCCATTCTCCGGCGAACCGCCCGGCAAGCAGGGACTCCCGGGTGACGAAGTCGACCAGGTCGTGGACGTGCAGCACGTTCCCGCAGGCAAACAGGCCCGGCATGCTCGTCTCCATCGTGCTCGACACCCTCGGGCCGCTGGTGATCGTGTCGAGCATGATGCCCAGGCCCTGGGACAACTCGTTCTCCGGGATCAACCCGATGGACAGCAGCAGGGTGTCGCAGGGGACGTCCCAGGCCCGGGACATGTCGACCCGGAGCGAGCGGTCCACGGGAGCGACGGTCACCTTCTCCACACGGTCGCGGCCGTGGATGGCAACCACGGTCGTGGAGAGGTGCAAGGGGATGCCGAAGTCGTCGAGGCACTGGACGACGTTCCGCGTCAGGCCGTTCGAGTACGGCATGATCTCGAAGACACCCATCACCTCGCACCCTTCCAGGGTGAGGCGGCGCGCCATGATGAGACCGATGTCGCCGCTGCCGAGGATGGCCACCCGCCGGCCCGGCAGGTAGCCCATCATGTTCACGAACTTCTGGGCAAGGCCGGCTGTGAAGATCCCCGACGGGCGGGTGCCCGGGATCCGGAGCGCACCTCGGGTGCGCTCGCGGCAGCCCATGGCCAGGACGACCGAGCGGCACTCGACCGTGTGCAACCCCTGCCGCTCGTGCATCACGCGGACCCGTTTGGAGCCGTCCGAGTCGATGGCAACGCCCGACACGTAGGAGTCCGGGACGACGTCGAGGTCATGCTCCATGACCCGGGTCAGGAACCGCTCCGCGTACTCCGGCCCGGTCAGCTCCTCCTTGTAATAGTGCAGGCCGAAGCCCGAGTGGATGCACTGCAGCAGGATGCCACCCGGTTCCGGCTCGCGATCGAGGACGAGCACCGACTCGGCTCCGGCCTCCTTCGCACCCAGGGCGGCACCCAACCCCGCCGGACCACCGCCCACAACGACGACGTCGTACCTCCGCTCCAGGCGTCCCAACATGGCCTACATCCCTTCCTCGCGCGGCGCGGTGTCGCCCATGGGCCGGACAACCCAGGAATCCCCACCCCGTTTCGTGACCTTCTCGATCGGCAGGTTCAGTCTCCTGGCCAGGATGTCCATGCAGCGGGAGGTGCAGAAACCGCCCTGGCAGCGCCCCATGCCGGCACGGCTGCGGAACTTGATCCCGTCCAGCGTGCGGGCTCCATGGTCGATGGCGTCGTGGATCTCGGCCTCCGTGACCAATTCGCAGCGGCAGACGATGCGGGCGAACTGGGGGTTCCCCTGGATGCGCCGGCGCTGGTCCTCGGTGGAGAGCAGCGCGAAGCGGGGCGGACCCGCGACGTGGGCCACGAAATCCTCCCGGCTCGTCAACTCGAGCCCTTCCCGGCCCAGGATGTCGAGGACGCACTCGGCGATGGCCGGAGCGGCCGTGAGCCCCGGTGACTGCATGCCCGCGGCGTTGATGAAGCCCCGCACCGAGGTCGGACCGATGATGAAGTCGTTGGTGCTGGATACCGCGCGCAGACCGGCGAATTCGGTGATGCAGTCCCGCTCCGTGATCGAGGGACAGAGCTTCTTCACGAAGCCGAAGACCTCGTCGCTGCCGGCGTGGGTGGTGGCGAAGTCGTCCCGGTCGTCCACGTCCTGGGCGGTCGGGCCCACCATCAGCGTGCCGTCGAAGGTGGGGATGATGAGGGTCCCCTTGGTGGTCTTCTGCGGCACGGGGAAGACGAGCCGCTTGACGAGCCCCTTGAGGCGCTTGTCGAGCATGTACTCCTCGCCCTTGCGCGGATGGATCGCATAGTCGTTCAGCCCGACCAGGGACGCGATCCGGTCGGCCCAGACCCCGGCGGCGTTGACGACAAAGCGCGCCTGGATCCGCTCGTGCGGCGTGTGGATCGTCAGGCCGTGCGCCTCGGTGTCGATGCGGAGGACGGGGCTGTCCACCTTCAACTCGAGCCCGTTCTCCATGGCGTTCTCCACGAGCGCGAAGGCGAACTCGTAGGGGTTGATGACCCCGGCGGTGGGGGCGAAGAGAGCCCCGACCAGCGCCGTGGAGAGGTTGGGTTCCTCGCGGCGGAGCTTCTCCCGGCCCCAGATCTCGAGGCCCGGGACCGCCCGGCTCTCGCCGAGCCGCTTGAGGTCCTCCAGCACCGGCAAGTCGGACTCCGTGAGGGCCACGACGAGCTCGCCGATGCGCCGGAACCCGAAGTTCAGCTCCCGGGCGAGGTCGTCGAACATCTGGTTGCCGCGCACCTCGAGCTCGCCCTTGAGCGTGCCGGCCGGGGTCTGGTGGCCGGCGTGGATGATGCCGCTGTTGGTCTTGGTGGTGCCGAATCCAACCTCGACCTGCTTCTCGAGCAGGACGGTCCGGAGGTGGTAGCGCGAGAGGGCACGGGCGACGGAACACCCCGTCACCCCTCCACCCACGATCGCGACGTCGTACATCTTGGCTCCTTGGTCTGGTTGGCGGGCGATGCTCTGCCGGGTGTGGAGGATGTCCCGGCGTGTGAGCTGAAGGCCCATGACTCCGTGTCGACCTGCTCCCGGAACGCGGTGCGTTCCTGCGAACAGGGCCGAGACTCGACCCTAGCAGGAGGTAATCACGCGGACAAGAGCGTTTGCTTGCCGATGGGCCGGAAATCCCCGGCGGTCGGCGGCGACGGGGACGTATCGTCACCCGGCCGGCCCGGGGAGGCACGGCGTTCGAGGCGGGGGGCCCGGGGTCCCTCATCAGGCGACCTCTGGGTCCGGAGATTGCCATCCCCCCCAAGAAATCGCTCGAAGACGCAATCGAGTCCTCGACCTTCGCCCGCATGTTCTGCTACGATTTGGGGGGCCGCCCACCGCTAGTCCACGCCCGCCCCCCGGGCCCGAGAAGACCACGGGGTGGAGCGCCGGATTCCCGTTTCGAGACAGGAGCGGATGATGCCTGAACGACGGAACGTTTCGCTCACGTATGGCAGCAGCACGCTCGAACTCTCGGTGCCGGCCTCCTTCATGGCCGGCGACGTCGTGCAGCCCCGCGCGCTCCCCCCCCGACCGCGGGGGGAGATCCTCGCCGCCCTGCAGGCTACCCTCGAGGCCCCGATCGGCCGTCCGCGGCTCCGGGAGTTGGTACGGGACAGGAAGGTGGTCGTGGTCATCTCGGACGAGTTCCGCGCCGGCCTGCACGAGGTGATCATCGAGGCCCTCTGCGTCGAGCTCGCCCAGGGGGCTCCCCGGGAGGTGGTCTTCATCTGCGCCACGGGGACCCATGAGCCCGAGGTCTACTGCCTTCGGATCGGCCCATGGGTCGACCAGCACGCCGGTGCCGCCGGCCTGAAGTACCGGTTCGTGGCCCATTCCTGCGACGACCCCCGGCTCGTGCCCATCGGCCGGAGCCCGATGGGGACCGACGTGATCCTCGAGCCCGACTTCCTCGACGCCGACGTGCGCGTCTACGGACACGAGTCCAAGCACCACTACATGAACGGCTACTCGGTGGTCGACAAGCAGGTCCTGCCCGGCATCAGCGCCCGGCGGACCGTGGAGATGAACCACAAGCGGTCGCTCTCGGACGACTCGGGGCCGGGGAGGAATCCCTGGCACACCGAGCCCGGCAGGCAGGCCAACCCCTTCGCCGAGGACATGCGGGACATTCGCATGATGGCGGAGCGGACCTTCCGCCGGGCGGACGGGAGCCTGGAACAGCGACGCGCCGAGACCTTCGCCCTCGATATGATCTCGGACAAGGACAGCCTGTACTGGGCCGCGAGCGGCGATCCGGACACGATCTGCCGCCTCGCGGTGCAGAAGGCCGACGAGCAGGCCCAGATCACCGTCCGGAGGGCCCGCTACGTGCTCATTTCGCCGGGTGGCCCGCCCGCGAGCCAGGCCCTCTACGGCGTGCAGAATTGCTTCGACATGGCGATGAAGGGGGCCGTGCTGCCCGGCGGGGAAGTGCTCGTGGTGGCTCCCTGCGAGGGTCGCCCCGACCTCCCACCGGACGTGCGCGGCATCGCCACGAGCGCGGGGTCCAAGAAGTTGTTCTGGGACACCCTCGTGGCCCTCAAGGACCGGCCGATCGACGAGTGCCGCCAGTTCATCGAAGACAACTTCAAGCTCTACATGTGGAAGACCTTCCGGGTCCTCAAGAACTACAAGGACGACCGGTTGACGATCCACCTCCATAGTAAGCTCGGCGATGACGTGGTCCGGCAGGGTGGCTTCGTTCCCGTGAAGGATCCCCAGGCCTGGATTGACGAGCGGGCCGCCCGGGGCGACGGGCTCGTTCACGTCATCGACAACGGGAACAAGACCTTCATCCTCGGCACCTGACGGCCCGTACGGGGGCGTGAGGACGGTTCCCGGCGAAGGCGGCCACCAAGCCGGGGATGCTGGATTCTCCGCGCCCGGTGCATCGTGGCCAGCACAGCCTTGTCGACCCCGACGGGCTCGGAGGGGATGGTCCGCAAGACTGACCCGGTACGGGCCCCATCATCCTGAAGCCTGACACGTCTCGGAAGTCCTCCCGCGGAGCCTACCGCCATGCTCAGGTCCCGGGGCAGGACCGGCTGACCGGTATCACCGTGCTGTCCTCCGCGATCGCCGATCGTGGAGTGTCGAGGCGCCACCGAGATCCCGAGCATCTGATCATTCTGTAGTGGTTCCGGAACCTCCAGGCGAGAACCCCCAGCGACTCATCGAGTCGCGGGGGGTCTCGGTCACTGGCTCGCTGAGTGTAACAGTGTTCGACGCGGCCGCCCGGGCTGGGCCGAGCCCGAGATCTGGTTCCGCATTGTCCACGTCGCCCTGGAGCGCCACGACGGCGCACCCGTGGCCGCCTACCGCCAACAGGCGGTCGAGATCGCGCTCGGACCCAACGGGGCCTTCGAGAATGGCAACATCGGCACCCTGACGCGCCGGGTGCCCGCCGACCGGGTTGTGAGCGCCGTCCCGCCGCGCCGAGGATTGCCCAAGCCACCCAGGGAGCCCAAGACGCCTCGCGTGGTCGAACTCCTCCGCAAGGCCATCGAGTGGCAGGCGCTCCTCGAATCCGGCGAGGCGCGCAACCAGGCCGAGATCGCCCGAGGGGAGCGGATTACCCGGGCCCGAGTCACTCAGGTTCTGGGCATGCTTCGCCTTGCGCCCGAGATCCAGGAGCGCATCCTGTCCATGCCGGACATGGCCCGCCAGCCCGTGATCACGGAACGCGCCCTACGATCGATCACCCAACTTGATGCTGGCGACCAGGCCAACGCGTTCAGATCCCTCATGGTAACTCCCCGATCCGTCTCACGATCTGGGATGAGCTACCCCTCACGACATCGCAGGTAGACGGCGACCTCCCTCCGATCAAGGACCGGGGGCGATACCGAACAAATCCCCTGACGGGACGGTCTTCGGACCGCCGCGGCGTTCTTGCAGGCACTCATGGCAGCGTAGAACCGTCTTCCTGCAGGCGTGACTCTCACCTACCTCGCACGGCGGCACGCACGCCGAGTCTTCGCTTGTGTGTCGGCGGGGTGCTGGCAGAGACTACCGTCAGGTGGCCTCGCGCGTCCTCTCGCATCTCGCGCGGCTCCGCCACGACACGCACCCGCCTTAGTGGACTATAGATGCGGCTATGCGGAATGCGGATAACCGGCAGGACCGTCATAGTGAGCGCCGGAGAGACTATGGACACGAACAGCGGCAGCCGCAGCGCAATGGCAGGTCTTGCTGTCCCCCGTGGCAGGAAGAACAGCCTCATCCCCACCACTGTTGCCCTGGGGATCCTCCTCGCGCTGTCTACTGCGACCAGTTCCCTCGGCCCATCATGTTCTGGCGCCGCAGCGGCCGAGAGCCCCCGGCCAGTCGATGCGGACTCCCTTCACAGGCTCGTGGCTCGCGCCGAAGGGGGACAGCCGAGCGCCCAATACCAACTGGGGACGCTCTACATGTTTGGCGAGGGAGTGCCTCAGGACGATTCTCTCGCTGCACTGTGGATTCGCAGGGCCGCACAGCAGAATCACCCCGACGCTGAATTTGCGCTTGCCAGTCTCTATGTGAGCGGTCGCGGCGTGCCGCGTGACAGCAGCGAGGCCGCGCGCAGATTTCGGCTCGCTGCCGACCGTGGGCACGCCGCAGCACAGTTCTGGATGACCGCTTGGTTCTATCGGGCGTGGAAGTCGACGGGGGACTCGACCGCGATTGCCGAAGCCCTCCGCTGGCTCAGAGCCTCATGCAACCAGAGATTCTCAGTCGCCGAGTTTACCCTCGGGTCAATGTATCGCTCGGGGGACGGAGTCCCCAAGGACTCAGCGCAAGCGGTCACATGGCTGACAGCGGCGGCCGAGCATCATTCTCGAGAGGCACAGACCATGCTCGCCGGCATGTACTGCACGCAGGAGTGGGTGCCGGCGCAGCGTCAGGTGGCGCTGAAATGGTTCCGCGAGGCCGCCGAGGAAGGGTACCGCGAAGCGCAGTTTGCACTGGCATTGTTGCTCTCCCAGCGCCAGATGATCATGGGCATGGTGCTGCCCGAAGCGAACGCGCCAGGCGGATCGGATCTGGTGAGTGCATACATGTGGTCAAGAGTCGCCAGCGACCCAGGAGACCTGGAGCTCCGGTCAGCCATCTTCCCGGTCAATCCGGAGGGTCTGATGGCGGCGCTTGAGGTGGAATTGTCGGCCCAGGATCTGGCCGATGCGAAGTATCGCGCCTTGGACTGGCTCGAGCGGCACCCCGACTTCCCGCCCGGCCGTGAACGGGTCGCGATGTCCGATGAGCTAGTTCGCGAGCACGCCGACTTGAAACGAATGGCCGAGCGGGGTGACCCCGAAGCAGAGTTCGAGCTGTCGAAACGGTACTATCACGGAACTGGAGTTCGGCGGAGCTATCGCGAGGCGGCGCGGTGGGCTCGCGAGGCAGCCAATCAAGGGCTGGCGAGTGCGCAGGTAGCGATCGGAGACCTCTGCCTGAGAGGCGAAGGAGTGACACAGAGCGCTACGGAGGCCGCCTCGTGGTATCGCAAGGCGGCCGAGAAAGGCCATCCGATGGGCCAGGAGCAGCTGGCGCGGCTCTATTCGGGTGGCGACGGTGTCCCACAGGACGATCGCCAAGCGCTTGAATGGGCGCTGAAGGCCGCCGAGCAAGGACTCGCCTCCGGTCAATACTTGGCCGGCTTTCTGCTCTGCTGCAAGACGCCTACATCATCTGTGCGCTCGGACGAGGTCGCCGCCTACGCTTGGTTCACTCTGGCCGCGGAAGCCGGTTACGAAAAGGCTCGCCCGTTCCTCGTCAACCTTGAGGTCAGCATGAAGCCGAAGGAACTCGCTGAGGCCAGGCGCCGCGCCGCCGCATGGAGAGAGCGCCACCCGGGCTGGGCCCAACACTGACGGGCGCCAGCCATCTGGCGACAGGGCCGGTCTCGCTCGCTGTCCGACATCCAGTAGGACTCAGAGCCAAAGCTCTTCCACGAATCGTCCCAACTGGGTCAATAGGTTGGACAGCGAGAAGCCCCCGCAACTCATCGAGTTGCGAGGGCTCTCGGTCACTGGCTCCTCGAATGTGTCGGTCTACTAACCGGCCCAGCGTCGCGGAGCCCGAGGTCTGGTTCCGCATCGTCCACGTCGCCCAGGAAGGCCACGACGGCGCGCCCGTGGCCGCCTACCGCGAACAGGCGGTCGAGATCGCGCTTGGGCCCAACGGGGCCTTCGAGAATGGCAACATCGGCACCGTGACGCGCCGGGTGCCCGCCGACCGGGGCGTGAGTGCCATGCCGCCGCGACGGGGGCCGCCCAAGCCACCCAGGGCGCCCAAGACGCCTCGTGTGGTCGAGCTCCTCCGCAAGGCCACGGAGTGGCAGGGGCTCCTCAAGTCCGGTGAGGCCAGGAACCAAGCCGAGATCACCCGCAAGGAATGTGTCACACGCGCCCGCGTCACCCAGGTTCTGGGCATGCTTCGCCTCGCGCCCGAGATCCAGCACCACATCCTGTCCCTGCCGGACGTGGTCCGCCGGCCAGCAGTCACGGAGCGCGCCCTACGGCCCATCGCCCAACTTGATGCCGGAGACCAGGCAGGCGCTTTCAGGTCCCTCACGGCAACTCCCCGATCCGTCCCACGATCTGGGATGAGCTACCCCTCACGACATCGCACGTAGACGGCGACCTCCCTCCGATCAAGGACCGGGGCGATACTGAACGGCTCCCCAGACAGGACGATCTTCAAACCGCCGAGGCGTTCCTGCGGGCATCCGCTGCGGCGTGAAACAGCCTACGGTCAGAGGGACGCGCCCGGCCCAATGAGACGCATGGAGGCCGTCCCTCAGGTTGAGGCTCCACCCTATCTCAGGATGATCATCGACCGGCTCTCCTGACGACCGTTGTGCACCAGACGGCAGACGTACCAGCCCGGCGGAGCGGTGCGGCCGAACGCGTCCCTCCCGTCCCAGACGACCCTGTGCCCTCTCGCCTCCTGCCACTCATGGACGAGTTGCCGGATCATCCGCCCCTGGACGGAGAAGATGGCGAGGTCCACGTCCCCGTCCCTAGACAGCGAGTAGCGGATCGGTACGGGTGGGGCCATCGGGGAGGGCAGCGCCTCCAGGAGCCGTGTGCGCGGGCCAGCCATCGGCTCTTCAGGAACGCCCGTGACGTCCTGCTGCAGCCGGGTCGTGCAGACGTCCGACGTGTTCTGCGCCCGATCGCAGGCCAGGATCTTGTACCAGACCTGCGAAGAATCCATCGGCAGGTCGGCAAAGTGCTCATAGACCGCTGTCTCCGGGTCCTCGTCGAGGCAGGTCTCGATGAGCAGATTCTCCGGTCCGGGCAGGAAGTCCCCGCTCGCTCCCCGGTAGATCCGCCAGCGCTCGACGCGCTCCGGGAATCCCAACAGGTCGGCGAAGTCGTCCGTCCACGAGATGGTGATCACGTTCCGACCCGGGTCGTGGCCACCCGGGGGAGGCGCCTTGACGACTCGGAAGCTCGCACACGGCGGGCGGGGCGAGATGTTGTCGATGTCAAACTCGAGCAGGTATCCGCCCAGCGGCACCCCGTCGCACACTGCCGTCAGGGGCACGCTCGCGTGGTCCGTGTGGACGGGGTAGGAGTCGTGCACGTGGATGGCAACGGTGCCGGAGTCCTCAGGTGCCAGGTACAGACTCGTTGGCCAGTATTCGACCGACCAATCCGGTGGAATCACGGCGTCGTCGTAGTCGGGAGGGCTACCGATCCGGATCAGGATCGTGCGCGACCCCGTCTCGGGGTTGTAGACACCGATCATCAAGGTGGTGTCGAATTCCGCGACTTCCGGGGCCAGCGTCGGGCTCCTGGCCTGCGCCGGGCCTCTCCCGGGCACGGCGTCGCCAGCCCTCGAGTAGAGGGCCAACCTGCACACCTCGGCGACGTTGTCGTCCTCGGCGGGTCTGTTCGAAGACTGAGGATCGACCCCGTTGGTGGCGAGGGCGCTGAGGCTGTAGTGGGGGATCGGGATGCCCCCCCAGGGGATCACCCAGGGAACCACGGCCAGCGCGGACCCGCCGGCCGCGATCTGCGGGATGACCCTTGTGGCGAAGTTCACCCCGACCTTCGGCGGGACCACCAGGTTCATGATCGCCGGGGCCCAGTAGAACCGGACCTTCACCTCGGCGGCGATCTCCGGGCCGATGTTCCTCACGCGGCAGCAGAGGTTGTTCCTGATGCCCGTGGCGGGCGGGTCCCCGATCCCGTCCGCGTTGTTGTCCACGTAGATCTCCGGGCTCAACCAGAACCGCTCGCAGGGCGAGGGCTCCGTGCAGGGATCGCCTGCGCAGTCCCGCATGCAGAGATCGTTGCCGAGAGGACTGGGCGCCCCGACGATGAGATCCGCCCGACAACCGGCGGCGCCGGAGTTGTGGATGTTCCTGACCTCCACCGTGCTCATCGCCCCACCGTAGCCCACGGGGCTCGGGTTGGTGGAGGGGTCAAAGGCGTCCCCATCAACGAACCGGTCGCCAGGGTCGCCATAATTCGTCGCGCAGTCGAGGCTGTCGGCGTTCACGGTGTGATCGGCGCCCCCCTGATCCGGGCACTCGAGGTCCACGAGCTTGTGGCACTCGTTGTCGTTCCAGCCCCTGAGACTCCGGTCCTCCTCTGTGTTCCAGCCCGTTCCCACAGCCTCGTCCACGTGCCAAATCAGCAGCCCGAGAGCAGGTAACTTGGCGTCGAAGTTGTCGGCGGTGCGATTCTCGACCAAGAAGTACTCCGTCCCAGGCTCGCCATGGGTCCAGAGCTTGAACGCCGTCGGGGTGAGGGTCGAGGATGGGATCGGCCAGTCCGGCAGATCCACCGCCACCACGGTGGGAGTGATCCAGCCCAACTCGGTCTTCGACCACGCGCACATGTGCATCGGGTGCTCTTCGCCGCCCCACCCCATGACACACCAACGGCCCACGCCCAGCGAGTTCCCGCTCGTGCATCCGGCACCGTCGGTGGCGTAGTCATAGAGGTCCGGCAGGCCGAACGCGTGGCCCAACTCGTGGCAGAACGTCCCGATCCTGTTGACCTCATAGGGGAGGATACCCCAGGCCATGGCGCAGGTGATCACGTAGTCGTCCACCTTGATGAAACCACCGTTGGCCGACGGATCGTTCGTCGTGTACTCCCCGCTCCCCCACTCGCTCAGATGCGAATGGTGCGACCAGATGTTGTCGGAGTGGTGGTCGCCCAAGAACTCCGCACCGGTCTCCGGCTGAACGGTGACAACGACGTCCACGTATCCGTCGTCGTCTCCAGAGTTGGGGATGTTGTCCGGCCCATCGTTGTCGTACTGCCCGAAATCCACTGCGTCGTCGTTCGCCTCGACGAGTTCGACGATGAACTGATCCGTGGCGCAGGCGCCCTGCTCGAGCCCGGAGACCCCGCCAGCGTAGTGGCCATCGTCGAAATAGGTCGTCACCCAGTCGTAGACAGTGCCGGTCACGTCGAGGCTTCCGTAGGACACCGCGTCGAAGTACTCGCGCAGCGTGCCGGTCTCCCAGGGTCCATCGAACAACTCGATCTGGTAGTCCTCACGCGGAATCGGCGCGGCGACGGTGTTGCTGTACTTGCCGAGGAGGACGGGCACTCGGAGCGTGCCAGTGAGCGCGGTGAGGCGCAGGCGCTCCTCCTCCGACGCAGGAACCAGCCGGCCGTCGGCGATAGCGCGCCGGTTCTCCTTGAGCCTCTTCACCGTGCCGAGCCAGGCGTGCTTGAATACGAATACCTGCGGATCGCGCTGCATCTGCTCGATCAGGGTCTTGGGCCACGGGCGGCCACCTTTCGGGGGCACGGGTCCCGTCGCGGCATCCGAAACAGCGGGGGCTACCAGCAGGGCGAACATCAGAACTGCGACGCAGCGCCGGGGTCTCTCACGGGAATCACTGCGGACGGACGGAACGACTGGAGTCACCTTCATGAGAGCCTCCTACTTACAGTGCGCCCTAAGGCCCCGACGCATACGACCTCCCAGTACTCGTCCGCGCGTGGTCGATCGTGGAGCGCACGGCGGTCCACAACTCGCCACGTCGCGAGCGACGGCGACCACTGCCCCTGAGAGCACCGACCGCTCAATGGTCGAGAATGGACGCCGCGAAGCGCAGCCCGGCACGGCTCGCCTCCACCACTGGCCGCACGAACCAAGCTGCGTCCTACTGCTTGCAGCGCGAGCCCGGGCGTTGGGCAACGCCAGCTTGACCCGCAGACCTTCGCCCCGCACCACAAATCAGGCTACACCCACGGCGGACCCCGGTCACCACTTTCCCGGGGCTTGGAGGGTGGGGGCTAATCGCCCTGACGGGGGCGACTGGAGTCCCAACGGGAGTCTCCAACTGCGCGAGTCCTGCCCCCGTCCTGTTCGCTCGAACGCGAGAACCCCCCGCAACTCACTGAGTCGCAGGGGGTCTTGGGTACTGGCTCCTCGGGTAGGATTCGAACCTACAACCCTCCGGTTAACAGCCGGATGCTCTACCGTTGAGCTACCGAGGAACGGCGTGCGGAAAGAGGCCGCGACCCGGCCTCCGGAAGACGAACAAGGCGAAGCAGTCTACCGAGCGCCGGCGGGCCAGGTCAAGCCGCCCGGGACGGGAGACCGCCGTCCGGGACGCGGCTCCTTCGCCCACGCGGGGCACGCCACTCATCCTCAGGCGCTCTTGCGCTCCTCCTGGTCGATGGCTGGGTAGTGCTCGACGCGGCAGGCGGGACAGATCCCGTGGGTGAAGTCCACCTGCCTGCGATGAGCAACGTAGTCCTCCAGCAAATGCCAGTGTCCGTCGGCGTCGCGCACCTTGCGGCAGAAGGAACAGATCGGCAGCAGTACATGGGTGAGGCGTTCGAGCTCGGAACGAGCGTTCTGCAACTCGGCGTTGGCGACGCGCAGGTCCTGGACGGTGGCACGCAGTTCCTGGGCGAGGATCACGATGCGCAGGCCGGCGCGCACGCGCGCCATGAGCTCGCCCTGGTCACAGGGCTTCACCAGGTAGTCGTCCGCGCCGGTCTCCAGGGCCAGCAGTTTGTTGCTGATCTCGCCCTTGGCGGTGAGCAGGATGAAGTAGGGCGCCGCCTCCTTGAGACCGGTCTTGACCGACTGGCACAGCTCGAGCCCGTC
>Ga0315276_10001688_pt1 | contig 19862 bp, 8 predicted proteins | sample YL17G05_0_MG_FD_204542 | JGI IMG/M metagenome (GOLD analysis project Ga0315276, IMG submission 204542) | Sediment microbial communities from Yellowstone Lake, YNP, Wyoming, USA - YL17G05_0 | ecosystem: Environmental > Aquatic > Freshwater > Lake > Sediment | place: USA: Wyoming | collected... | reverse complement strand
TTTCAGCGGCCGAAGACCGCCATAGCTCGGCAGCGTAAACGTGGGCTTTTGCCGAGATTATCAAAGGGCTTTGGTCTTCTCGTAAGGCTGTCTCCTCGGTGTGGCGATTATGAAGATGTCGGCAATAGCCGGAGAAAAGAGACACGTATTGCTCAACAGTATCGGCGGCCAAGAGAAAGACCGGCGGGACTTGTCGGGGCCCGCCGGCCTGTTGTGGTTCTGTGGCGTAGGTACAGCACGCCGCCTATGAGCCGGGTGTAGGTGAGGCTGCGGACCAGTTGTTGGGGTCGTTGCCGTAGAGGTTCGGCCAGGTTTTTGTGAGCGAGTAGCCCCAGCCATCCGGTCCAATCGGCCAGGGGTCTCCGCCGGGCAGTTCGGGAAAATCCTCATCGTGCGAGCCGTCGCTATAGTTGACCCGGTCAACGCGAATACCATAATACACGCCCGGGGCCGCGAGCATCTCGTCGCCGGGCTTTGAAAGCTGGATTGTCTCGCCCTCGTTCTTCATTTTTCCGCACGGCCCCAGCAACCGGACGCCGCCGGGCAGCGCGCCGTAGCGATACGTGAACGCCGCCGGGTTGCGGGCAACAATCAGGCGGGTATTGGCCGGTATGGTCGTTGACGCAGGGAAGATATAGCCGACGCCGTCAATCCACCAGGGAACGAATATCCCCTTGACGTTGTCCCACTCCCGCAGCGTTACGGGCGAGCCGGTGACGTTATAAAGCTCGATATACTCGAATTCGGAATCGTTGGTGTAGGGGTCGCCCACGCACGGGTCGGTGGGGTGGTACATAATCTCGGCGATTACTATCGGGCCGACCTTTGGATAGGCGTTTTCCCAGCCGGGCGTGTTGTGGTCCATCGGAACGAAGTTGTATGTGCCCGTGCTCTTGCGATAGCGCCCGAACGATACGCCGGTCTCCGAAGCGTCGAATTGCTCTTCGTCCATAAAGCCCATCAGTTCGCCGTCCCGTCCGACGTGGAGATATACCGTTTCGCCGTTTTCGCTAAGTGCAAAGGCCTCGTGTGTGCCCGGGTCGGTCAGGACGCCGAAATTGGGGTCCTGGTGGAGGACGAAGTATCCACAGGGATCGATGTATTCACCCTCAGCAATCTCGTATTTGGTCAGGTTGACGCCGCTGTCGCTGAGGAACCAGCCGCCGATATCGACAGGCGCATTGGTTGTGTTATGCAATTCAATCCAGTCGGAGGCGTCATCGTGCGAATGGGCGAGTACCTCGTTGATAACGACAGTGCCCGCAGGAGGTATCTCGCCGCTGTCGTCCCAGCCTGGTGAGCCGTTGACATGAACGCTGGTGCGCCAGCCGCTCTTGCTGTCCCATTCGTTGGGGTCGGCGTTGTTGGGGTCCTTTATCGTCAGGGAGAACCCCATACCGTCGGTAATATTAAACCAGCCGTCCCTGTATCTGAAATTGTGGATTGTCTGGCCGATGGCGTCAATTAGCTCGATTCGCTCTCCGGCGTTGTCGAGGCTGCCGGTATATTCGCCGGCTATGACGCCGGTGAATCCAGGATGCGCTGCGGCAAAGGCCGATTGCTTCTTGACCACGACTACGTAGTCGCCTGCTCCGAGCTCGAGGTTGGAGAAGGTAAAGTCGATGCCGTTGGTGAAACGGACCAGGGCGAGGTTTATTGCTGTTGTCGCGCTGATATTCTTTAGCTCGATGAATTCCTCGTTGGCATCTTCCGGGCCGCCGGTCTCCAAGGGATGGAACATAATCTCGGTTATTCTTAGATTCTCCTTCACCGGCCCGACAGCATACACAGCCTCATTTAACGCACTCCAAGTGCTGCCGTACAGCACGCGTGCCTTGACCAGAGTGCTCTTAGTCAACGTGACTGGAGAGTATGGAATGCCGACTGCATTTCCGGTTAGAGGCTGGCGAGGGTCACTGCCGTCAGTAGTATAATAGACGTTCCCGGATCCGTTAGGATTACTCATGGTCAGTCGGTCGCCGGCTGAAACCTGGCCACCGTGCTGATAAGAGCCGTTGATATTAAAAATCGGCGCGTCCAAAACAGGGAACATGTTCACTGAGCGCATCTGGCTAATGACGATCTGTGTCCGCCCAGGAAAAAAGGTGTTGAGCATGTAGTTGTTCTGACCCTGCCAATCGTTCTTGGCCCGCGGCGGTTCTGTTTTGGAATCTCCCCATCGCGCCGACTCGGCAATGATCGCCTGGTCAATCTGGTCTGCTCGGGTCATCCAACGCTGGATATTGGGCGCCGCCGTCAATATTCCATCGTCCCGGAGATACTTGTTCACCCGGTCGGCGAACTGCAAGAGATATTCCTGATTGGCGGTCAATCGCAAATGGAGCCAGGCCGGATTGAAATGACTCCAGTTCTGACCAATCGAGCGATCCGTAGGATCAGTTAAAAGCCGCCCCTCGTTGATCCCGCCATTGGCCCCGAGAGAGTGCTCGGCATCGTGCCGGTACCACGTAAATCCTTGGGGCCAGAGGCGATTGTAGATTGCGAACACGTTGTTCGAGAAGTGACCCCAGCAACTCACCGGTGCATCGGGATCACCTGTGTAGTACGTGCATATCATATAGTCCATCAGGTTCTCAGGATCGAGCAGTTCCTCACCACTTGGATCGGGAGTACCGTCAGGCCGAAGACCCTGAACGGCAAAGTAGGCCGCGTTGGAGGTGAAGCCGGCAACCGCAGCATCATATAGCCGTCGATATGAATTCATTGTACCGTCAGTAGCCTGCAGGGCGCGTGAGCCAGATGAGTCGTTCTTGATCACATCGTACTGCGTTTTATCCCCGCCCAAGTATGACTCGGCGAAATCGGCATCGGCCCTTTCTTGCGTCTGGTAGAGACCCCAGTAGTGTCCGTTGATATAAAGATGATAATATCGGCTACGGGTGTACGGCTGGCCCATTTCACGCTGTACGTCGCGGGAGAAGACGTCCCGAATGAACGTATTCTGGGAACTGCCCTCAAACGCCCATGAGTAGTTCTGGCTGGTACTCAGATCGATCTTGTCGAACTCGTCCACTCCCTCGCTGCCGAACAGGGGGTACTGGAGCTCTCCCACTCCATATTCATTACGGAAGAACAGGCGCAAGGCGTGCTTGGGATTGTTGCTGCTGCGGCTGAATGCACCACGGATTCGCACGCCCGCATCAATCTGAAAACCATCACGCATACCAGCAGGAAGCTCCCAGCGTACTCCTCCCTGAGCATCGGGCACCTCTAAAAGGTCAGGGAATCCGGGACCCTCCGGATTTGAAGGATAGATCAGCTCCACTGACGTCGGCCGTTCCCAGTCGCGACCATCTTGATACGCATTGACATAAATCCCGATCGTTGGGTCAAATAAGTTGGCCAAGTCTGTCACAAGCGAGATTGTGGGAATTGCTTCCAGTGCCCCCCTTAACTGAGGTCCCCAAGTTACATTGTTTACAATATCGGGGTCCATCCCGTAATTAATGATCTGTCCGTTGACGTTAGATGTAGGCCAGCCGGGACCGGGTGCTTGGCCGTTAGGGGACTGTGTTATCACATCGCCGAGAAAGATGTACGTGTGCGTTTCAACCTTAGAGTCCAGAAAGCCGGGTTTGACGGCAACTGCCCGGATGACCGATGTCCCGTTGACACCCAGTGGTGTGCTGTAAATGTTCCCATGAGTTATCGTTGGCCGTGAGCCATCGGTAGTGTAACGAATCTGGGCGTCTGCATCTGCGGTGGACAGAATCAGCTGGAATGGAGTGTTATAGAAACCACGTTTATGACTTAACCAAACCTCACTGACAATACCTTTTGCACCGGGAATGTTGAATTTGCCGGCCGTCGCAGTGGTGAAGTATTGAGGGACGCCGGTGCCGCTGGCAGCGACCAGTTCGGCCTGAATGAGAAACTCGTCGTCGCCGGCGTCGTCGTTGAGCGTCTGGATTGCAAGGACGTTCTTGCCGTCTCGCAGGGCGCTGATGTGAGAGGTAAGGCTTATCGCCTCGAAGTCGTCGGATTGCTCGATGGGCCGGTCTTCGTCGGCGTGGGAGTTCCACGCAGACACGCCGGTGAAGTTTCTCCGGGCGACTTCGACTCCGTTGATGTAAGCGATGAATCCGTCCTCGTACTTCATCCTCAGCATCAGGCTCTCGTAGATGTTGCGTTCTCCCTCTTCGAGGTAGAAATCGGCGCGCGTCCAGAGTGAGGCGTTTATTCCCTGCATTTGCTGCTGGAGGTCTATGCCGCCGAAGCCGCCTTCGAGCATGAATACATCGAAGGAGTATGCCCTGTCGCCGCCGGGGTTGCCCGGAGCCGCCTGGGCGCGGACCTTGAATGTGCCGTCCGCAGCTCTGATGCCGGTCCAGCGTACAACGTAACCTTCGCTGTAGTTGCCGCCCGTGTCGAAGACGGCCTTATCCGGCGAGGGTATTTCTACGCCCGGAGTGCTGGCGTTGGTGTATTGGTCGGCGCCGATTATCTGATAGAGGGCGAGCCGTCCGGTGTAGTCTCTGCGGCAGGCCGAGGTGGCAAAAGTGTATTCGGTGCTCGGGTCCAGGCCGGTGAAGGTAACGTCCACCCACCAGCCTGTGCTGCCGTATGTCAGCACGCCGGTCATATCGGTGATGCCGCCAAAGGTGTTGTAGGCGTCGGTGCCGACGGCGCAGTCGGTCCCGCCGTAGGTGGGGTTCGACTGCCAGTCCACGCCGCCACTGTACGTGAGCGCTACCGTGACGCCGGTAGGCGCGCCGGTGGCGAGGTCTAACAGTGGCCCGGAACTTGCGCCGCCAAAACCGTCACCCGTGCCGTACTCGGTGACATTGGCGGCCTTGTACTGACCTGCCGCATAGATGACGTCGTTGTAGCAGCGTATGGGGTCGCCGCCGGAGCCAAAGCTCAAGGGCTGGGGTCCGGTATCCCACGCTGAATCATCGAAGTCGGTGCCGGTCCAGTTAGCATCCACGTCGATGGCCGCGGGCACGTGGTAGGAAACCGCGCCGGTCGTGAAGACCAGCGTTCTACTGTGCTGTGAGAGGCCGTACGACACATCATGAAGCTGCTTTGGGTAGGCGAAGTAACCGTGGGCAATCGTGCGGCCGTTGGGCGTGACGAGCAGTACGTCCTCGTTCTCGTCGTCGAGCTTGAAATTCGTGTGCAACTGAGCAGATGGATCACGGCGGTCCTTCTGGGAAGCGAAGACTACCAGGAACTCGCCCGAGTCCAGCTCTACCGTGGCAGGGAACCGCCACTTGGTGAGGTTGGAATCGTTATCGGTCAGGTACCAGTCGGTCAGGTCAACGGTTGTGTCCAGCGGGTTGTAGATTTCTATCCAGTCCCTGTACTCATCGTTGACGTCGGGCAGGTTGGAATCGTTGACGGCCATAAACTCGGTGATAATCAGGCCGGAGTGGTCTTCTCGCCAGTTCTGCCCCAAGAGGGCGAAGTCGCCCATGTTCACTCTGCCGGCACAGTCGATGTTGGCGCAATTTGGCTCGGTGCAAGTGCCATCCTCGAGCCAGTGGCCGGCCAGAACCGCAACGTCTCCGAGGTCCACCTTGCAGTTTCTGTCCAAATCGCCGACCGGACATGCAAGGGCCGCTAAGCCGGATAACAATAGGATTACCGTAAAGCTGACAAGGACGCCTGTGATGGACCTGCGCATCTTCTGTCTCCTTCGTCGTCTGCTTCCTCTGTTGCGGCAAGCAATTGCGCCACACGCGGAACACAAGCCACGTCAAGGCAACACGAGCCAACGTGACGTGTGTTCGTCACAGTAATTCCATTGTACGTAACCGCCGGGGGGATGTCAAGTATAAAGCCCGCAAATCCGGCATATTCGGCAGGTCAGCCTGCCGGCGGCGTTATGCGAGCGACCGGCACATCTCCTGGTAGAATTCGGCGTACTTGTCCTTGCGGTCCGTGTTTTGCAGTTCTATGCCGAAGCGGGGGTGCTCGTTGAGTATGCCGGTGACCATAACATATCATTTTTATGCACTCATGGCATCGGTGTTTTCCCGGCGCAGAAATCAGCATTGTTCCCGATTGGACGAAGGCAGCTACGTTTAGTATCTGACCTCGACACTCACATTTCCCATCAGGTCATGCAACATCACGACTTCCCTACCCGGGTCGAAGTCCAGGTAATCATGGCCGTTGACCGTCACGCCTCGGATCGGTGTAGTCTTGGGATGCCGTAACCGCAACCACACTTGCCCAGCCGTTTGGCGAGAGGGCATCTTGAGATTGGCTGTAATCCTGCCGTGGTCCACGTCGGAGGTGATCTCGAAATCGACTGTCCCGAAGTATGTCGGTGCGTTCTTTACCGAAATTCTCATGCCTTGTTCCAGCCAGACGCGTGGAGTGGCGCGGGCCAGCCAGAGGTTAGGCCCATCTTCCCACACCAACAAGCCGCGGAAACGCTCCAGAAACGCAGCTTCTTCGAAAATCTTGTCCGGTGGACCATGGGTGGCGTGTTCGTTGAAGACATAGCCCTGGCTCGGAAGGATGTCGATCGCATAACCGTTCAGAAAGGAACGGAGGAAGCACGGGATGTCATCACTCGCCAGATGCAGGTTGGCAGTGCGCTCGAGGCCAGCCTGGTGCTGCCAGCCGGCCAGGAACCAATCCCGTTGACCGACCCTCGGATTCTCCAGCAACAACCTGTCTTCCAACACATCGAGAAAACCCTGGACCCGCACATCGTTCGCTGACAAGAGGCCCGCTGGGCTGATCAGCGCGGCCGCAGACTGAACCGTGTCCCAATATAAGGGTCCGACATGTTCGCCGGAGCCATCCCGTTTCCAGCCCCACGCGCCGGTGCCCAATCCGCGCACATAACAGGCGAAGGGAATGACGGAATGAAAGGTGCCATCGCGCACTGGAACCACGGGGGAGAGTGCGATCGATCTATCTACCGCCGCTCGCAGGTCCTGGCCATAGGCTTCCGCTTCGGCCCGGAGTCTGGCCCCGCCATCAGGATCGATCACGCTCAGCGTGGCCGCGAGGCGCGAAACCGAGGCCCAGTAATAACCCTCGCACTCGTAGAACTGCATCCACAAGCCACCGCTGTCTGGAGTTACTTGAAGGGCCGGCTGCAGGCCCTTGCACCAGAGACAGTCGCCCCCCGGAACCAGACTCGAGACCACTCGCCGTTGACGCAGCATCCACTCGGCGTTGGCCTTGATCCGCGGCGCGGAGGCCCTTAACCACTCGGTATCGCCAGTCAGCCAATAGTGTTCGGTCAGGGCCCAACCGATTGAGCCCGGGCCGAAGGCATGGACCCCATCCATGTGACCGCCCACACCTGCGGGACCGACAGCGTGTGTCAAACATCCGTGGCCTTCGGTGAACAGTCCGTTGGGGCGGTCCGGCAGGGCCCATTCGTGATGACCGGTTGAGTCAGGATCCATTGCCAGGGACACCCATTGGTCGAATCCGTCTTCGGCAGCCTGGTGCGAGCCCATCATGTCCAGCGCCGCAAGTATCAAATAGGTTTCGGCCCCGAGAATACCGTAGGGATAGTCGTTAAACCATAACCGACCATTCTTCGGATTCTTTTGGCAATGCCGGAGAAGATGCCAGACCCCCAAGTTCCATTGGGCCGTCAAGTGTTCCGATGGGACCTGTACCTGCATGGGGGGGTCAAATCCATTCGGGGGCGTGGGGTGAGGTGGCAGATTGACGCCGCGCATCGCGGTGACGGCTCCCTCCCATGTCTGTTCTTCATGTGCACGAGTCTGCTGGCGGACGGTACTCAGCTTCCTGGCCTGGAGTACCGTGATGAACTCCCGGGCGCTGGCGGCCTGCGAGGCCAGCTCGAAGGGAGGTTGCGAGGGGATCACCTGCTGAGGGACGCTTGATTGTTCAGCATAAAAAAGCCATACATCGGCATGACTCTGGCCGTCGATATGGGGATTGCCCGCCAATAGTGTATCGATCACATCCTGTGTCAGATTCCAGACCCGCTTGTGTCCACCCACCTCAGTGATGACCAGTTCGATGAGGGTTGTATCGCACTGATGTCCGCCTTTCGGGCCAACAACCAAGGAAATCATGTCGCCCGATTCCACGATTACTTCACCTAAGGCCTTCGCTTCGGCCTCGGTAGGGATCGTCTGCGCCCCGCTTCCGTCCGTGATGCCGTGGGCCAGATGCTGTCGTTGGGTTTTGGTCTCGTGCGCAATCCACCATTCGATTCCATTGCCCCCCCTTTGACCATGAGCCACACGGGCATTGACTCTCACAAGTCCTGCGATGGGACTCCGCCAACCAGCGGCCACATTATGAGTAGGACCCGGATGCATGGCCAAGCTCCTGGCTGGGAAGGTGATACCTTGCACGGAAACCAGCTTGCCGGCCGGATTGCCGCCAAACCAAGGCGTGCTGTCACTTCCCCATCCCTGCAGTTCAGCGCTGCCAGCAATAGTACTCATTTTACCTGCTAACAACATCCGCGGCACTCGCAGGTCCTGAGCTGGTTTGGAAGGGGGTGGTGCAAGTGGCGTTGTCCTACGGACAAAGAATCCGTACTCGGGTGCCAAGATGGGTCCGTTCTCGAGGTCTGCCGCCAAGAACGAGAAGTTACCGGCCTTAGTCCACAAGGTTACAATGGTGCGCGCAACATCGTCCGGCTGGCTGGTGAATGGCTGCATCCGTCGCCATTTTGCCGTACCGATGTATAGTAAGCTGGCTTTCACGCCCCGGCGGGCGGGACCACTACCGACAGAATGCCACGAGCTCGAGTCGGTGACCGTGGTACCAACATCCCCATCCAGGGGACCAAGCCCGTCCACCTTTCCATCATATGTTTCGACACTTCCGCTGTAATCCTTGCCTACTGTAGCCGGGTCGAACCCCCATTCAATTTCCAAGTCCATCTTCTTCCAGAGGTCCGCCACGAACACCTTCACCGCAGGCACGTCGTATTCCGAGGCACTCCTGACGCCGACAACACTGACAACGATACCGCAGGTCTCTGTAGGCAGGTCGTAGAGATAGGTTCTTCCGTCGTTCGATAGAGTTGCATTGATGGATTTTGGCACTGAGTCCAGATTGTTCCACCAAGAACTAGAGTTGCCTTTGTTCTCCAAGGTCGTGATCGCCACTTCGTCCGGTGCAGGCCGTCGTTTGAGGTCGGCCGACCATGTCAACTCGATTCGTTGCACCGGGCGGATTTCCTCCCACAACGAGCTGCACAAGACCTGTTTGATCGCCGGAGCATTCATGTCCATGGGCTTGTTCATCGCCTGGTGGGCATACCACATTAGGGCCAGCCAACTCTCAGGTGGGTTATCTTCGGCCTTCCAATCGGCACGATATCGATAGGCACTCGGCGCTATATCGGCTGATGTACCAACCGACGAGCCGAAGTCTTGAGGCAATGAGGGTACTATGGCGGGCCTCTCCAGCACGATTGGGAAAGCGGCTACAACATTAACGGGGACGAACATGCTGCCGGTCACCAAGCTCAGGGCCAAAAAGGCAGCGTGCCAAATAATCAATTGAAGTTTCATAGTTTTTGCCGTCTGTTTCATTCAAACCAGCTCCACTGTAAGGTATCCACAACGAGCCAAAATATCGCTCTATAAAGTGATGGCGAGATGATGCCAGCTCGTCAATCATGCCGCAGGGAAACCATAATTTCCTTGCCACAGAGTCATAAGTAATACAGGAAATACTACACTCGATCCGGTGGGGAGTAAATATTATTTGCGTATAAGTTCTTTGACAACATGGAGTTAAACGAGGCTCAGACGAAAGGATTTGCCCAGAAGAAAATGAAGAGGGTTACGATCTTTCGGCTAGTTCTCCACAGAATCGTTCAAGATGCCGGCGGCGGACTTGTTTCTTAACGCCGCGTCGCCCACTCGCGATCGCTCGTTCGCGAAGAATCAGGCCTATATGATGGTCGCCGTGCTGGATGAGAAAAGGAGCGTTATTCCGGGATTCAAGGCGGAGAAATGCCTCGAGGCCAGATTCTTTTTGATTCCTACCTGCTATTTTGGGATACAATTGAGAAGTGTCGGTAAGGCTCAGGGAACTGGCCATGGACAGCACATTGGGCAACCGGCCATAGACGGTGGGCTGGGGTTATTTCCTCTCTCCTCTCTTTCCCTCCGCGCCTCGGCCCAGCCGTCCCTTATCAACTAAGTTGAGTCTCAAACACAAACTGTTTGATTCAAGACAACCCTTCCCGTACACTAATGCATGAATTTGACGTAGTTTGGCTTGGGGACATGCTGATGGCAACAGTCAAAAAGAAAGACCTCGTCGACCGGATAGCAGAATCAACGAATACTACCCGTTCCACGGTAAGGAGCGTGGTCCAGTGCTTTCTCGATGAAATCATCGCCGACCTCGCCAAGAATAACCGCTTGGAATTTCGTGACTTTGGTGTCTTTGAGGTCAGAGAGCGCACCGCGAGAACAGCACAAAATCCAAAGACCCTGGAGCCAGTCTGCGTACCGGCAAAGAAAACAGTGAAATTCAAACTAGGCCGACCTATGGTTCAGGGGGTTAATGCCTGGCGCCGCAACCAGTAGCTGGCCTGCCGCGTTATTCTTCTGTTACCAATGTCCCCAGGCAGGCATATGGGAGATAACTCATAATACAAGCATGCTTGTATTCGGAGACCAAGTATGAAAAAAATACCAGTTGTTCTTAGCATACTCGTGACCTATGCGTCGGCAGGCTTTGCGCAACAGGATCCTATCATAATTGAGAATGCCCACGTGCGCTACAGTATGTCTGCCGAGGGAAAGAACCTCGCATTTGTGGACCGCGCCACAGGAGTTGACTATCTGAATCGCGATACACCATCAGTCTGTGCGTTGGTGCGGCGTAATGGGGTAGAATACCCCGCAACTTCAGTATTGTTGGCCAACGGTCGGTTGACCATTGAGTTCGACAAGGCGAAGGCGAAAGCAGTTCTTCGTGTCGAATCTCGAGAGTCATACATTCACCTGGCCGTTGAGTCCGTCAGCGGCGATAATGTCGAATCGCTCGTCTTCTTGAACGTTCCACTTACTTTGCTTGGTCGTCCCAACGAGCCATTCGGTTCGTGCGCTCTATCTCTCAACCTGACCACCCAGGTGAACCAACTGCCAGTACTTCAGACCGGCCTGCAGGCGTCATGCTACGTCAAGTTCGGTATGGAAGGAGCCAAGGTTGCAATTGTGGCGATGCCGATGGAAAAGATGTTGCTGGCTCTCAAGCAAGCATTGACCGATGCTGATGAGATGCCCCACTGCACGGTGGCCGGGCCGTGGGCGCAGGATATACCCTTCAATCACGGCTCGTATCTGTTCAACTTCGGCTCCCTCACGGATTCAAACGTGGACGAATGGATAGCGATGGCCAAGAAACTTGGTGTGACCCAGATTGACCATCACGGCGGAAGCGGATTCTTTCGGTTCGGCGATTTCACCCTGAATCCCGAAAAATGGCCCGAAGGATGGGATACTTACCGTAGTATTGTGAAACGCCTTCACGATGCTGGAATCGGGTCCATCTTCCACACATATGCCTTCTTTATTGACAAACAATCAAAGTATGTCACTCCGGTTCCGGACAAACGGCTTGACGCCTTTCGAGCCTTTACTCTCGCTGAAGACATCAATGCCGATGCCACGGAGATCACGGTCAACGAATCCACCCAAGGCATGAGCACCGTTACGGGGTTTTTCGAGCACAACAGCGTCATACTCCATATTGATAATGAACTCGTTACGTTCGGAGCTGCAAATCAGACACCTCCGTGGCGCTTCACAAAGGTCCAGCGCAGCGCCTTTGGAACGAAGGCATCTGCACATCAGAAAGGAGCGAAAGCCCGCCATCTTAAGGAGTGCTTCGGCCTTCTCGTGCCGAATCCGGAATCCTCTCTGTTCGAAGAGATCGCGAAGAACCACGCCGAGATCGTAAACTCGTGCAACTTCGACGGCATCTACCTCGATGCTATCGACGGCAGCAGCATTCTGCGTGGGCCGGACGAGTGCTGGTACTGGGCGGACAAATTTGTCTTTGAGATCCAGAAGCATCTCAAGAAACCGGTGGGTATGGAGATGAGTGCCATGTGGCACCATTTCTGGCAGTTTCGTACTCGCTGGCAGGCATGGGACTACCCACAGCGGGGTCACAAACGCTTTATCGACATACATGCGGCCTCCGTGAACGGAGGGCTTCTATTGCCTCTGCATTTTGGCTGGTGGAATTTCCAGCACTTCAATCCACCGCAGGTCGAGCCAACCTATCCCGATGTGATCGAATATCTCGGCGCCAAGCTAATCGGTTGGGATGCGGGCATTTCCCTTACCGGTGCGATAGACCGTACTCGTCTCGATGAGATTCCCCTTTTTCGGCGAGCGGTAGATGTGCTCCGCACATGTGAGGAGCTCCGGCGAGCGAAAGCTTTCGATGAGACAGTCAAAGCGAAATTACGTGAGCCTGGAAAAGAATTCTCGCTGTTTCGCGATGACGGCGGAAAGTGGCGATTCCGCCCGGCTCATTATGACTCGCATACAGCCTCGTGTTTGGAGCCCTGGAGCCTTTCATGGACGGCGAGAAACCCCTTCGGCGACCAACCCGTGAAGTTTCGCCTTGAAGCCCTCATGTCCGCAGGTTCGTATGATGATGGGAACAACATAGTCTTGGCCGATCTTTCAGACCCGAACCAGTTTGCAGGGGCACCGCATACGGCCAACGGAGTGACAGTGGTACTGGCCAAGACACCGAATGGAACGCAGCAGGCGGGCATATTCACTGCGACAAGTTCAGGCAAGGTTCCCCGCAACGCGGCGTGGGCCAGACTGGACCGTAAATTCACACCGAATCTCAATCTGAAGGACCATCAGGCTATAGGCGTTTGGATTGAGGGAGATGGCAAAGCGCAGATCATTGCCATCCGCCTCGAAAGTCCTCACCACATCTCGTATGGTGCGGTTGCGGATCATTACATCGATGTTGACTTCACGGGTCGGCGACTGTTTACACTCATCGAAACAGAATCAGCCCGCTGGAGCGACTACGTGTGGGATGACGGCAAATGGCTCTACAACGTTTACCGTGAGACGATCAACTTCGGCACGGTTGAATCCCTCAGCGTTTGGTACAACAACCTTCCGGATGGCCAAAATGCAGAGTGTACCATCGGCCCCGTTAAAGCAATGCCGATGGTTGCCTGTACGGTGAAGAATCCCACAATAGCAGTCAATGGCAAGACAATAGTCCTGCCGGTCGAGATGCCGTCGGGCAGTTACCTGGAATTCAGCGGAGACAATGACTGCGTGCTCTACGGGTCGACAGGTGAGGTGCTCACAAAAGTGATACCAGATGGGGTTATTCCTGTTTTCTCAGCTGGCGAGAATCAGATACGGTTCTCATGCAACACAGTAGACGGACCGGCCCCGCGCGTGAAACTCACAATAATCTCTCATGGCGAACCTCTTTAAGAACATCCCATCAGATGGTCAAGTGGTAGCGAGACGCCCAGACTTGAGTGCGAGCCGGCAGCACTTTTGAGAACATTTTTGAGAACATTATCATGTGAAATAATCAAATAAAGTCCTCTATAACGCAGAGGGTGTGTGTTTTAGTGGATTATTTGGTATGTTTAAGTGCCTATGAATCAAGCACTTACAAGACGCAAAAAATGAAGCGTCGTAACACCTTGAAATTATGAGACTTACGATTTTGCCCTGCATCATTCTTTGGGAGCAGGAGGCCGCTGGTTCGAATCCAGTCACCCCGATTTGTAAGGGTGCTCTGCGCAAGCACTTATGGCGTTTCTGCCCGCTCTGCGATTCTCGTCTTTTTCGTTTTGTGGCAGTTTTTGTGGCAAACCAACTACGTTCAGGGTGACATTTTCCCTTTGGGGTGCCCACAAACCTCGATGCTGGGCCAGAAATGCAGATGTTCCACTTGCTTCTATGACTTCCTGCGCATTAGGCAGGAGGTCAGATGATAAACAGCACCTGAAGTCTGGGCCAGGAATTGACCCAAGTAGGAGTGGCAGACAATCAATCCGCGTGTCTGGTTGGTATGCTCCCTTGGACTATGGCCTGGAGGCTGTGAAGGGCGGAGTAAAAGTGCAGCGCCTGGCGGACACAACAACGCCTGACCAACGGACTTCTTATCCGTTTTCCTCCTGGCGTGTGCGTTTATAACTCGTTGCATAACGGGTATATAGGGCAGAAGCGATCTTGCTGCGTGCCTGTATGTCTCCAGTGTGTCTCTGCCCACCTTATACAAGGCTTGTCAGGTCGAGACCAATGCTGCATAATTGAAGGGGTGTTGTATCCTATGAATCCGGGGTGTCACAATATAATGATCTCGCGAAGGCAGTTCTTGAAAACAGCTGCGGCCACTGGAGTGGTGTGGCCAGCTATGTTAGCATTGAGCGAGAACAAGCCGAAAGTACCCACTCGATTCACACTGAGCATAAAACGCCTGATGCTCCGCCACACCTGGACGATCTCGCGCAACTCAAGCGATTTCAAAGACAACATATTTGTACGCATCGAGCGTGATGGTGTGGTGGGCTGGGGTGAGGCAGCGCCTAATGTCCGCTACGGTGAGAGTGTAGAACAGACTCTCGCTGTTCTGCAACTGGCTAAAGGCCTCTTCGAATCCGGCGACTGGTTCCACTACGTGGATATGCAGAAGCACTGGGAAAGCATTATCAAGGACCAACGTTGTGCTGGAGCGGCTTTGGACATGGCGATACTGGACTGGATCGGTCGGAAGCTCGATGTGCCGCTGTGCCGTTTTTGGGGGCTGGACGGACACAAGACAGCTATTACCTCATTTTCCATAGGTATCGACACCCCCGAAGTTGTACGGCAGAAGGTGAAGGAGGCGGCGGACTTCCCAATCCTGAAGATCAAGGTCGGCCGGGACAACGACGCAGAGACTTTGGCTGCTGTGCGAGAGGTAACCAATCGGCCGCTCCGCGTGGATGCCAACGAAGCTTGGCGTGACAAGGGGGTGGCCCTCGAGAAGATCCGCTGGCTGCAGGGTCTTGGTGTTGAATTGATCGAGCAGCCCTTACCGGCCGATATGATCGAGGAGACGGCTTGGCTGCGAGAGCAGGTGGACATCCCGATTATCGCCGATGAGGCGGTCAGATGCGCCTCCGACATCCCGCGGTTAGCTGGGGCTTACGACGGCATCAACATCAAGCTAATGAAAGCTGGAGGCATCCAAGAGGCAATCCGGATGATCCACGTGGCTCGTGCACTGGGCATGAAGGTCATGCTTGGTTGCATGATTGAGAGCTCATTAGCCATATCCGCTGCTGCGCATCTGGGCCCGCTGGCAGATTATGCTGATCTGGACGGTCATCTGCTGATCTCTAACGATCCGTTTCTTGGTGTCGCTGTGGAGCAAGGCAGGTTGATACTCAACAATCTTCCGGGCTTGGGTGTCAGCGAACGACCCGTGCTATAGCACGCCATAGCCAATAGACCCTGGTACCGTGCAACAGGGATAACTGGCAGGTAACAGAGCAGACCGAGGACGGAGTTGAAGAGGTCAGTGCATGCGTGTTCAAGGGCAGTATCACTTCCTGCCTCAGAGGAGTAACGGATTATATAACCTATAAACTTTGGCATTACTATCGCTGAGTTTTGGTATAGCAGCATTCGTAGCTGAGGCAAGGGGAATAGTAAGAATAATTGTCGCTATCAACAGGGATTTCTTCTTGAGTTGAGATATGTTGCAGGTCGCTGGCAGATGGATTATAATCACTATTGTTTACACAGAAGTCTGAACTACATGGCTCCTGCTGCGTTTGGGGCGATGTGGCAATCTTCCGATTCCGCTAAGCTTCATCGGAAGATTGAGATAGAAGATGATGAGGAAATACTCTCATATGAGGTGGACCAAAAATAAGGGGCAGATCACTCCAGCGACACTGTGGTTACAATGTTGGTACCCTGAAATGATGGGTTTCTGGGGCAGGACTCAGTCACAGGAGGAAACATCATGAGACGCTTGAATTCGACCGAGGCCTGTCAGACCGTCGCCCCCTTGATGCGACTGGGACGAAAGCTCGCCTGGGGCTGTCAGGCGTGGCTATGGGCTTGTATGAGCCTTTATGCCCAGGACCTGCCACAGTTTCGTGAGCATGTCATCAGCGTGGATTTGAAGTACGGGTATCAGCTTGTTGCCGCAGACTTGAACAAGGATGGCAGGGAGGATCTGATCGCCGTCGATGAGGCAGCAACCGAACTCGTCTGGTTCGAGAATCGGCATCCAACATGGGAACGGCACGTGCTGACGGACAATGTCCCGCGGCCACTGAACGCCGACTGCTGGGACATCGACGCAGACGGTATTCCTGAGGTGATCCTCGCATACCGGTTCGAATCAGATCCACAGAAGAGCGTCGGTAACGTCGTGCTGTTGAAGAGCGGCGACGATGTGCGACGGCCATGGGCGGCCCGGGAGATCGACCGAGTGCCAACGGCGCACCGCGTACGTTGGATCGACCCGGAGGGTGATGGCAAGAAGGTGCTTCTCGTGGCGCCGGTGGTCGGGACGAGATACCCGCCAGCCTACGACGATCCTGTGCCGATCTATCTCTATCGGCCGGGTGAATGGAAACGTGAAACCCTTTCCACCGACCCGCGCGGAATACTACACGCAATCCACCCGGTGAACTGGGATGGCGGCGCACGGCAGCAGTTGCTCACGGCGTGTTATCTGGGGCTGCACCGGATTGAGTTCAGTGGCAACAAGTGGATTACAACGCCCATCTCCAAGGGGGATCCGCGCCCCTGTCCCTTGTGCGGCAGCGGCGAGGTGCGTCTGGGTTACCTTGGCCACGACCGCTTTCTGGCTGCTATCGAGCCGTGGCATGGAAATCAACTGGTGGTCTACCTCCATGAAGGAGAGTCATGGAGGCGGCTCGTGATCGAGGACAAGATGGATAATGGTCACGCCTTGGCTGTGGGTGACCTCAACGGCGACCACAACGACGAGATTGTCTGTGGATTCCGCGGCAAAGGGTGCCGGCTCACGATATATCAGGCCACGGACTCAAGTGGCAGGCGATGGCAGAATACAGTGTTGGACGACGGAGGAATCGCCGCTGCCGACTGCAAGGTCGAAGACTTCACTGGTGACGGCACGCCAGACATCGCCTGCATCGGAGCATCCACCCACAACGTGAAGCTCTACGAGAACATGGGCAAATAGCCCTTCTCACAGGTCCTTGGATTTGGCCATTGGCGAAATTGTAATGTGTGCTGGACGATGACTATGGAGAGTAAGAGGCCTGACCTGTACCTGTCAGGCAGCCGCCGGCCAGATGTACGATGCCGTCAGCAGATAAGGAAAGGATATGAGAAATGTGCACAAGACAGGAGTGTTACCTGCACAGGGAATCATCGCGAAGATTGATCATCTATCCTACCAGATGGACTTTCGCTTAAGGCCAGGTAAGATTGGTGGCGGCCGGGGTCCTGTGACTTGGGAACGGTCACGGACGACCGGGACTGGGTTGGAGCACCTCAGTCCGGGTTGTGGAACAACTAAAAGGAAAGACATGGGACTGCGATTTCCAGTGCAACATATCCTTCTAAGAACTGTAGCTGCAATCTTCCTCCTGGCCATGTCTGCCAGGGCACAGGAAACCAGTGCTCGGCTGGAAAGCCTGGCGCTGCGAGCCGAGTTGAACCTTGCAAGCGGCGCGGTAACTGTCCTCGATAAGCAAACCGGTGTGAGTTGGGAACTGGGCGCCCCGGAGGCCGTGTCCAAGACCGACAGCACGGGCGTACTTCCATCTCTGCAGGTTACTCAGCGTGACGAACGAACGCTCCGCTACCGGCGCGATGGCATCGGGGAGTTTTCCTTGAGGCTCTTGGCTGATCCACCTCGGGTGGACTACTCAGCCATCCCTGAAAGTGAGGTGAAAGAACTGCGCCTGCTCGGCAAGGCTCTTCCGGTTGGCGCTGGTGACAACAACTATTACGCTGCGCCTTATCGGATGGGCATCCAGTTGCGCCCGGAAGGCGACAAGCCCTTCAGTCGTAGTTTTCGGGATGGTTGCTCGATGGCGATGTTCGGGGCGGTCAAAGAGGGCTCAGCACTTCTGGTCACCTGGACGGATCCCTACACCGAGGTTCAGGTGGATTATAGTGTTCAGCCTGCACCCCGGCTCAGGATGGGGCTGGCCATGCGCGAGCGTGCGTCCTCGGTGCGCCTGCAGCCCTTGGGACGCGGCGGCTACGTGGAGATCGCCAAAGCCTACCGGACGGTGGCTTGTGAGCGGGGCGTGCTCAAAACGCTGGCCGAGAAAATGCGCGACAACCCCCGGGTCGCGGAGTTCTTCGGTGCGGCCGATTTCAAGCCCTTTGCCTATATGCGCCTGGCTCCGAATACGCCCTGGCACAAGCAGGACCAGTGGGGTGAGCAACTGAACTTCACCTTCGAGGAGTGTGCCGACCTAGTGGAACACCTCCAGCGTGATCTGGGCATTGACCGAGCCATGCTGGTGCTTAATGGCTGGATCAATCGCGGCTACGATAACCGGCATCCTGACATCCTGCCGGCGGCGCCCGAGATTGGTGGCAATGAGGGTCTGGCCGCGTGCAGTCGGCGGGTCAAGGCTCTCGGCTGGCTCTTCGGACTGCATGATAATTATCAGGACATGTATCGCGACGCCCCTTCCTGGAACAAGGAGTATATCATCAAGAACCCCGACGGCTTGCTTCGCAAAGGCGGCGTCTGGGCTGGCGGACAATGCTGGCTCATCTGCTCCCGGAAAGCGATTGAATTGGCCAGCCGGCCACAGAACATCCCCCAGGTGAAGGAGCTCTTTGCGCCAACCCTGTACTTCTCCGACACGATTTTCGCCGCCGGATTGTACGAATGCTTTGATCCAAACCACCCGACCACGCCCGCGGAGGATCTGCAATACAAGCAGAAGCTTTGTGACTACCTGCGGGGCCAGTTCGGCCTGTTCGGCAGTGAAGAGGGGCGCGAGTGGGGCGTCGCACATGCGGACTATTTCGAAGGGCTCATGTCCCACCGCACGCATTTCCAGCGGCCCGACGACACAGATATCATCCTTCCCCTTTTTGAGCTGGTCTATGGCGACGCCATTCCCATCTATTCCCACCAGAGCGACCGACCCAGGCCGGACAACCCAGACTACATCCTGGCCCACATCCTCTATGCCGAGATGCCGGTGTACTATTTTGGCAATCACCGCTATTGGTCCAGCCCGGACGGAGACTTCAAGCCGACAGCAGGCTCCGACTCGCGGCTGGTTTTCGCCCACAAAGCCGATTTAGGGCTGACGGATGGATTTATCAAGAACACCTACGAGGTCCTCAGCCCCCTGCACCGCCTGACCGCACTGTTGCCGATGACCGATCATCGCCTCTTGACGCCCAATCGTAAAGCCGAAACCACACGTTTTGGAAAGGACGTCGAGATCACTGTCAACTACGACTCCAAGGACCTCGTTTTGGACAAAGCTGTCTTGCCTCAGTACGGCTTTTTGATCGAAAGCCCGACGCTGGTTGCCTTCCATGCGCGGAGTTATCGTACGATGCAGTTCACCCAACCGACCATGCTGGTGGTCCAGAGTGCCGATGGGAAAAGGTTGACAGCGTCGCGGCAACTGCGAATGTATGTCGCCTTCGGTGATGCCCCGGCCAAGTGGGCTGGAAGACCCGTCACCATAAAGCATTGATCGTAAAGCCAACGGCAAGGAAAAAGAAGAATAATCTTTATGATACAAGATTAGTACTACAGCGCAAACTAAGCTCAAGAATTTAGGGAGCCTGTGTCGATAAGTTCTTATAAGTGTGGTACTTATAAGGAGAACCGACATGGATGCGAAAACTATTAAGAACACGGGACGTAAACTGAGG
>Ga0315276_10001687_pt1 | contig 19870 bp, 17 predicted proteins | sample YL17G05_0_MG_FD_204542 | JGI IMG/M metagenome (GOLD analysis project Ga0315276, IMG submission 204542) | Sediment microbial communities from Yellowstone Lake, YNP, Wyoming, USA - YL17G05_0 | ecosystem: Environmental > Aquatic > Freshwater > Lake > Sediment | place: USA: Wyoming | collected... | reverse complement strand
AATCCTCCAGGAGAATATATGAAAATGATAAATCCTGTATAATTGTAGCCTTTACTGCGGACAATATGCCCGAGACAAAAAGAAAAGCCGAATTATCTGGTATCAGAGATTTTATTTCAAAACCTGTCAGAATAGACGACCTGAAAAGATTGTTTGCAAAATACTATAACAAGTAACCGGGAATACTGATTGTGAAGCTGACCAGGCATTTTCAAAAAATGTCCGGCAGGTTCCATTTTCCAGAGAAATAATTCCCATAATACTCCGACTTATATGACAAGCCCGAAAAAAAAGCTGGAAATTTCAGAGTTTCTTAAGCTTTCAGAAGAGATTCCCGTCATCGATGTAAGGTCTCCTTCTGAATTTATTACGGGTCATATTCCGGGGGCATTCAATATCCCTCTCTTTGATGACAGGGAGAGAGAAGCGGTAGGGATAAAATATAAAAAGGAAGGCAGAACAAATGCCATATTAAAAGGGCTTGAACTTTCAGGGCCATCAATGTTTTCAAAACTTGAACAGGCTCTCAAACTGGCTAAGGAAGGTAAATTGCTTGTTCATTGCTGGCGCGGAGGAATGAGATCCGAAGCCATGGCGTGGCTTTTTTCCCTGGGTGATATTGAAACTGAAATACTTGATGGAGGTTACAAATCATACCGGCATCATATTCTGGAAAAGCTGGGAGAAAAACACAATTACATTATCCTTGGAGGATTGACAGGCAGCGGGAAAACAGAGATACTGAGAGTAATGAAAGATCTTGGGCATCAGGTTGTTGACCTTGAAGGAATTGCCTGTCACAAAGGATCTGCATTCGGCTCCCTGGGTCAGCTTCAGCAACCTTCATCCGAACACTTTGCAAATCTTCTGTATGATGCACTTGAAAAAACTGACAGGAACAAAATTGTATGGTTAGAGGATGAAAGTAAAAATATTGGTACCGTATTTATGCCTGACCAGTTCTATCTGAACATGCAGGACGCTCCTGTAGTTGCTATTATTATGGATGTTTCCACAAGAATGCCAAGGCTGCTTAAGGAATACTCCGAATACCCGAAAGAAGCTCTGAAAGCCTCAATTCAGAAAATTGGCAAACGACTGGGGGGAGATAACACACGGGAATCGCTGGATAGCGTCGAAACAGGCAATTTCACGAGGGCAATCGATATTACCCTTAATTATTATGACAAAACCTATATGTTTGGTCTTAAGCGAAGAGATGAATCAAAAATACGGTATGTCAATACTTCAACTGATGATGTTACGCTGAATATAAATAAGATACTTGAAGCAGCCTCTCATTTCATGAAAACCCGTTAATCAAACCTGTTTTTTTCTCTTGCTGCATCAATCCATTTATAGACCTTATCTGAACGTCGCAGAAGATCATTAATCTGAATCGAGCAGAATTCCCCTTTAAGTGCCGATTCCGTTTCTTTCAGATCAACCCTTATCTCTCCGACAGTGTATTCTATTAATCCGGTAGTGGATCCAGTTATCAGAATCACCTCTCCTTTATTCAGATCACCGTTTTCGAGCTTAATCTCAGCAACCTTAATGTTGGTAAAATAATTAGTGATCTTTCCGATATACACTTTCCTTTTTGTAGCACTTGATCCATAGCTGCTTGTCCATTCCCCCATTTTCTGTCCGAGATAATAACCGTCCCAGAAACCCCTGTTAAAGACTGTTGCAAGCCGTTGAGTCCAGCCGTTAATTTTTTCAGGTGAATAAGTGCCATCCGCAATTGAGCAGACAGCTTCACTATAGCATGATGACACAACCTTAACATATTCAGCAGAGCGTGCCCTGCCCTCAATCTTGAGAACCTTCACCCCGGCATTAAGCAATTTGTCAAGGAACCCTATCGTGCAGAGATCCTTTGGAGACATAATATATTCATTGTCAATTTCCAGCTCATATCCGCTCTCCTTGTCAGAAACAATATATGATTTGCGGCAGGTCTGATAACATTCACCCCGGTTGGCAGATTTGTTGTTTTCGTGAAGGCTCAGATAACATTTACCTGATATTGCCATACATAGGGCGCCGTGGGCGAACATTTCGATCTTTATCAGCTCTCCCCCTGGCCCCCTGATATCCTGTTCTTTTATCATGTCGTCGATATGACTGACCTGGTCAAGATTCAGTTCCCTTGCAAGAACAGCCACATCGGCCCATTGAGAATAGAACTTAATAGCTTCAATGTTTGTAATATTAAGCTGGGTTGAAAGATGAACTTCGATTCCGGAAGAAAAGGCATAATTTATTACAGCCTGGTCTGAAGCAATAACTGCAGATATTCCGCTTTCGACAGCTGCATCAATAATCTCTTTCATCTGCGGTATTTCATTATCATATACCACAACATTCACAGTGAGGTAGCTTTTCAACCCGTTCTTTTTGCAGATTGAGGCAATTTTTTGAAGATCTTCAATTGTAAAATTGTTTGAAGAGGCAGCCCTCATATTCAGCTGTTCGGCACCGAAATAAACAGAGTCGGCACCTCCCTGTACAGCAGCTATCAGAGAATCGTATGACCCGGCCGGAGCCATTATCTCAATATCTTTCCTCTCCATCGTACGATTATTAGAGGTGCAAATATAATGATTAGCGGATATCCTTTTTCATTACGATCCTTATACAGGTTCCCTTTCCGGGTTCTGAGTGCTTCACAAATATCTTCCCGTCGTGGTACTCTTCAATTATCCTTTTTGCAAGAGATAATCCAAGTCCCCAGCCCCGCTCTTTTGTGGTATATCCGGGTTTGAATATTTTCTTATATGCAGATTTGGGTATTCCTTTCCCATTATCAGAAATATCTATCATTGCATTATCATGACTATCGACGATACGGATCTTTATTTCACCTTCACCTTCTGTGGCATCAACAGCATTCTTGCAGAGATTCTCAATAACCCAGCTGAAAAGGGCTGCATTAACCGGAATGATTATTTCACCGGCAGGATCATATTCAGGTACGATGTTTATTTTTGAAGAGGTTCGCGATTTCAGATAATCGATTGTCTGATTTACTACCTGGATCACATTCCCCGGTGAAAGATCAGGTCTTGATCCTATTTTGGAAAAACGTTCCGCTACTTTTTCAAGCCTTGTAAGATCCCTGGCCAGCTCTTCAGTAATATCGATTTCCGGATGTTTCATCTGAAGGATTTCTATCCATCCCGCAAGAGAAGATGTAGGTGTTCCAAGCTGATGCGCAGTCTCTTTTGACATTCCTACCCAGACCTGGTTCTGCTCTGCCTTTCTTGATGAGCTGAAGGCAAGATAGGAAACAATGATGAACAATATAATTATACTAAGCTGAACGTAAGGATAATATATAAGTTTTTTCAGGATGATGCTATCCCTGTAATAAATGAGATTCACATGGCCCCCTCCGGAATCAAATATTATAGGCTTGCTTTTTTCTTTCATCCTTGCCAGCTTTGACTTAAGGAACTTTATGTCGTTTATTCTGGCAGGATCAAAATTTCTTGCTGAAATGATACTGTCATTCCCATCTGTAAGAATAACAGGGACAGTACTGTTATCTTCAATAATTGAGAGCAGAAATGCAAGGTTCTGGCCTGTATCCGAAGTGCTGATAAGCTGGCGCTCTGCCTCTGCCCAGAGTTCAACCTTTTTCCTCTCCTCAGTTTTAAGACTTTTTACCAGGTTCTGGGTATATAAAAGGGAAAATAACCCTATAATTACTGCAAATACTAGCAGTAATAATTTCCATAAGGTTTTATACCGGTAAGTGTTCACCTGTAATTATTAAGAGTCAGAAATCAGCTTTTTCTTTTTAAAGATACGGTTTATCCCCTTATCTTTTCCAATGCCGGTACTATCTTTTTGTACGGTGAGGGAATCTGTTTCGGACCATTCGATTCTGAATTTTGGCCTGGGGGCAGCTTCCTTTTTCAGAGTTGAATCTCTTTTGAACCATCCGTATTCTTCGTTCAGGATACTCCTGAGGTTGCTTTTTTCATTTTTTAAATTCTGCCTTATATTACCTCCGGCAGCTTTCATGTCGTACCCGACTTTCACATCATCTCCCTTGCCCGTGATTTTCAGAAATATGGAGGTGCGCCCGAGCCCGTCTTCTTCAACAGCACCAAACTCATTATGGTCTCTTTTTGCTTTCCTGCTCAATAGCTCCGATAAATAGGTTTTGACATGATATTCATAATTATTATCAAAATAATGCTTCCCGCTTATAGTGAAATCTGCTGCAGAAGATTTTATTTCCATCTGGGGCACAGCAAGGTAATTGTTCTTTATAAAAAGGTCGTTTTCAATTTTTGAAAAGGTTATATTCTCAAGTTCCGACATCTTAATAAAACGGGACAATGCTTTGACAGGTTCAAAATTCGAAAGGACACCATTAATCAATGTATATTTTCCTTCAGCAGTGGCAGATCTGATATCCGGAATAAGGAGAGAATCAAAAGGCATGAGAACTGACAGAGTTCCCGATACAGATCCGGCTATATTTTCTGCCTTAAGAAAATTCTGGCCGAAATTCCTGAATGACCTGAATGCAAGATTAACATCTATATTGCTGAAATTAAAACTGCCCCGGCCAATAAAAGCTTTGTCGGGACTCTGCGCGAGAAAACCTTCACCTGAGATATTTCCATTTAAGGAGTTAATATTTAAAGATTTAAAATTAATTATTCCTGGTTTATAATCAAGAATACCGGTAACGTTTCCGGCAGTGAATGTCTTATAGACAAGATTGTCAATCTTAAACGATAGCTGAAGATCAATTCCTTCAGGGAAAATAAAAGATATTCTTTTTGCCGGAGCAGCTGCTGCTGTATCCGCCAAAAAGGATTCGGGCATCAGATTTTCAGCCGAAATGTCCGCAACTGCTTTTATGTGAACAAGCTTGCCGGCCAGCCAGGCAGGAAAATTTATGAACTCCCCGTTCACCCTGAATCGTTGTCCCTTATAAGAAAATGAAAAATCCCGGGCCTGTATATTGCTGGAGATGACAATATTCCCGTCGACGTCCTCAATTATCGGTTTATATTTTTTCAGACCCAGACCGAAAGAATTAAATTGTATCTCAGCCTCGGGATTGAGTCCAATGAAATCCGTAAGAGTATATTTGTCTTTCTTCTCAAAATTCCCTGATAATTTCATATTCAGCCTGAAAGATCCCATTGTGCTAGAAATCCGGGGAATGGTGAAAAACTCCAAAAGCTCGGCAGGAATTATTTCACCCGAAAAGCTGAGATCAATATGTGGATGAACAAAATTCTCTGCTGAAAATGACCCTGAACATATGGCTGAACCTAGCCTGGCATTAATTTCGGAAATTTCAAACCTTGCCGTCTCAGGTCTGTTAAGCTTCCCGTTGGTATATTTACCTGAAAATGAAAGGTTATCAATATTTATATTTGACCTCTTAAAAAGAATACGTCCTCTTTCCAGCGAATATGTCAGGGAAATATTTGGATTCATAGTTCTGGTTACCACCCCTTTTATCGAACAATCTGTCTTAAGAATCCCCGAAGGATTATAAAGTGCAAATTTCCTTAGATAAGCTTCAGGAAGATATTTTTTAACTCGTGCAATATCTATATTCCGACCGGTAATGTTCAGATCTAATTGATTGTCAGACCTGATATATCCTGAAAGTCTGAAATTGAAATTCTCAAATCTTAGAATACCTTTTTTGAACAGGATACCTGTATCTGATTTATGAAGATTCAAGTCAAGAGATACAGGTACATTTGTGTTGATATGGGTTGAATAAAGGTCAAACCTGAATATCTGTAGCGCTGAAGTGCAGATGAAATCTATATTATCACCGGCAATCCTGCTTTTTAAACGGCCGTTCCGCATCAATCCTGTAATATTGAGGCGGGTCGCTTTATTAATATAGCTGGCCTTAAGGTCATTAATAATAATTCTTTCCAGATTAATTGAAAAAGCCTTATCAGGACTTCCTGAACTTTTGGCAGAAATTTCATAATTGACCTTCCCGGCACTGTCAGAAAACAGATTTAGCCTGCCCCGTTTTATGCCCATGCTTTCAATATCATAATTGCCCCGGATAAGGTTTACCATGCTGAATTCAAGCGAAACAGACTTTGCAGAAAGGAGTGTGTCGGTATTTATTCCTTTGAATTGCTTCCTGTCAAACCCTGGGGAAGAAAAGATAACGACATTTTCAAGTTCCACCGAAGCTCTTGGGAATTTATTTATAAGTGAAAGCTTATATGATCCCACTTCAATCCTGGTCGAAATATTCCTGTTGACAGAATCAAGAAAAATGGCAATAACGTCATGCCTGAGCAGCAAGGAGAGTGAAAACAGGGTAGCCAATAAGATTGAGAATCCAATTACTGACCATTTTATTATTTTCAGGATCAATTTCATGAATAAAAGTGCTGTCTCCGTTTAATAAGTACAAACGGCAGACAAATTTAGTTTATTTGAATAAACAGTCTTCTTTACTTAAGAAGGAATGAAAAATCATCATCACTACCCAGTTCCAGGGGAGGGGATCCCTTTATAAAAACTCTTGCTTTTCCAGGCCCGTAGAGCTTCATTTTATTTCCTTCGATCCGGAGCATTGTCCCTTCCCTCAGTCCTACAACAAATATATTGGGATTTATTTCAAGGAATTCCTCGATTCGCTGTTCCCTGGTTTCCCCTGCATGGCCGGCCGGATTTGCATCGAGATAATGAGGATTGATCTGAAATGGGACTAAATTAAGCGATTCGAAGGAGTCGGGTTCTGTCACAGGCATGTCGTTGGTAGTCCTGATTGTCGGACAGGCCACATTGGAACCGGCGCTCCAGCCAACATACGGTGTCCCTGAAATTATCTTTTTGCGGATAGGTTCAATTAATCTGTTTTCACGAATCATCTTCAGAAGCTTCCATGTATTTCCACCGCCGATAACCATTGCAGTTGCTTCATTTACGGCTTCTGCGACATTACGGAACCTGTGAATTGAAATAATTTTATGTCCGATTTCATGAAACCTTTCGGAAACTTTTTCTTCATATTCATCAAAAGAAAATGTGACTGCAGCATAGGGTATAAACAGTGCTTTCAGAGGGTTACTTCCAAGAAAATCCTTAATGCTGTTCTTGGGATAATCAAGGTATTGTTCTCCGGGATTCGTTGAATTGCTTAATAATAGTAGTCTCATTAATAATAGATTACGAAGATTATTAAACAGGGAAGCCCCTGTTCATTTTAATTCTTTAATAATATGATTTTCCGGAATATTTTTAAAGCTGATAGTCCGGAAACTGTTTTCCATAATATTAAAAAGAAGCATTTTACCACTTAAAACATTTCCGGTTCCGGTTATAATCTTGATTACTTCATTTGCCATATATGTTCCGGTGATACCGGGCAGGACTCCCATTAACCCGACATCGGCAGGTTTAGGATTTCTGTAATCGGTTTTATTATCTGCGGGGTTGTAACATCTGTAGGTTGGACCTCCGTTGTAATTAAAAACAGAAACCTGCCCTTCAAACTTATAGATAGCCCCATGAACCATGGGTTTATTAAGGATCACACACGAATCATTTATGATATACCTGGTTTCTATATTATCTGTTGCATCAACAATAACATCAAATTTATTTATAACTGAAAGAGCATTGGTAATATCGAGCTTCAGATTTATTATTTCCAGTTCAACTAAAGAATTCAGATGTTCGAGGATATTTTTTGCAATAATTGATTTGAGCTTGCCTACATCAAGCGATCCATAAAGAACCTGGCGTTGCAGGTTTGTTTCATCGACCTTATCAAATTCAACAATTCCTATTTTGCCAGTTCCGGCAACTGTCAGGTACTGGAGAACAGGACAACCCAATCCTCCTGCCCCGACCACAAGTACTCTTGCCTGTTTCAGTTTTTCCTGCCCCTCAAGGCCGATTTCCGGGATCATGATCTGCTTCCCGTAGCGTCTGATTTCTCGTTCTGACAGGTAATGGGATTCCATTAATAACGATGTTTGTCCTTTTTACAAATATACGGGAGCCTGGTGAAAGAAAAAAGAAAGCGTAGTCGGAAACTACGCTTAGCCTTGTTATCATTTAATAGTTTTATGTCGGACACAGTTTGTAACCAGGTCCATAATTCAAATAATCAGTCATTAAAAGTAAATGCAAAACCTATCTCAAACGGGTGCAGGTCATATCCCCCGGGCCCTTTTCCGGATTTAAAAAGCGGAGTCATATAATAAGTTGCATAAATATGCCAGTTCTCAAAACCAATCCTGGCGGTAGGTCCGTACCTTAGAAGATTAAGGCTGAAATCACCATTCGATTTTACCTTATCTCCATCCTGAAAAACCATCTTTGTGTGAGATCCCAGCTTAATTGCACCTATAAAACCTCCACCCAGATTAATATGGTGATTGTCTGCAGGTATCTGGATCTCAAGCATCACGGGAAGATTAAGATATAGAGTCGTAAGTTTTGATTTTTCAAGCTGAGAACCGGGATCAAGTTCTTCAATTATTCCATTTGTTCCTTTGGTAATGTTATTATTACCGTCAAACCTGTAATTATTCCAGTTAATCCCCAGTCCGGTGACAATGCCGATATGCCTTGTAAAGCCTATACTCTGCTGAGTAAAATTGATGCTGAAGCTGTTCGATTTGCTTGAATGCAGAGTCATATAGTATATATCTGAAGGCATATCCATGCTGTTGTCTGAAGTCAGATAATTATTAAATCCGAATTCAATTCCGGCCCAATGTCCTTTAAATCCTCTTCTGTATCTGGAATGTGTTACTTTTTTGTCTTTATTGTCATCCTGATCTGATTCATTATTCCCGGTGAACTTTTCAATAAATACTTTCGGCCGTCCTTCCAGCGATTCAAGGATGTTAAGAGCTCTGTTTCCCATACGTACCTTCACAGCTTCTTTACTCTCATTAAAGCTGAATAAATCTTTTCCAATGACTACTTTTGTATTATCGCTTGTATCATTGGAAACAGCCGGTTGATTAAGGGTAAGATTTTCATTTCCTGTTTCCTGTCCCGAAACAGTAGCCATTATTGCTGCAAGCATCAGAATTATTCCTGTCTTTTTCATGATAATGATTATAAAAATTAATAATTGGTTTCAGGGATGGGACGGATAGACAAATAGAAAAGTTACGGCAATGGCTCAACTTTTTTAACTGGAGCATTAAATTTTAGAAGCCTGGAGCTGAAATAAACCGATCTGACTTCCCCTTTTGTGTCTTTAGTCTTCTGCAGCGACATTTGCCATCCAAGCAATTTATTCAATCCGTTAATTCCGGCGTCAGCAATTTCGTAAGCCTTAAGATGACCCTGTTCCGGATTATTTGATTTCAGTATCTTCTTGCGGAATGTTCTGGCAATAAACTCATTAAAGCCGCCATTTTCCTCTGATGCTGAATTGTTTATTTCATGAATATTAATAGCAACAAGTGTGCCTGAGAGGGATCTCTCTCCAAGATTCACATTTTGTCTGAAATCGATTTTGGATATTATGACCGGGCGAATGACAGCATTCCCGGCTGAGGAATCAATTCCGGATGAGCCTGAATTAAAGGATTTCATTTCATCTGAAATTGTTTTCTGCAAAGGTGAAATAATATTTAATGCTACGATACCCTTTTCTTTTACTTTGGAAACAACCTTATTTGCGAAAATCTTCACCGGATTTGATACAACACTATCTGATTTTTTTGAATTTCCAGCTAAAAGGGCTGGATTGTTCACAGTGGTATTATTTTCCCGGGAATTAAATAATATCACCAGGGCACTAATAGCTGCGGCCGCACTTAATCCAATAGCTGAGAGACGGATGATCCGGCCGGCAGCAGTCAGTTTCCGGAGTTTATGCTTTTCCCTGTACGGGACTTCAGGTGCGGCAAGTTTTAATTTTTGAATCAGCTCAAATGTATTTCTTTTTTCAGGTTTTTCATCCATAATCTCTTCCAGCTCAGCGGCCTGTGCATCAGAAATATCGTTTTCCGATGCTGCTATGCAGAGGTATTCGAACTGAGACTCACCAATATCTGAAACAGATTTCAGAAGATTGTTCTTGCGACTGAATGAATCGTTACCCGGTTTTATGCTATAATTTGTGATCTCATTAAACTCTTCCTTTAGATCAGGGTTTTTGTTGAGGAAATACATTAACTGTTCAGCCTGCAGGGGATCGAGGGTCCCTTCAAGATAATCGATAAGCCATATTTCGTAATTTGTTCTGTCGGGTACCATGGCTAAATCACAGTTTCGATTTTTCCGATATAATTCTTCAGAGCAAGCCTGCCCCTGTAAATATTTATTTTTACCTGGGCTTCGCTCAGGCCGGTTATATCTCCGATCTCTTTATAACTGTATCCTTCATAATCCCTCAGAAGCACAACACTTTTCTGCTGTTCCGGAAGTCTCTCAAGTGCTTCATGAAGGATCTCATTAAGATTGCTGTAATCAGATTCATATAACAATTCATTTTCATGTACAACCTCAAAACTGGTCATCTTTTTTTCTCTCCTTAAAATGTCAATCATATTATGATAAGCAGTGGAAAAAAGCCATGATTTTGAGACAGCATAGTCAATTTCTGCTACATGCCGCCACAACTTTTCATATGCATCCTGAACAATGTCATTAGCGCGGTCCTCATCCTTCAGGCTACCCCGAATAAACCGGTAAACCGAGTCTGAAAACTCTTCGACTGCCCTGTTGTATTCTTTAACTGTCATAATCCGAATTACGATGTTAGGACGGAACAGACTGGTAAATTGTTACACAAAGATACAAATATATAATAGGGACATTCTGCAGAATGTCCCTATTGTGGTATAAATCAAATAAATATGTCTAATTTTTAAATTGATAAACCCTTATCCAGTCTATTTCCATGGTGGTCATACCGGTTATTGGTTTAGAGACCCCGCCAGCCAGATTCACATACATCGGTTCCTGAGGAACATTAACAGATTGCCGAAGGACATCAATGCCATTTATCTTCCAGATAAGCTTATCTGCGGTCCATTCGAGGGTAAAAATGAAATAATCATTTGAATAGCGTGATCCCAATTTTGTTCTGACCGACTTTCCGTCACCGGCGAAGAGATCAAACCAGACTTTTCCGTTACCTGAACGGCAAATATCAATGTGAGGTGTGATCTTATCAGCCAGCAGCCAGAAGGCATTTCTGGCGTTAGGATCTCCAAGCTTGATTTTTGCTGAAAAGACACCATATTTTTGCCTGAAGCTTGTTCCCGAGTTAATTAAACCTGAAGTATAGCTGAATTCCTTTGGGCGGAATCCATGAGCTGCAGACCATACTTTTCCTCCAATTTTCTGTTGCTTCGTAATGATCTTCAGCGAGCTGTTATGTATTTCAAAATTTTCCTTTTCGGTATAGAACTGCAGATCCGATTCAACAGAATACCGGTCTTTCAGCAGTTTCTCTCCCCAGTAATAATTTGTAAGCCATTTTTTGCTGTCCAGCTTATCATTGTCAAACTCATCACTGAAGGTTAACTCACGGTGTTTAAGGATATCGAACTTGTTTGAATCCTTAACTTTAAAATACCAGATGATATCCTCTGATTTTTTTAATTTTTCAAACTCCTCAACCTCCTTGAACATCTCTGTTTTCTCGAATCTTTTTTTATCGAGCAGGTACGCTTTCTTTTCTGCAAATTCTTTTGAAGCGGTATATTCTTTCAGCTCATTATACCTTGCAAGCCGCGATGATCCGTCAATATTTTTAAAGTTGGCAAGCTCCTTTGATCCTTTAAACTTATAATAATCCTTTATCTCCTGGCTTGCTTTGAGCTGATTATACTCCTGGAGCTTTTTCTGATCGTCGCTGCCACTGAATTCCTTTGACTTGCTTTTTGCCCTGAATTCAGATGACTGAACCAGTTTTTCAAGAGTTTCGAACTTGCCGATCTTATCCGATCCGTCCATTTCATTGAATTTCTTCAGGGCCGGACTTCCGGTAGTTTTGAAATACAGAATGAGATCTTTAGCCTTTTTCAGAGATATAAATTCCTTTTCTTTCGAAAATTCTTCAGAATTTTTATACTGAAGATTCTCTATCTCTTTCCTCTTCTGAAGGAAATCGGCCGAATGGACAATATCATTCAGTTTATTATATCTTGATAATTGCTCAGAGCCAGAAAAAGCCTGCAGTTTTTCAAATTCGGCAATCAATGCCTTTTCATCCTGCTCAATTTTAGAAGTTGCCGGGATCATACCCAGTAATAGCTTGAGACTTGCCATTGTATGAATGATTTTGATGAACCTGTTAAAGATAGAAAATCTTTCCTTAATAAAAACATCACAGAGGTTCAAATATTTGTTTTTTAGCTTCCGGGATGAACCGGCAGAGGAAAAACTTATAAATTTAAGGGTCAATAAAATCAGAAAATGAAAAAGGCAATATTCTTTATTTTGATTTTTCCGCTTCTCTTTTCCTGTAAGGATAAGAACTATAGAATTATCAGGACGGAAAGCAATCAGGATCAGCTTATATTGTCCGTTTTATGGTATCAGCGTTCAGCTGAGATGCAGGCTTTATACTACCAGGGTTATAATATTGCAAGGCTTTCTCTTGATGAAAAACTTAAACAATCTGATAACAGGAGACCCAAAGCTATTATTATGGATATAGATGAGACTGTTTTGGATAGCAGTCCGGTTGAAGCTTCCCAGGTAATAAATAATGTCACCTTTTCAGATTCCCTGTGGTTGGCCTGGATTAAGAAAGAAAGCGCAGAGCCACTTCCTGGTGCATTAGATTTTACAAGGTTTGCTGAATCAAAAGGTGTTGAGGTTTTCTATATTACCAACCGTAAATCACGTGTTGAATCTGAATCGACAATAAATAATTTACGCCAAAAAGGATATCCGTTTGCCGACAGTCTGCATGTTATTATGAGAAAAGATATTAGCTCCAAAGAGACCAGAAGAAAAGCTGTTGCAGAGAATTATAATATTCTTCTTTTGCTTGGCGATAACCTGGCTGATTTTGATGTCATTTTTGATAACAGGGGGGATGATCTTGGCTTCATGGCTGTAGGTAAAAACAAAGAAAAATTCGGAAGCAGATTTATTTTGTTTCCCAATCCCATGTATGGATCATGGTTAAATGCCGCAATAAGTTCCGCACCAGGCAAAACAGCCAGAGAAAAATTCTTTCAGACCTTGAAATCATTCTGACCCTGAAGGCGGGTTGTTCTGACAACATGTACTGCAAACAGGACATCTGTTTCGGCTTGCCTTGATAGTTCTGAAAGGTCTGATTATAAGGATGATTCAACCAACCTGCCCCCTGAGGGGATTAGGGGGCTGCATGAAGAGAAAAGATAATTAGCCGTAGAACAGGTTTCGCGAAAAAAATGAGAAAAAATTTGGAAATAAAAATATTGCATTTTAATTTTGACTGACCGTTCAATCATAAACAGTTTTTGTTTGAAAATAATTATTGAATGGGCGTTTAATCAAAGAAAAAATATGTCACCGAGAACACCGCTGCAGTTTGAAGAGATCAGGGAGGGGAAAAGAAGCCTGATAATGGATGTTGCCCTGGAGCATTTTGCAAATGAAGGTTATAAATCAACAACAATCAGTCATATTGCAAGACATGCCGGAATTTCAAAAGGGCTGATGTATAATTATTTTGAGAGCAAGGAGAAATTGCTTTCGGAGATAATAGACAGGTCTGTCGGTGAGATCTCACTCTATTTCGATCCCGATAAGGACGGATATCTTTCGGAGGAGGAATTTGAATTATTTATCAGGAAGACCTTCTTTCTCCTGAGAGAAAAGCGATCCTTCTGGCGTCTTTTTTACCAGCTTCTGATGCAAAAGGATGTAAGGGATCAGTTTTTGAAGTCCTATATCGGTTCCGGCGGTTCCTTTCCCTCCATCGACAACAATAGAAGCACCTCATTCTTTAAGCAATACAGCAAATTGATCGAAGAATACTTTATAAGAAAAAAAGAGCATAAACCTGCCGGCTATGATCCGATGATTGACCTGAACATGTTTATTTATCTGACAGAGGGTTTTTCAATGGTGACAGCATATCTTGATGAGATAAATGAAGAATACTTTGAAAAGACAGTGAACAGAATTATTGAACTTTACAAATAGACAGATCATGAAAAGAAGAATATTGTCGGCTATTATAATGTTGATTGTTACCGGATTTGCATTTAATCTCTCTGCACAGGGGTTATCAGCAACAGATATTATCAGAAAGGCTGATGAAAAGTTCAATGGTGAAAAATCGAGTATCATGGTAATGACAATGACAATCATAAGGCCCACCTGGCAGAGAAGTGTTGAATTTAAAAACTGGTCACTCGGGAGGGATTATGCATTGACACTGATAACTGCACCTGTCAGGGATATCGGTCAGACATTCCTGAAGAGGGGGACTGAAATGTGGAACTGGAACCCATCGATAAACAGGCTCATAAAGCTTCCTCCGTCGATGATGTCACAGGGATGGATGGGATCAGATTATACCAATGATGACATCCTTAAAGAGTCATCGGTTGTAAATGATTATATGCATGAGATAATAGGTGAAGAGACAATTGGCGGACGTGACTGTTACAAAATAAAAATGGTAGCGAAAGAGGAAGCAGCAGTGATCTGGGGGCATCAGGTAAGATGGGTTGATAAAAAAGATTTCTTGATGTTAAGAGCAGAATTATATGACGAGGATGGTGTTCTTGTCAGGACCGAGACAGGAAGCAACATCAGGGAAATGGACGGAAGAGTTATTCCTTCGAGGATGGAACTGGTTCCTGCCGATGAACCCGGAAATAAAACAGTGGTTGAGATAAAGGAAATCAAATTCAATATTTCAATTCAGGAGAGTTTCTTCTCCCAGCAAAACATGAAAAATATTAGATAACAGGCAGCAGCATAAGAGTTTAATTGAATAGTCATGAGAAACTATAAAATGGCATGGCGGAATCTATGGAGGAATAAGCGAAGAACTCTTATTACTGTGGCTTCTGTTTTCTTTGCAGTCTTCTTTGCTCTCATAATGAGATCACTGCAGCTGGGGGCATATGATCATATGTACAGGAATGTAATAGAATCGTATACAGGTTATTTACAGGTTCAGCATGAAGATTTCTGGGATAATAAAATTGTGGAAAACACCTTCATTTATACTCCGGAACTTGATCAAACGCTAATGAATAATAATAATACGAACACCATTGTCCCCAGGTTTGAATCATTTTCACTTGCTTCGTCAGGAACCCTTACCAAGGGAGTCATTGTCATAGGAATTGATCCCGAAAAAGAAGCATTCCTTTCAGATGTCAAAGGGAAGCTCGTTAAGTACAGGCTGAGTGAAAAGAATATTGAAAATTTGAAAAAAACAGATCTGCCCGGGAAATTTATAAAGAATCTGGATCTCTTTAAAGGCAATTCTTATACGAACAGCTCTTCGATGATGACAGATCTTGGAATAAGTGAAAGGGATTCTGTATTATTCATGCCTCTGCTCAGAAAATATGCATTATTTGAAAACGGCTATATAAAAACGGGGGAGCCTGAGGCTCTCATTGGGGATAAACTGGCAGCCTTCCTGAATGTAAGCAAAGACGACACCCTGGTCCTTATCGGCCAGGGATATCATGGCACGTCAGCAGCCGGCAAATTCAGAATAGCAGGGATTGTCAAACTTCCAACCCCTGACCTTGACAATAAAATTGTCTATCTGCCTTTTGATATATGTCAGGGACTTTACAATTCACCCGGAAGGTTGACATCACTTGCAATAAACATAAAAAGAAATGATGATTCTGAAATAAAAAGGATGATAAAAACATTCAGTTCAGAAATTAAGTCTCCATTAAAAGTATTAGGATGGAGGGAAATGAATGAGTTGATGATTAACCAGATGGATGCTGACAGTAAGAGTGGTATGGTAATGATATTTATTCTGTATATGGTGATTGCATTCGGAATATTCGGTACTGTTCTTATGATGACTGCTGAAAGACGGAGAGAATTCGGGGTTCTTGTAGCAGTCGGGATGCAAAAATCGAAGCTTGCAACTGTTGTCGTTTTTGAAATGATATTCATCGGAATCATGGGAATTGGAAGTGGAATTGTAATGGCTCTTCCAGCTATTATCTATGGGTATTACCATCCTATCAGATTTTCAGGCGAAATTGCAAAGATGTACGAAGATTATGGGATAGAACCTGTTATGCCATTTTTACCGGTTGACTGGTATTTCCTTTGGCAATCAATAATTGTTGCAGTCATTGTTTTTATAGCTGTCATCTATCCCATAAGAAAAATATATAAAATGCAAATAGTTAATTCTTTAAAGGCTTAATAGAAATTGATATGATCTGGAAAACTGCATGGAAGAATGTATGGAGGAATCGTGTAAGGAGCCTGGTGGTTATTGTCTCTGTTACAATCGGAATATTTGCCGGTGTCTTCTCTGTGGCCTTTATGAATGGTATGATTGCTCAACGTGTTAATTCGGCTCTTAATGAGGAAATATCTCATATCCAGATTTCCGGCAAAAACTACAGGCTGAACAATGACCCTGAGATATTAATAACCGGCCCAGACAAAATCGTGAGGCAGATTAATGAGATACCAGGCATTTCCGGAATGGCAGAACGGACAATTATAAACGGGATGGCCGGAACCGCTGCAAAAAGCACAGGAGTGCAAATTATCGGAATAGATCCGGTAATGGAGAAAAAAATATTCACCCTCGATAAAACAATAATGCCGGGGACCGGGGATTATTTTGAAAAGGAATCAAAATATAATCTTGTACTGATAGGACAGGATCTGGCTAAAGAATTAAATATTATCCGGTATTCAATTACAAGCACTGTTCTTGAAAGCCTCGGGAAGAAGAAAATACCAGGCAGTATGATTGAGAAACTTACACCTTTGTCAGGAATCCGTTTCACTAATGAAAAAAAATTCAATAAGTCTATAAATTCCATTTTGTCGCGAAAAGAGATAAAAAGATATAGTTATGAAATCAAAAATGAAGCCTGGTCTTTCAGGGAGGGATCAAGGCTGACTCTTACATTCCTCGATAAGGATAACAACCAGATTGAAGCTGTGTTCAGGCTGGCCGGAATATATGATGTGAAAAATTCAATGTTTGAAAAGAGTACGGTATTTGTAAAAGACACTGACCTTAAGCATCTTACGGGTCTGAATAAAGATTCTTTCCATCAGATAATTTTAAGAATTAATGACATTAAACAAACAGAAAAGATTACTACAGAACTAAGAGAAAAGATGCCAGAGCTTGATATAATGAACTGGAAAGAAATTTCACCTGACCTGGCAATGATGACAGATTATGTTCATCAGATCTATGCATTTTTTATGCTTATAATACTTGCAGCACTGGCATTTGGGATCATAAATACAATGCTGATGGTTGTTCTTGAAAGAACAAAGGAACTGGGGATGCTGACTGCTATCGGGATGAATAAGAAAAAGGTCTTTTCAATGATAATGCTTGAATCGGTCTTCCTTTCCCTCCTGGGCGGTCTTACAGGTATGTTTGCAGGATGGATAGTTGTTGTATTGACGGCAAAAAACGGAATCAATTTTTTAAGGTATGCAGAAGGTATGGAAGCTTTCGGTTATTCGGCACATATCTTCCCTGAAATCAGCGCAGAATTTTTCATAATCGTGACGTTCCTGATTATTCTGACAGGGATTGTGTCATCTGTATATCCGGCTTTAAAAGCACTTAAACTTGATCCTGCGGAAGCAATAAGAACTGAATAAATAATTTCAAGATAATATTGAATAATCATGAAGGTACTTGAATTAATAAACGTGAATAAAATATACAATGAAACTGAAATCCAGGTTCATGCTGTAAATAATGTTGCACTTGAATTCCGGGAGGCAGAATTTGCTGCAATTGTCGGTCCATCAGGATCCGGGAAAACAACTTTGTTAAACCTGATAGGGGGGCTTGATAAACCTACATCAGGAGAGATTCGCATTGATGGTACAGACCTCTCAAAGCTGAAATCATCGCAACTGATTGATTTCAGGATGAGGAATATAGGATTTGTTTTCCAGGCATATAACCTTATCCCGGTTCTTACAGCAAAAGAAAATATTGAGTTTGTAATGTCACTCCAGAAATGGTCGCGCAAAGACCGTGATGCCAGGACTTTTGAATTGTTGAAAGCGATCGGACTGTCCGACAGGGCCAACAGCAGACCTTCAAAAATGTCGGGAGGACAGCAGCAACGGGTTGCAGTGGCAAGAGCACTTGCATCAAGGCCCAAATTCGTCCTTGCAGATGAACCAACAGCCAACCTCGATTCTAAATCTGCAACGACACTGCTTGAGATCATGGAAAAACTGAACCATGAGGAGAAAATAACATTCATCTTCTCCACCCACGATGCCAGGGTGGTAAAAATGGCACACAGGGTTATCACACTCGAAGATGGAAGAGTGATTTCTGACGACATAAGAGAACTGCCGGAATAACTTTTTGGCTTCAAGATGAAAAGGTTTTTTATCATATTGATCTTTACAGCATTCCTCGTTTCACCAGTTTTTCCTCAGGAGAAAAAACTCTTCACCCTGAATGGATACCTGACAACCATGCCAAGTATAATGTTCGATTCACTTTCAGGTCCTTTTTCAAATAATATTTTAATTCACAACAGGCTTAATTATAAATTCTATCCTGGTGAGCACCTGACATTTGCAATTGAATTGAGAAACCGGATTATTAAAGGAGATATGGTAAAAGACAATGAAGAATATTCTGATATGATTGGAAATGATCCCGGAGTGGCAGATTTATCATGGAATATATTCATGGAACCCTCTTTCCTGCTAAATACATCTGTTGACCGGTTTTGGGTGGATTATAACAGGGGTAAATTTGAGATCAGAATCGGCAGACAAAGAATTAACTGGGGTCAGACATTTGTCTGGAACCCAAACGATATTTTTAATGCATATTCATTTTTTGATTTTGATTACATTGAACGGCCAGGCAGTGATGCAATCAGGCTGCAATATTACCCGAAGTCTTCCTCAACAATTGATATCGCAATAAAGGCAGACAGTGAGCATGATATTACAGCTGGTGCGCTTTACAGATTTAACAGGTGGGGATATGATATCCAGTTTCTGACAGGATACGTCAGCAGTAAAGATTTTGTTGCAGGCACAGGCTGGTCAGGATCAGTCGGCAGTATTTCATTTCGTGGTGAAGCATCTTGGTTTCAGCCGGTTAAAGGGTTCAAGGACACGACCGGCAGGGGATTATTTACTTTTGGCTTAGATAAAGTATTTAAGGATAATTCCATGGCTCAGGTACAGATTATGTATTGCAATAATCCCCCGGGGATGAATGATTTCAACTCATTCTATTCCGGGAATTTGTCAGCGAAGGATCTGGCTTTTTCAAGGTTTACAGCTTTCGGACAATTCACCTGGGCAGCAACCCGGCTTTTTAATCTTGGTATATCTGCGATGTGGTTCCCTGATCTTAAAGGTTACTTTGCAGGTCCTTCTTTAGAATACTCTCTTGCCGAGAGCATCGATTTTTCTGTCTTCTGGCAGCATTTCGACAGCAGGATAAGCGGAGAAAAGATGAGAATTAATATGGGATTCCTGAGGTTTAAGTACAGTTTCTAGATTTTTCATACTTTTGCCGGGTCACTAATATTTAAAGAGAGATGGCCCTGGTACATGAATTTGAAAAAACGGGTAACTGGTTATTTAAAAGAAGAAGCTGGCTTCCTGTTTTTCTTGTTATCTCAGGTTTTATTGTAATGTATTATGTCAACAGGCAGGGAATACTGTTTAATTCGCGTGA
>Ga0315276_10001686_pt1 | contig 19874 bp, 29 predicted proteins | sample YL17G05_0_MG_FD_204542 | JGI IMG/M metagenome (GOLD analysis project Ga0315276, IMG submission 204542) | Sediment microbial communities from Yellowstone Lake, YNP, Wyoming, USA - YL17G05_0 | ecosystem: Environmental > Aquatic > Freshwater > Lake > Sediment | place: USA: Wyoming | collected... | reverse complement strand
TTGTTCTGGTCCCCTCCGGACGAAAGGTATTCATGCACGGCTTCGGCCTTCGTCAGCTTCCAGAACGGGCTGAACACCCTGATTTTCTTCTTGCTGTGGAGGCTCAGGATCCTAGACATATCCTCGAACGCGTCCGGGCTCTTGTCAGGGCACTGCTCGTCCCTCATTCCGGCAAAGCACACCTCGTCCGCGAACCTCAGCCCAACGGTCGCGAGCATGAGGTTCCTGGCCGGAATATGATAGTCGTCCCCGAGCGGCGGCATGCCCGAAATCGACACCTCAGCTGCCCCCGGGTAGAAGTCCCTCACCGCTCTCCTTTCGAGAGGGTCATATCTCTGCCCATAGTCCACATACGCCCTCGGTGAGTCCGGGAACAGGGCTGCCGCGAGGAAGGAGTCCACGCCCCCCGACACCATGACGACGACGCTCATGGCGGACGTTACCCTTACGAGTCCATCACGGCCTTCACGATCAGAGTCGCGATCTCCGGAGGCTCGAACTTGTACCTCAGTCCGCATCCCGTGCAGACGAACCCGACCAGGTATATCCCCGCGGCGCTCGATATGGAGCCACCGGGGCCTGCTGCCTTCGAGCTGGGGGTATGAAGGCGTTAACCCTTTCCTCGTTCACCACCTCGCAGGTGCACACCGGGCACCTGGCCATCAGCGCTGTCCGTCCTTGCGTATGTCGAGCGTGCCGAACGTCGACGCGGCGTACCAGAGCGCGAGGTCGACGATCCCGAGCGGGACGTCCTCGTGCCCGCCCTTCCGCATGTCCCTGCACATCTCCTCGCAGCTAGCGTACTTCCAGTGCTCGGCCATCCGGACGAGGTGGAGGTCCGGCTTCACGCACTCGAGGAGCCCGATGTTCCTCCCGAGATGGAAGCATGTGATCTTCCCGACGTACGGGAGTTCGGCCAGGAGGTCGGTCCCGCTGAGGCTCGAGTCCCTGAACTCCTCCCAGGACGACTCTCCGACGGCCTTCAGCATCGCACCGGCCGTTTTGTGGATCGCCTTCGCCTTCTGCGGGTTGTTGCATACGTCCTTCACGCGGACCATTGCGGAGTCGAAATCCTCGCCGGCGAGCTTCGCCCACGGGCCGTAGGCCTCCATCAGCCTCGGCATGAAGTTTCCGACCGCCTTCGCGGAGAACCCGGTCGCGTGGACGACCCAGACGTACTCCCTGAAGAAGAAGTCGGCGTCCACGTCCTTCAGCCTGACGGACGATATCCTCCGGACCTCGTCGCCGTAGAAGCGGAGGGCGAACTTCAGAGATTGTTCGAAGTATGCCTTTGGACCGTCCTCCACCCGAGGACGGAACTCTTCAGTTCCAGATCCCAACTCCTTGTGAGGCTCCATCTCCGTCGAACTCCAGGCTGAGGTCGACGTTCGTGTGCCAGCTCTCGGCAACGTCCGCCTTCCAGGTTCCGGACGAGACATTACACTCCTCGTCCACGAAGCCGTCCCAGCAGCCCTGGCAGAACATGGTCTGAGAGCCCTCTGAAGTGAACCGTCTGACGTGCGTGTGCTTCATCCCGCACTGGCTGCATGTGCCCGTCTCCGGGCTCCAAAGCACGTGGGTTTTTCCCATTATGTTCCGGCGTTCGAAAAGAGCGCGACCGAGCTTTCCGGTCGGTCTTTGATGACCATGCGGGCCTGTCCCCGGTGTACCTTTTCGGTATGGCCCTGAAGACTTTCGACGTGCCGTGGCTCGAAGGCAGAGTCCGCTCCGTCAACCATGACGGGAGCAAGGCCCGCATTACCGTCGAGTGCTTCCACAGGAAGCTCGCGTTCCTGATCGTCCACGACGGAAATGTTGGCCTGTCGAGCGGCAGATGGGTACGATTCCGCGGGATCGTTCGCACGGATCCGTCCGTCAGGTCCGACGGGTCTCTCGCTGAGAAGAACCTGTCGTACTTGCACGATCCGGCCGACGGAAGCAGGGCGTCCGAGTGGATGTTCTTCGAGCTCCGCAGTCCGGAGTTCAGACTCCTGGGTCCGAAGGAGACCGTCGACTCTCTGAGGGAGGCCATGGTCTTGATGAGGAGGCATGTGGACAGCTGGGTCCACAACTGTCAGCCTGAGGCCATTGATCAGACGATAGAGTCCGTCGAAACGGCGCTCCGCGTCATGCGCGCCATCAGGTCGGACATGTCCTCTGCCGAGAGGGAGCCGGCTATACGGTATCCGGACATCACTGTCTAACCATGGCCTCGAGGATCTTCTTCAGGCTCTCCTGAAGCTCTTTCTGATCCATCGGCGCCACGGCGGGCCCCAGAAGCCCGTTCCTCCTCTTTACCTCGTTCGACACCGTCTCCAGGAGCTCGAACAGATCGTCGTCCGGAAGGTCCTTAAGCTTCTCCCGCATCTCTTGGATCATGTCGAACCTTACGCTCGTAGATGGCGCGGAAGACGGGGTATCGTGTCTCATGGGAAGGTATCTCACCGTCGACGCGGGAATCGAAGAGTCCAGGACCAGCAACGGATCCTGGTCCGCCTGGATAACTGTCCGGGACCTCGACCGGGGAAACATGCCCCCTGCCACGTACCGAGCTGCACTGTGGGGCAACGAGGACGAGGACGTCATGATCGGCCTCATGATGCCGTCCAAGTCGAGAGGTCCTGCGGAGAAAGACGTCGAGCCGGTGATTCGCGGCTTCATTCAAGATCTTCTTTCCGCCTTCGGCGAGGACGGCGGCGAAGGTCGAAGTTTCGCCCCCGCCGGAGACGACTGGAAGTCGCGGACGGACGGCTTCATGAAGCGGATGTCCGAAAGGGTGTTCAGGGACTGTCTGGCGGACCATAAGGTGGCCGACCGTCTGTCTTACGAACAGGCCCTGCTCGTCCTCCAAGAGTTTTACGTCGTCGACCCGATCATGACGTCCTAGAAGGTTCGAATGACAGTCCAGACAGCCAGGCAAATCGTTCAGTCCGTCTTCGAGCTCCACGATGAGAAGCTCGGGGTCAAATACGTCAAGCTCGTGCAGAGCCCGAACGGTCCGTACCACATCCTCGACGTGATGTTCTACACCGGGCTGAGGGTGACCGTCGACCTGTACTCAGGAGACCCTGTCGACAAGATAGGGAAGGAGCTCCGGGACAAGGTGGCCATGTACAGGCCGTCCTCCGTGGAGCCCCTGTCCGAGACGATCAGCCTCATAGCCGAGTGCGGCCATAGGGCGATGTCGGACCACCTTGGCCAGCTGAAGCTTTCTCAGATGAACGCCAAGCTCATGCAGGAGCTCTGGGAGGAGACGTCTTTCTCCCGACTCCTGAGATCCGCGCCCGCCCTTCGCCGGCTAGAGTATGAGGAGGCGGTCGAGCTCCTCAGGGCGTTCTATCCGGGGACGCCAGCATTGCCGCCTTCGTCGTCTGATCCGCCAGACCTGTGACCGGGATACCGGACGACTTCTGGAAGTCCGAGATCGCCGCCTTGGTCTTACTGCCGAATATTCCGTCGTCCTTCGCCGGTCCGAGGTCGTACCCCCTGGAGATCAGGAACCTCTGGATCGCGGCCGTGTTGCCGAGCGCGCCGTCCGACGTGTCCGGTCCAGCCCCGTTCGGGTGGAGTTCGGACAGCTTTGGTATGTTGACCCCGAACAAGGCTGTCAGTGACTGGCTTACGGCCTCGTACCTGTGGGGCCATATTCCTATCCCGGACTCGAGCGCCATGACGGCCGCGGCGATCCGGAATCTTCTCTCCGGGTCCGCGGCGGCCCATTCCGGGTCCGCGGCGGCCTTCAGGAAGAGCTTGTCAGCGTTGGCCGGGATGTTCGCCGAGTACGAGATGACCAGGGCCTTCAGCGCGCCGGTCCATCCGCCCTCCTCCGGGTCCGAGAAGAGGATGGTCTTGGTCTGCGGACGGACGTACGCCATCAGGCGCAGCTTCACGTACTCCCTCTGGCCGTCCCTCATCACAGGATCCTCCCAGAGCGACGTCATCGCGGCCGCGACTTCCCGGGCGTGCTGCTTCTGATCGTCGGACCAGTACGGCTTTCCAGTTCCCGGATCGTCCCCCTTCAGGCCCGCCGAACCTCCCAGGAACATGATCCTCATTTTATCCTCGGAGTCTACCTCCCCCCGTCCGTCCAGGAAGAAGAACCTCCACTTTCCTTGCGGGTTTTGCCTGAAGTCCGCGGGGGCCGGCATCTGGGAGAAGACCTTCCTCATCGTCCCTAGCCCGGACGTACAGGCTCCGAGCATCCGGGAGAACTCGTACACTCTCTCGCAGACCTGGATGATTCCGACCGTCAGAACGCACGTGTCGTACATGTTGATGGCGTCATACCTTCCGCCCTCCGTCGCGGCGAGCACCTGAAGGCATTTGTCAAGAAAGTCCGGATCCTGCGGCGGTACGTACGGGATCCTGCCTCCGAAGTACGGACCCTCGTGGTTCTGGTAGCTGGCCCACTTGATCTCGGAAGGCTTTATGGGCATGAACAACGTTACCCCGGGTGTATCGTCGTCCATGCGGAGGCGAGTTCTTCTCGACGTGGACGGGGTCCTTGCGGACTTCTCGGCCGGCTCCAGGCCGGAGATAGAGCGAATTCTCGGCCGGAAGGCCGTGGACGAAGACTTTCTGAGGTGGGACGTGACCTGGTGCCTCAAGGACGACCTTCAGAGGGAGGAGTTCGGAAGGGCCGTCGACTCTCCCGGGTTCTGCGCCGGGCTTCCTGTGATCCCCGGATCCCGCGACGGCGTGGACTCCCTCAGGCTCGACGGACACGAGGTCGTGTTCGTGACGTCCCACAGGATGACGTCCAAGACTTGGGTCCATGAGCGCGACCGCTGGCTCATGGAGCACTTTGCGGCCGATCAGCGCGACATCGTCCACTGTCATAGGAAGGAGTTCGTGCGCGGCAACGTTCTCGTGGACGACCGGCCCAAGAACGTCGAGGTATGGGGTCTGCACCATCCCGACGGCGCTGCGATCCTCTGGGATCAGCCCTACAACAGGTATGCTGAGCTGGAGCACCCTGGGATCAGAAGGACCGCGTCGTGGGACGACGTAAGGTCCGCCATGGGGGCGCGATGAGACCCGGAACCCTCAACAAGCTGAAGAAGGTCGAAATGGCTCCCCACACGATAGACGACTCTGTTCGCATAGCCCAGAACGGGGTTACCAACCTGACCCAGATGCAGTCGGCGTTTCCGGACGCGTACCTCGAGGACATTCATGGCGTCGGCCGAGTTTGGGTCGCGGCTGTCGGTCCAGAGCGGCTGTCGGACTTCGAGCTTGCCATCGACCAGTATGGAGCCCAGACTCTTGTCCCGTTCGCCGTCGTGAGCACGATCAGGGTTTACCTTCCGTCCGGGGCCCAGAACGCGCGGATGAAGCTCTCCGAGCTCAAGGCCAGGGGGCCTGAGGCCCACCAGGCCGTCCTTGACCTGATCCGGGCTCGCTAGGTCAAGCGCCGTTCAGGACCATCCACTCGACGATTGTCTTGAAACCGACTGTTTGCCCTGCCGTCCCGGCTACGGTGACCCGGAAGGTCAGTCCGCCCGGAGCGGAGAAAGACGCCGTCCACGTCTGCCCGTTCGTAACCGTTGTGACCGGCGTCGTGTTGTCCACGACCAGCGATCCGCCGGAACCGTGGATCAAGCCGGTGAACGTTCGCACGTTGCACCCTTGCGCGTCCTGCCGGCTCCCCAATACGGTTATGCACAGGGCGTATGTCTTTCCGTTTACGGCGAAGTCGAAGTCCATGTCCCCCGACGCCCCTCCGACGGACTCTCCCGACTGGACAAGCCAGTTACGGGCGTTCGGATCTCCGTATTGGTCTGTCCCGACCCCTATGGCCGTCTGACTTTGGACGGTGGCCTGAGCGTCCCTTCCGATGGCTAGTGAGAAGAGTGCGGATGCGACGGTGCCCCGTCCTATGGCGAGGGCGTCCTGAGCTGTCGCATGCCCTCCGCCGGTGGCGAGCGTGTTTGAGGCTGACGCGAGCGTCCCGGAACCCCCGATGCACACTCCGTCCGTCCCTGACGCCGTGCATGCGTTCCCCCAAGAGTCACGCTCCTCGTCCCGCTGGCCGTCGACCCCTGTGAGCACAGAGTCCCGGAGCTCGACCCACTGGATGTGTTGTTGAAGCCTCCGACGACCACCGAGCTGACGTTTGTGGCGGTGTTTCCACTCTCTCCGCCGACAATGACCGAGTAGTTCTGCGTCCCGCTCTTGACAGGGGCTATTTTCTGCGTCAGGTCCCAGTTCGACACTCCGTCGCTCTGGAACGTGTAGGAGCACAGCTGACTCTGGATACGAATGATAAAGCTCGCCGCTCCCTCGACCGTCCCACCTTGGGCCAGGACTGTCAGGTTCGCACCGCTAGCCACTACCTTGACTACGACCGACGCCCCTGCCACACTGCCGCGTTCGGCAACGTTATGTTGAACGGGGTCCCGGAGGACGCGTCGCACAGGATTGTCTGGTGCGGCTTGGCCGTTACGTCCGACGTGACGAAAGCAGGAGCCGGAACGACTACCGTGATGGACTCGTTCTGCATCGAACGAAAGGCTCAAGGAAAGCCTAACGTTTGCAGCTCAGGTCTACAATCCCCCGCCCGCGGTCCTCTCGTACGCGCGCTGCACCCTGGCCCTGAGCTCATCCCGGTTCGTCCCGTCGTACCTGAGCACGTTCGGGTGCTCCTGCTTCTCGCCCTTCGCATACCCCGCGTTCCACGGGTGGGCAATGCACACCACGAGCCCGCGCGGCCTCACGGTCAGCCACTTCGTGAAGTACGGCGGGAAGTCGTCCACGAGTATACGCCCGTACACCAGGCTCTTGTCGCCGGTGACCGTCACTACGGCGTCCTCGAGATGGCGCTGGCACCATTCGACCTTCTCGCTCCACGCCACGGGCGTGGAGACGGGTCCCTTCGTCAGGACGTGCAGCGAGAATCCGAGAGACCTGAGCTCGTCCACCACCTCGAACCCTGCCGGCAGCGGCTTCAGGTTCCTCCAAAAGCCAGGCTGCCTCTGGATGAGCCTCCTTCGGGCCTCAACGTGAGGTATCTCCTCCCTTGCGCCGCCGTCCTCGTACCGGTTCTTGTACGGGGTTTCGTCCGGCGACTGGATGGCCCTCATGGACTCAATCAGTGCGGAGTCGTAGTCCGCCACGGTCCCGTCCAGGTCGATGAGCGCTATCAGGTCTGTCTGTTCCATCCTCGAGCTTACAGCCCGGCGGAATGGCAATCGCACTCTCTGACTTCGACAACCCTGCCCTTCAGAAAGCACAGGGGGCATGCGATGTGCCCGAAGCCGTCGAGCAGCTCGAAGTACGTCCGCCTGATGCGCGGAGCTCTTCCGTACCCCACGAGCCTCCATGGGCCCAGGTACCACGCTATGCAGCACGCAGGTATCCCGCTGTGGAGGCCGCACCGGACGTCCTCCAACATCAGGCCCGTCTCACTTCTTCGGGCAGAAGTCTTCCACGTGGTCCATGTCCGAGCACTGTGTGACCTTCATCACGCAGCTCGGAACCAGAGCGTGTCCGGAGTTCTGGGTGTCCGCACAGAACTTCTCGCATGTGGTCCCGTCCGGGAGGGGCTTGCCCTCGTCGCAGCTCAGTCCTGAGCCGTCCTCCCCGCGGAGGTGCTTGCATGCCGACGGGCAGTCCGCCGTGTCCGTCGGGACGTGCACGACCGGCTTCTTCGGCCCACATCCGGATGAGATCGCGACGCCGACCAACAGGACGGCAAAAAAACTTCTCAGAGACCTCATGCCGCCTTCCTCCACGGTTCCCAGCCGCCCTCGATCACCACGAAGTCGTTCGACTCGCTGCTGGCGATCTTCTCCGGAGTGATCTCATAGAACCCTCCGGTCCCGTCGGGCCCCGTCAGGCCCCAGTCCTCGCCCCACGAGTTCTCCCCGAGGAAGAGCTGCTTTCCCGGCTCCCATCCCTCGAGCACGGTCGCATGCCCTCCGAGGACGCGGCTCTTCAGAGTCCCGAGCGGGACGGAACCGTCGTACGTCTGCCACTGCCCGTCGACCTGAGTCCCGTAGACGACGGGGTTGCCCGCCGCAAGCGCGAGGATTACGTCCCTCACGCGGTCGTCGCCGGTGGTCTCGAGCCTGTACCAGGCGTGAATCTTGTGGAGGTAGGCTTCCCTCATGACAGCCCACGTCGGGGACTCGAAGATCCTCTCCCGGCCGGAAGCCGGGACTGTCCCCAGGTCGAACGGCCAGAACGCTCGGTCCGCCGGGTTCGTGGCGCTTTTTTCCTCCCTGCAGACCCCGAAGGACTTCAGGGCTTCGGCCGCCATCGAGACGTACGTCCCCTCGTCCAGGCTCGTCTCCGGGGGGTCCATGATCTCCCTCGCCAGGTAGTACAGGGCGAGCCTCGAGAGCGCGACGTGCCCGGCCTGAGCCTCGGCTAGGGCGGCCGCTATGTCCAGCCCCCTCCCCTGCGCTGTGAGGAAGAGCTTGTGGATCCTCTTGACCTCCGCCGCCCTCACGACCGACTGGGCCACGCACGAGCTCGAGCGAAGCTGGTTGTGCCGCTTCGGGGAAAGGCCGCGCAGGTCTGAGGACTGGCCCTCGTAGTACGTGTCGACGCTCCCCCTCATCGCGTCCCTGACGAGCCCGAACTTCGGGTGGGTGTCCGAGAGGGCCTGCGGAGCTTCCCTGTATCCGTTGACGGTCAGTCCTTGAAGGTTCATTTCTTCATCACCGCGTCGAAGTCTGGAAGGTTGTGGGGCTTCGGCTCCGGATGGAGTACCGGGAGGGGAGGCATGGTGGCGACCGGAGCTGGGGGGATAGCCCTGGCTGAGCCGGACGTCGACGGTACCGGCATGGACGACGGGAGCGACGTCGCAGCCCCCGCCCCCTTCAGGTAGCCGTCCATGTAGTTCCTGAGGGCCACGAGGTCCTCGTGGTTCCTTCGGTCGTTCTGCGAGTTCTCGTCCACAGCCTTCTTGAGCTCGTCGTACGAGGCTCTGGCCGTCGAGTGGTCCTGTGGCTTCAGTATCGCCGCTGCTGCGACCAGCAGGGCTGCGGCGGTGGCGATGAAGTTCGTCCAGGCCTTCAGGCGCCCGTGATCCTTCCCTCCCGGCGGCCCCGAGGAGGCCGTCCCCGGAGGGAGCGGTATCTCTATGCTGATTTCGCCGTCAGGCGGGTCGCTTGAGCCCATTCGCGAACTTTACTGACCTCGAGCGTCACTTGGGCCAGTGCGTGATGATCCACTGCAAGATCGTCATTACCGCCGCGATTGCGCCTATCGGGATCGTGACCTTCCTCGACAGGCTCTTTCCGGCCTTGTCCGCCTGCGTCGTGATGATCTGTCCTGCCTTGTCCGCCTGGACCGTTATGACGCGGACCGCGTTGTCCGTCGTCTTCTGTATGTGCTTCTCGAACGCCACGAGCCGCTGGTCGTGGACGGCGTCCGTGCTGATTAGGCGCAGGATCTCCACCGTCTGTTTCGAGAACTGCTCCTGGACGTCCGTCTTGAAGTTCCTCATGGCGGACGAGACGTCGATGGCCGCGTTCGCCGCCCTGTTAGCCGCCGACGTCGCCCCCACGATCTGCTCCTTCAAGACGGCCTGCTCATCCTTCAGCTCCTGGACCTTCTCGTTGATGGAGTCGATGTTCGACTTGGTGAACAGCTGGAAGTCCGAGAGCTTGTTGTACAGGTCGTTGTAGCTGTTCGCCGTGTTCATGGCCGCCAGCATGGACGAATACTCTGGGCCCGACTTCCCGGTCTTGTTCAGGAACTCGGCCTTGAACCAGTGGGTCGGGTGGTCCGACTTGAACCGGGCGAAGTACCACCACGTGACGCTCATGTCCGAGGATCGGAACGGCCAGATGTAGAACTTGGACGTCCTCCCGCTCGAAGCGTCGGAGATGAAGCTGCTCAGAGAGTCGTGGAACTCCTCCGGGACCACGTCGTAGACGGTCATGGACTGTGCTTGCTCGAGGTTCATCCCTACCTTCGTCAGGGAGAACCCGTTCATCCACATGATCTTGCTTGACATGAGGTCGAGCTCGAAGAACCCCTTCTCCGGAAGCCCTTTGCCCGTATCTCTCATGGTCTCAGTTTCGGCCGCGTTCTTAAGGGACATGTTCCTTCCGTCTATACGTCAACGCCCGGTCCATCTCGGTAGCGTCCATCATGGGTCAAGTCAGATACCTTCAGATGGAGTGTACGAAATGCCGGGTTGCTTCTTCTTGTCCTAGAAAGGGATCTAGTCCTCTCCTTTACTCCGTCAATAAGAAAGCTCTATGCTCTCTCGTCGGCGGATATGGGAGGACCCCCGTGGACCCCGGAATCTTGTCCGAAGATTCCCGGTCGGCGTCGGCGTCCGGCCCGTGCCTCACGCTCGCGGAGGTGCCGACCCTGGACGAGGACTCAGGGAACGTCATATACGAGATCGTGAAGATCTTCGCACCGCCCGTCCTCCATGAGCGCGAAACCGTCCCGTGGCAGATTGACGTTATGTACCCGAAGTCCCCGTCATGACCGAGACAGGAACTTCTCGGCCTCCGACAGGATCTCGCCCCCGCTGAGGCCCATCTTGCTGAGCTTCGGAAGGAGCTTCGAGATGGTGTTCCGAAGGTTTTTCACCCTCATCGAGGACATCTCGGTCCTGAGGGAGTTGCGGATCTCGTCCCTCTTCTCCGGCGGAAGAAGGGCCGTCCTCGTCGCCAGGTCCTCCTTCACCGGTGCTCGCCTATCTCGTCCGGACGAATAGCGCGACACCATCGCATCAGGCCGGGGATCAGTGCGGACGCCTCGGAGTACATCCCGTACGCGACCCTTCTGTACGATATGTGTCCCTGAGGCTGAGTCCTCAGTTCGGACAGGTAGTACAGCTCGGCCAGGTCCATCTCGAAGACCGACCTGTGGAGGTATCCGAGGGGTATCATGTACTGCATGAGGTCTTCGTCGTGGACGACGGTCTCGTCCTCGTACGCCAGGACTGAGTCCATGGCAGCCCGATACTCGGCCTCGAGGTCTGTCCCGAGTATGTCGTCCGGGACCAGATATCCGTATCCGGCCGCCAGCGGCTCCGGGTACTGCTCGCACCGGCGGTGCCTCTGGAGATCGCGGTACGCCCCGTAGTCCATCATGACGTCGAACGCGATCCGTGCTGTCCTGAAGATTCTGGGGACCGCCCTTTTTCCCCGGGAGTCCATGTGCTTGCAGAACGCCGTCCAGCTCATCCCGTACATGTCGGCCAAGGAGGACTCGAACGACTTCTGTACGAGATCGGGGGATGGCATCAGGTGCGGCCTGTGTACGTCCACGTACCAGCTTGGATTCCTGTAGTCGAACTTCGGACTTGTCTTCCCCAGAGAGCGAATCGTAGGCTCGAACGAGTCCGGCTCGGCGTCCCGCACGAACACCGGACATAGCTCGGACACGGCCTTCGACGCGGCCTCCCCGATGGCCCTGAACTCGGGGTTCGTCGATCCGAGTGCGGAGGAGATCATGTACCGAACGTCCCTTGCGTTCCCCACCCATGCGAGGTTCGTCCCCGTACCGGCCGGAAGAAGATACCGGACGTTGTCGAACGCCCGGGCCTTCACGGTCCTGTCGTCCTTGTCCTTGCCCGTTTTCGCTGCGACGATCGCGGAGACCTTCGGAAGGAGGCTCTCGTAGGCGTCGTACAGCCTGGAGGCGAAGTGCTTCATGGTGCTCGGGGCTCCCGGAGGGCTCACGAACGAGTCCCGGGAGAAAGCCTGGTACCTCGTGCTTTTCTCCGAGTACCCTGGCCTCTGCCATGACTCCAGGAATTTGGACGCGACGATAGACACCCCCTCGAAGCAGAGGGGTATCGTGGCGAGCTCCGCCACGCTCGAGTGGCCGTATCCGACGACCCACTTGTCCTGGAACCTGTCCGCCTCCTCGAGGGTCAGGCCTGAGACGATGTCCCTCGCCGACATCGGGGATCTCGAGTACTTCGCCAGTACAGTAGCTTGCACTGCAGGGTGAAGAACCTGACCGAGGCCGTCGGTCAAGCAAAACACGTCCACCTTTGTATCTGCCATTTCGGAGCTCTCCCGATGGATAAAGAAGTTCTTGAGAAAGTACAGCAGGCCGTTGAGGCCATCAAGATACCGTTCTTCAGGTCCATGCATGTCTTCCGGGGAGTCCCGGACGACTTCAGTCCGTGGACTTGCGGCCTTTCTCCGTCGGCGCTCTACAACTGCTCGCTTTCCTGCCGGAAGAAGACCGGGGTCAAGACGCCGGAGGTTAAGTGGATGTCCATCAAGAGATGGGTAACCTCGACCCCCGAGGGCGTCGTCCTGCCGCCCGGCGTGTTCCTGTCGATCAAGAGGAAGGAGGAGTTCGTGCCCATGCCGAACCCGCACTTCTCCAAAAAAGAGTTCATACTCCTCATGTTCCCGTACGGGAACGTCTGGAGCCAGAGGTCCCCGGACGTCCCCATCGACGAGGACTGGATGTGGGGCGCCTCCGGAGGACGGACCGTGTTCGAGTCCCTGATGATGAAGGACGCCGCCCACCCCATCCCGGACTACTTCCACTCTTGCCACAAGTACATGGTCGAGAACCCGGACCAGGTCGGAATTCACCTGAAGAGGAAGAGGAGATCCGACCCGCCTACTGAAGGACCCTGACCCAACCCGCGGCCCTGAGGACCCTCGCGTTCTCCTCTATCGTCGTCGACATGGCCGTCTCGTGGCTCTTCGGGAACGTGACTGTGAGCGACGGGCTTATCCCGTCAGGGCCCGCGGAAGCCTCAACCTTCTCCAGGCATCCGACGAGGATCGTCCCTAGGTAGAGACGCGTCCCCGTCGAGCTCATCACTATGGTCACGTCCCCCTCTCCGAAGACCTCGGGGACGCCGTCGGCCTTGCTCATGGGGCCTTCCCGGACGCAGCTCGCTTCTCGAACAAGAGCAAGATCTCCACGGCGATGATGAGCGGGACGAGCATGATGACGGTCAGCCAGAAACCCGGCTCTTTGTCGAGGTTCTTCATCCTATCGCACTTATCCAGAGGGCCACAGTCTTCGACGGAATCACGTCCACGTTCACCGTGTACACGTCCGAGAGCTTTTCAAACAGGGACAGGGCTCTCGCTTCGAGGCCCAGGTCCTTCAGCGAGAGAAGGACCCTGGTTATCCTCAGATAGTTGTGGTTGGACGGGGTTACCCACCACGGCTTCGTGCTCCCGAGGTCGTAGAACGCCTCCATGCGGTCCGCGGACATTGACAGGGCTCCCTGGAGCTCTGGCCTTCTCCTGAACTCGTCAGAGTCGTCCTGCGTCACGATCGGGGCGTGCGGGTTGAAGTCGCTCGGCTTTCTGTTCGGGAACAGCCACTGGATGTAGTCATGGACTGACTCCAGCCTGCCGTCGGACCAGGCCAAGATCTGCCTGAGGCTCCTCCCGGCATGGTCCGTCCCGGAACCTTCGTAGAAACGGACGAGCTTGCTCTTCTCCCCGCCCACGGTCACCCCCTGACGATCATCTCGTTGTGGTTCGGTCCGGTCCCGATGAGGACGACCGGAAGGTTCGCCTCACGTTCGACCTTGTCGATGAACTCGCGGCTCTTTCTTGACAGGCTCTCGAAAGCCTCTCGTCCGCCCTTGAGGCCCTTGTCCTCCCAGCACACGTACTGGATGAAGTTCAGCACGAGCTTCGTCGCCCCGTTCACGCGGACCGCGTCTCGGAGGCCCTCGAACGAGAACGTGCAGACGCGCCTGATCCTCTTGGTCACGGTCGTCCGCTCGCGCTCCGCAAGCTCCGCGGCCTCGGCCGGAGGCATTCCCGACTCCGCCGCGACCTGCTCCCAGGTCATCTCCCGGCAGTCCGGATAGAAACCTCCGGAGAAGCCAGTCTGCCTGCCGTCCTCCACGACGTTCCCGACCCGGATCGGGTGAGTCCTGAGGTTGAGGTATACGTCTCCGACCATGGAGGGAGGGATCGCCATGTGGTCCATCGCCGCCTGGATCGTGCAGTTCCTGCTCGTGCAGTGCGGATAGTGCGACCCGTGGTCGATGGAGAGGGCGTAGCCCTGGGATCCCTCGTGAAGCCAGGTCTTCCCCTCCCGGATCGCGCCGTGGACGAAGTTCCTGAACTCCATGGCCGGGACGACCTGAATCCTCCGCCTGATCTCGTCGGACGATTCCGGCCTCATCGCCGCGATGACGTCGAGCCATGCGCTGTTGTGGCCGGCGAGCTGGACGTCCGCCTTCCTCATGACCTTGTCCGCGATGGCGGTTCCGGACCCCTGCATCGTCGACGCGATGTGCTTGGTCGACTCGGACCCCTCGCGCTCCCTGGCCGCGTGCTCCTCGGTCACGAGGCTGGCACGGTCGTGGACGAACATGTCCGGCCTGCCGCATTCCTCCCACTCCTTCAGGAGCTGCTTCGGCGAGAAGCCGGATCCCGGGGAGATGAAGCACCTCATCCCGAGGCCGCGAGTCTTGCGCAGGACGGCCGCCGTCGGAATCGCCTTGGCCACGAACTTCGTCCCGTCCTCGAACTGCGCCGTATGGCCCGCGTTCGGATAGTTCGAGCTCGAGACGTTCGTCACGTTGTGGTGGTCCGCGAGCCACGTCGACGTCTTCCCCTTGCCGCTCGAGCCCCAGAAAGCGTCGAGTATGAAGTTCATCCGACCTTCGATCATTTGCTCCTCCGACAGGTTCTTTTCACGACGGACAGTACAGCGGTCGGCCCTACGGCTCCTTCGGGACCCTGTACGACTCGTGCTCGACCGACGAGGTGCGCGTCATCCCGCGGGACTTCCGGACCTTGTCCAGGTCCTTCTTCTCCGTGTACTTGACCACGGAGTGCTTCGGGTCCTTCGGATGCCCGAGCGCAACGAGCCTGGCCCCGTTCACCTGCCTGTCCGTGAACTCGCGCCCCACGAGCTTGAGCTGCTGTCGCTTTCTGTGCTTGTTGGCCCAGCGCATGTCCAGCATCCTGCGTATGGCCCTCTCGCTCATGAACACAACCCTTATCGTCAGATCCACAGGGACCTTCCCGAACGCCCGGAGGGACGCCCGGCAGGCGTAGTCGCATCCGAGGGAGAAGGCCTCCTGAAAGCTTCGGGCCCTGATCAGGACGTGGGCGATACGGAAGCGCTCGGGGAGAAGAACCCGCCACACCTTCCCCCCTCGACCCTCGAGCGGCCCAAGGAGCCTCTCGAGGGTCTCTCTCCTGTACCCGGGGAAAACGAGGGCCATCGCGGCGTCGTAGACCTGGTCGAACCTCGTCTTACCCACCTCCGACGCCGGGACGGGCACATGTTCGAGGATCTCGGCCGGAAGGGCGTTGTTGGCCACAAGCTCTGTCAGAAAGTGCCGGAAGTAGGGAGCGTCCTTCTTGGACGCCATCCTCACGACGCACCTCTCGACGGCCTCGGCGGCCTCGGCGGGGAGTCCGGGCCCCGTCTTCGGACCCTTTTTCATGTCGTTATCCTACAATGTACGTGCATCAAGGAGCCTTCTCCGCTGTAGAGTCCGACCGCAGAGACGCGGACCGCGGGTTCAGGACACTACGTTCTGATCCTGGCGGGGGAGAGGCTCCAAGGAGCAGAAGCAGGGATCCTCTCCCCCGATCCTCCGGGACGGCAGCGTAGACTAGGAAGAACTGAGCCAGGAAGACGGTCGGAACCCCGGAGCCCCTCCGGACCCGCCCGAGAAGCTAGGTATCCGGCGAGTCCGGCCCCCTCTCTTCGGAAGAACCTTTTCTTCTCTCCTCTCTCTTCGATCCCCGTCTCTGCTTTAGCAGAGACAGTCAAGCGAGCGAAGCGAGCGTCAGTAGAGGGAGAGGGAGCGGAGGCGAGGGATTAGGATATGGGCAGTGAAGAGGATAAAGTAGTGATCGACAGTGCGGGTCAGCCTCAGGAATCGGGACACGTCCGGACGATCTTCGTCTTTACGGACCTCCCGAAGCATCTTGAGTACAGGGTCGGCAGCATGGCCTTGTTGCAGGAAGGGACGGAGATCGAGTTCGACCTTTCCCTGAAGAACCCGTCCGATCCGGGCAAGTTCAGGAAGGTCTCAGGCCCGTACGTCGTGTCGCGCAGGATACTTCGCTACTCGACTTCCAGGGCCGGCATGATGGGCCTCACTCAGTTCTTGGAGCTAACGCCGGCCCCGCGTTAAAAGTTTCATGCCTCGTGACCCGTTTGACAGATATACTGCACCGTGCTTTAGTGTGCAACTTTCCGGTGTAGTGTTAGCTCCCCTCAGTGAAGTTGAATCATGGCTGAGGGAGTCCTCCCGCACGGGAGGACGCCAGACGACCGGGTGAATTAGTTTCCGGTCCGACACCATGGAGACTCCTATGAAGAAACTCGCAGTCCTGTCCCTCGTCCTCGTCCTCGTCCTCCTCGGAGCGCGGGACTCGTCCGCCAGCATGCCTCAGAGCCTCGAGGACTGGTGCGTCACGCGCATGTCGTCGTGGTCCCCTCCCGGGAAGTCCATGTACAAGGACGCAAGGGAGTCCGAGGCCGACGGCCTGGCCCGCTACAAGGAGATCGCCAGGGACGCGATCTCGGTCGTCTACGACCCGTCCGAGGCCCCTCTCTTCCCCGGCCCCTACGGGCGTGCGAAGACCCTGGCAACGATGCTCGGGATCGCCGACTCCGAGAGCGGCTTCCGGAAGGACGTGGACGAGGGAAAGGGCTCTGCCTCGAAGGGCGACGGCGGGAAGTCGTGGTGCCTCATGCAGGTCCAGCTCGGTCAGGCCGTGAACGGGAAGACCCCGATCAGGATTGGCCCGAAGGGCGACACCTTCGAGTACATCTATGACAAGAAGAGCGGGTGGGGAGGTGAGGACCTAGTGTCCGACCACAAGGCTTGCTTCAAAGCCGCCCTCCGCATCATGCGTTCTTCGTTCAACGCCTGCGGTCCTCTTCCCGTCGAGGAAAAACTCACGGTCTACACCTCCGGAAACTGCACCGACGGTCGTGCCTCGTCTCGCATCCGCGTCGGGAAGGCCATTCGCTGGCTCGCCGCCTCCGCCCCTCCGATGAACGACGTCGACGTCCTCGCCCTGATGTCTGCTCCGGCCCAGTCGTCGACTGTCGCCCTGAACCCGTAGGTCCGTCCACAGGCCGTCCACAGGCCGTCCACAGGCCTCTCCGTGGACGGCCCCCGCAGGGTATTGTCAAGTCATGCACGGCGTGCTAATGTGGCTTTTCCCGCGAATGATCTGAAAATCTTTCAGACCGCCGCGTAACTCCGCTCAGTCGGCAAAGTGATTGCCGCATGGAGGATGAAGATGAACCAAGGTCTTTCCGCGTTCGTACCTGTCCCCGTCCCCTCGAACCAGACGTTCCTGACCCAGTGGCATCCCTGGATTCACGGAAAGGTTGCGAGGCACTTCAAGAGGGACAAGGAGCGGATCCTTGACACGGCCCAGAACGTCCGTCTGAGGCTCATCTCGAAGGACTTCATCGGCCGGTGGTTCTTCAAGCACCTGCGCGAGGACCTCGTGGACAAGGCTCAGGCCGAGTCCATCCTCGGAGGCCGCGTCCCTATCGTATTCGTCGGGTCCCTCCATCCGGCGGACGTCGTGAACTGGTCGTGCCTCCGCACGAAGCTCGACCGCCTCCAGTTCTCCGAAGCCGAGATCTCGGACGTTTGCGCCCACATCGCCGGCGGAGGACCCGCCAAGAGCGCGCCGCACCTCGCCCGGATCGGCGATGACGGTGTCCGTCGCATCCACGAGGATCGCTGCGTCAAGAACTTCGTCAAGGGCCACGGGTGCGTCCGCTCCTGCGACAGCTCCATGTGGCGGGTCGGCGATCTGCTCGACTTCGCCCGCTTCGACTATGAGCGGTACTACTATTCGATCCAGAACCACACGATCGACTCGGACAAGGTTCTTCGCCTCATGGGCTGCGAGCCCGGCCGTTATTCGGTCCTTCAGTCCATGCAGCGGCAGGGTCGCCTCCTCCCCGCCGAGCTTACCGAGCACGCTTGCAAGCGTAAGGGTGTCATCGGCGCTCCCCCGAGCGCGTGCCCCGGCTGCGAGCACGGCATAGGACTCCTGCGCTCCAGGGGTCTGTCCTTGGCCGACGACTGGTCGGGTCCGTCGGCGTCCGTGCTGGCCGCCAAGCTCCGCTGGAACGACTCCCAGCTCGCGGGGTTCCTCCGCGACTGGAGGAAGACGAACACTGTCTTCGCTAGCCCCCAGTACATCATGCGTACAAGCCCGAAGCCCGGCATAACCGCCGGGCTCCTCAAGTACGCTGAGATGGTCATTGACCATGAGGTGTACAACGACTTCAAGCGCATGGCCAGGTCGGACGACCTTTCATGCTCTGTCCTCAACAAGTCGGTCTCCCCCGAGTTCTCGGACTCTGAGTCCGTCGCCTGGGAGGGTGGCGACGGCGAGGAGTCGCGCGGCGATCGCGTCATCCGGGACGTGCGGGCTCTGTCCAAGTTCTCCGAGTTCGAGAACGCCCACGACCTGGCCAGGCTCCTCGAGGAGTCGGACCTGACCGAGGAGGAGTCCCATGCTCTCCTCCACGTCGATCTTGGCGACATGACCGTCCGCCAGTACGCGAACATGGTCGGGAAGCCGGTCCCGCGGGTCCATCGAGTCCGCACTTCCGCCATGAACAAGCTTCGCGAGTCGAGCGACTCCGAGGCCTAGGCCTTTGTTGGTCCCTCTCAGGCGATGGACACCCGTACGCCCGACGTCAGGATCGCCGCATCCGTTCGTCTGATCCTCGCCATGTTCCGTCTCTCCGCCGACATCGAGACCGGCTTCGGGCAGGCTGTCGTCGACATCCTGAAGAAGCAGTATCCTGACCAGGACGTCACGGCGAACCCCGCGCAGGTCGGCCACAAGATGATGGCCATCTCGCGCAAGCAGAACCAGAGCGACCCGCAGAGGTCGATGGACGCTCTTCAGGACTTCCTGACGTACATCACCACCGGGTCGGAGTACGAGAAGGATCCGGAGACCGGGAAGTACCTCTATGAGGAGGATCCCGAGTCCGGGAAGCCCGCTCGCGTCCCCCGCAGGACGCCCGCGCCGTGGAACTTCAAGAAGGACTTCTCAACGTGGGAGGAGGCCCTCAGCGCCATCTACTCGAACATCCGCCTCCGCGGAATGTCCCAGTCGATGGGGTATTCGAAGGCCCAGAAGCGTACGAAGGACATCGACAAGGCGTTCGGGACTCGCCCGGAGGGCGGCGGCGCTCCGGAGGGCGGCGAGGCCCGCATGCCGACCCCTACGGACACCCCCCTCGGAAAGGCTCTCGACGACAAGGTCGCGATCAAGGAGTTCATCGACCTCATCGACAGCTACATCCCGGAGCTCAAGTCCTCGCTGACCCCGGCCTCCCGCGCCCTGTTTCAGCTCGTCTTCGACGAGAATGTCGGGACCTTCGGCTCCGACATCAAGGAGAACATGGGCCAGGCTTCCGCCCTGAAGGACAAGCTCATGTCTACGCCCGAGGGCGTCAAGATCTATGAGGCGAACGCCAAGAGGTGGGCCGGCTTCGTCGGAGACACGCGGAAGAAGCTCCTCAACGAGATCTGGGACTTCATCGACAAGCACATGACCCCGGGTGACTACGAGGTTCTTCGGGACACCTTCTTCTCCGAGACGTCCCCGAAGGACGTCAAGTCCTTCCGCGAGAAGAAGGAGAAGGAGAAGGGCGAGTACCAGCGCGGCCTCGACGAGCGCAAGTACGGCCGCGAGAAGTGGAAGGACCAGCAGGGCCTCCTCGACCCCAAGGCCAAGAAGTCCTTCCAGAACCTCGAGGACAAGCTCAAGAAGGAGGGCGTCGACGTCAGCGCGATCGCCCCCGTGGAGCCGACCGAGAAGGAGAAGAAGGGCAAGGCTCAGCCCGAGGGGGAGGAGTCTCAGTCTCAGGTAGCCTCGAGGGTCGCCGCGAGGTGGCTCTCTATCGCCGCGAGGTGAACCTATGGACGGGGCCGTAAGGGA
>Ga0315276_10001685_pt1 | contig 19880 bp, 23 predicted proteins | sample YL17G05_0_MG_FD_204542 | JGI IMG/M metagenome (GOLD analysis project Ga0315276, IMG submission 204542) | Sediment microbial communities from Yellowstone Lake, YNP, Wyoming, USA - YL17G05_0 | ecosystem: Environmental > Aquatic > Freshwater > Lake > Sediment | place: USA: Wyoming | collected... | reverse complement strand
CCCATTTCCGACAGCTCTGACCCCATTTTCTTTTCCGCCATTTTCTCTACGGCTCGGCCTGCGCCTCATCGGCGGATTGTCGGAAGCGGGCGCGCAGCGGATCGTCGCGGCGCGGCGCGGCGCACCGTTTGCGAGCGTGGCCGATCTCGCGCACCGCGCCGGTCTCAACAAGCGCGATCTTGCGCTCCTCGGCGATGCGGGTGCACTCGCCGCGCTGGCCGGCCATCGTCACGCCGCGGTATGGGACGTCGCCGGCATCGAACGGCTGCCGCCGCTGCTCGCCGGCAGCACGTTCGCCGAAGAAGCTCCCATGCTGGCGGCACCGACCGAGGGGCAGGACATCGTCGCCGACTACCGGACCCTCGGCCTCACGCTGCGCCGGCATCCGCTGGCGCTGCTGCGCGACCGGCTCCGGCAGCGGCGATTGCAGACGGCGATCGAGATCGGCGCGGCGCCGCATGGCCGGATCGTGCGCACCGCGGGCATCGTCATCGGCCGCCAGCGGCCCGACACCGCGAGCGGCGTCATCTTCGTCACGCTGGAGGATGAGACCGGGGCGACCAACGTGATCGTCTGGCGCGACCTGGGCGACCGCCAGCGGCGCGAGCTCCTCGGCGCGAAATTGCTCGCCGTTTTCGGCAAGGTCGAACGCGAGGGGCCGGTCGTCCACGTGCTCGCCGGCCGGCTCGCCGACCTGTCGCCGCTGCTGGGCGAATTACCGGCCCGCTCGCGGGACTTCCACTGACGCCGCCCTGCCCCGCAGCGCCGCCGCCGTGCGATTCTCGACGCCGAGCTTCACGTAGACGTGCTCCAGATGCTTTTGCGCGGTGCGCGGGCTCACGCCGAGGATCGCCGCGATCTGCCGGTCGGTCTTGCCTGCCGCGACCCAGTCGAGGATTTCGCGTTCGCGTCGCGTCAACGGCGTTTCGCCGCGACTCGCCATCGTTGGCGTCCCCTCCTGACCCCGAACCAGCAGCGTCCACCCGTCGCCATTCGTCGCGTCCGGCAGCGCGCGCAGCGTGACGCGACCGCGCGGCGCGTCGAGCGCGAGCGGCGGCAACGCCAGCCACGGCGCTCCTCCCGCCGTCGACCGTCGCAGCCAGGCATCGATCACGGCAGGCAACGGCGCACCCACCGCGAGCCCGTGGCCGGCGCCCGCGAGCGCCATCCTCGCCCGTGCCGGCAACGCGCGAATGCGCCGCTGCGCATCGAGCGGCACCAGCGCCCAGCCGTCGGCCTCGGCGAGCGCCCGCATTTCCGCGACGGCGGCCACCGTGCGCTGCAACGCGACCGCGTTGCGGTACATGGTGCACAGCCGTCCCCGCAGCCAGTCGAGCAGCGCGATCTCGTCGTCGGCGAAATCGCGCCCCGCACGGTTCAGGACAAAGCTGACGAGCGTCCGGCCGTCGACGAACAGCGGGACCGCGACGGCGTGATCGATCCCGATGCGGCGGTAGTACTCGTCATAGAGCGCGCCCCGGCGAAAATCGCGCGGTGGCACCGAGTCCGAAATGCGGTGGGTGCCGCCGTCCGGATGATCCGTGTGGAACCGGACCAGCGGATGCGCGAAAAAGTGCCGGTCGAACGCCGCGATATCGCGCAGGGAAAGCGCCTCCCCGGGATTGCCGACCACGCGCCGCCGGCCGCTGGCGAGATCGCAGATCGACAGCGTCGTCAGCTCGGACGGCACGAGACCGGGCAGCAGCGCAACGCCGGCGCGCGCGAACGCTTCGGGCTCGACGCACACCGAACCGACCGATCGCAGCACATCGGTCGCCCGTTCCCAGGTGCGGCGCGTGATTCGGCCCATCGCGGCTCCTGGCCGCCCGCAGCGCGGCCTCGCCGCGCCGTACGCACGATTGCGTATTTCGCTCCGGCGCGAGTCGGTGAAAAGTATACGCCGCACGTCCCGTACGGCAAGGGATGTGCCATCCACCCCGAAGGAGACCTGCCCATGCGCAAATACATCGACTGCCGCGAGATGCCCAGCGATCTCAAATGCAGCGTCGCGATTGCCGCCGATACCGAAGCGGAATTGCTCGAGGCCGCCGTCCAGCACGCGGTCGCCGTGCACGGCCACAAGGACTCGCCCGAATTGCGGGCCGCCATCAGGCAGGGGTTCCACGACGGCACGCCCGCCGCGTAGTGCCGGTTCCGTAGCCCGGGTCGAGCGCATGCGAAGCCCGGGTGGTTGCCCGGTTGGGCAATGGCTCCGGGTTGCGCGTACGCTCAACCCGGGCTGCGCAACGACGAGCGACGCGACACCCTCCGCTCAGCCGGTGGTGCAGGCCGCCGTCGGCTCGATCAGCGCCTTCGCGCCCGCGATTTTCGCGGCTTCGGGCAGCGCGACGCCGTTCTTCACCGCGGTGATCTCGGCCAGGATCGAAACCGCGATCTCGGGCGGCGTGCGGCTGCCGATGTACAGGCCGATCGGTCCGTGCAGCCGCGCGATCTCGCTTGCGGACAGATCCATGGCGACGAGCCGCTCCCGCCGCTTCGCGTTGTTGGCGCGCGACCCCAGCGCGCCGACGTAGAACGCGCGCGACTTGAGCGCTTCCATCAGCGCCAGATCGTCGAGCTTCGGATCGTGCGTCAGCGCGACCACGGCACAGCGCTCGTCGAGCTTCATCGCGTGCACCGTGTCGTCCGGCATCGTCTTGACGAGCGTGACGCCGGGCACGTCCCACGTCTCCGTGTATTCGACGCGCGGGTCGCAGATCGTCACCTGGTAGTCGAGACCGATCGCGATCTGCGCCAGGTACTTGGACAGTTGCGACGCGCCGATCACCAGCATCCGATAGCGCGGGCCGTGGATTGTCGTGAGCACGCGGCCGTCGAAGGACAATCCCTGCGTGGCCGGCGCCGGCGCCAGCGTCGCGGTGCCGGTGCCGATGTCGAGCCGCCGCGCGACGAGCTTGCCCTGCTCGATCGCGGCGAGCAGTGCGGCGATCCCGGACTCGCCCGTCAGGGGTTGCAGCACCAGCTGGATCGTGCCGCCGCAGGGTAATCCGAACCGGCGCGCCTCGTCCGCCGACACGCCATAGGTGACGACTTCGCATCGCGTCGCGATCAGCCCGTCGCGCCGAATGCGCAGCACGATGTCATCCTCGATGCAGCCGCCGGAGACGGAGCCCTCGACCAGCCCGTCGTCGCGCACGGCAAGCATCGCGCCCTCGGGCCGCGGTGAGCTGCCCCAGGTCTTGACGACGGTCACGAGCAGCACGCGCCGGCCGGCATCGAGCCATTCGGTGCTGCGCTTCAGGACTTCGAGGTCGACACTGTCCATGACACATTCCCGGGCGACGGCGCAGCTGCCGAATGCGGCATTGTAAACCCGGCAGGGTCGGGTTGGATTCAACCCGGCGGCCGCCGTGCGCGGACCCACGCCACAGCGTCGCACACGGGCGAGCGGCGACGGTGGTGGCGACCAGGCGATGCGCTGGTCGAACTCGAAGGCCGAGGCGGGCGGGAGCGATCCTTGCGCCCGCCTACTTGCATCCAATCTGTGCAGGTTGAGGCACCTCGTTGCCGCAACCTGTACGGCTGCTCCCGTCGATTTTTATGACCGCTTCGTAGCACCGTGACCGTCAGGATCGGGGCGTTCGCGGTCAACCGATCCACGGCGATGAACGGCGGGTCTACCGCCCATACCTGTCGTTCACGCCTGGATGTCAGCTATGCGTTGTTCAGCGGCCACTCCGCTGGCGGGGTGACTGACGGGCATCGACCCCTACCCGACTTCACGCCTGCTCCGAGGCGGTCGCAAGAACCGGCGGAAGGAGCCGTCCGGATGACGGCAAGCGGGTGCCAAATGCCTTCGAAAGTTGCCCAACTCCATCCCCGTATTGTTGTGGGTACGCGATGATGATCAGGTTTCAAACCGCCGCCGCTGCGCGAGCGATCGTGGCAACAAGTTGAGCACCCCGGGGCGGTACGATCACCGGCGATACGCCACGGTGGATGGTCAAATGGATCGAGGCGAAATTGTACGACCGTCGCAACTCCTGACGCGCAAGCGGTTCCACGTCGCCCGGCCGGGCCGGCGGCGCGCTTGACAACCCCTCACATTGCAGGGAAATTGCGTGACGGCCCGTTTCGGCACGCCGCAGAGGGAAACACGATCCCGCACGGCTGGCCAGCGATGGCGCCACCGCTCTTCGATCTGGCGGCTCAGAGGGGAGGCGCCCATGAGCAGTGACCGGGCCGCCGTTCAACGCGGTGCCGTTTCCGCCCGGCGGCAGCCCCGGTGGAGCGATCGAGGCCCAGGTCGGGACGGCGACGGCGACGTTCGCCAACGGCAACAGTGCGACGTTCAGCTACACCGTCAGCGGCGTCGCCCAGGCCAAGCAGATTACGCGGCAGGTATTTGCGCCACCGGGCACCGTGTGCTCGCCGCCGGCAGTGCCGACCGCCCCGAAGGCGGACATGACCTTCCGCGTGACCGTGCCGCCCAACACGCCACCCGCAGATACGCTCCAGATTCTTCGGTTCTTCGGCCAAGACCAGCAGGACGTATTCGTGATGACTGCGGTTGCCGGCAGCCCCGGTGTGTTCCAAACGTCCGCCCGTCTGCCGGAAGGGACCGTGCTGCAATACATGTACATGCGGAACTTTGACGGCGCCAAGATGGAAACGTATCCACTGCGGGCGTTGCGGACCGCGCAGCACTGGCGCGAGATCCTGGTGCGCAGCGGCGCGACCGTCAGCGATTCGATTGCCCAATGGCTGGATCTGCCCTTGCTTCCCGCGTCGACCGGCACGCTCAAAGGGCACGCCACCGACACGTCGGGCAAGCCGCTGATGGGCGTCCGCGTGTCCGCAGGCCCGCACCAGACGATCACCCGGTGGGACGGCAGCTACCGCGTGCTTTCCGTCCCGGCAGGATCGGCCGAGGTCACCTTCCGCGCGGACAACGGCGAGTTCGTTCCGACGCGGACGACGGCCACGGTTCCCGCGTCCGGCGTAGCCACGGCGGATGCGGCAATGACGGCGAGCCGCATGGCCAACGTCACGTTCACAGTCACGGTGCCGGCGGAAACGCCGGCGGGCTCCATTCCGCGGCTGTTCGGAGACACCTATCGTCTCGGCATGTTCCGGCTTCCCGAAACCACCAGCGTGGATACCAAGCAGTTTGTCGATCTCAGCCCAATCGGTGCACGTACCTGGTCGGCCACTGTCAGCCTCGGTACCGGCACCTGCGTCAACTACGCCTACACGCTGGGCTCGACGAGCCTCAACACGGAGCGCGACGGCAATGGAACCCCGGTACGTCGCTCGATGTGCGTGACCGGCGATATGAATGTCGACGATGCCGTGACCGCCTGGAAGACACCCACGCAGGTCCAGGTCACGCTAAGAGTGTCTTCGCCCACGGCGGAGAAGGTCTATCTAGTGACCGACGCCGGCGGGGACCTGAACGGCCGCCTGCCGATGTGGCCATCGGGGGTGAATCAGGCCTCCTTCGTCATCTACGCGGAACCGAGCACGACGGTCCGATACCGATATGAAAGGGAAGGCGGCCCTGAATTGATCACACCCGACCAGAATCCGGCGTTGTTGCGCAGCATCGTCAGCGGTGCCGGCGGCGCGCAGGCGAACGACACCATCGCGGCGTGGCGGCACCAGATGCGCGAGACGGCACTGACCACGGTGCAGACATCGATCACCGGCCCCGTCGTTCCGCGCGCCAACGGCGTCTTCCAGACCGGTGTCGAATTCATCGACCTCTGGCGGCCGTCGTGGCGCGCGCTGGTCCGCCCTTCGGTCGCGCGCCTCAAGAGCAAGAACGTCCAGTGGGTCCAGATCGCCGCGATCTGGGGCATGATGAGCCCCGACCCGCCGTTCATCGAGTTGGGATGGAACGGCTTCCCGATGGAGGACCTCGTCGATCACATCCGCCAGGTCAAGTCGCAGGGGCTGCATGTCGCCCTGAAGGCCTTTCCGGGCGAGGTCGATTCCGCCGCGGCCGCCGCGTTGGAACAGGCCCATGACCTCGTTTGGTACGACCAGTACTTCGATGAGGTCAAGGCCGTATTCATGTATCACGCAGTGATCGCGCAGCAGGAAGGAGTCGAGCTGCTGATTCTGGAGAACCGCCTCTGGTACGAAAACGCAGGCCGGACGGTCAGCAGCCCGGCGACACGGGCATACATCAACGGCAAGTGGAAGGACGTCGTCGCCGCGATCAGGACGGTGGCACCCGCGGTGAAGCTGGCGTCGGAAGGTGTGTTCGAAGGCCCCGAGTTCGACTGGTACGGTGACCTCGACTACCTCGGCGACAAGTGGTGGTGGCCACTGACCGGGACCGACAACGCTACGGCCGCCGAAATGTACAGCGCCGCGCTCGACACGCTTCAATCCCGGTACCTGCCCCTGGTCACCCGCTACCAGAAGCCTTTCATATTCACCGAGGTCGCCTACCCTTCGGCCAACACTTCGGCGAAGGGTACAGATGGCTACAGCGTGTCTTCGCCGGAGATCAACCCGGACCTACCGGCCGTGGCTGTACCCCCAAGCGACTACGACGAGCAGGCGCGGGCCTACCAGGCGGTGCTCCTAGCGTTCGCCGCGACCCCTTGGATTCAGGGTGCCTACTCCTTTAGCTACTGGTACTACGACTTCGACGCCAAGGACTACAGCATCCGCTCAAAGACCGCCGAGGAAATCTCGAGCCAGATTTACCAACAGCTAAACGGGATGTGACCTCGCACCCGAGCATCTGCGAGCCTTAGCAGACGCCGAACCGCAGCCTCTGGGGGGCGATGCGCTGCGCGACTTGACAACAGTGCCCGATCGCGCGACAAGCAGTCCTATGCGGGTACCGCTCATCCGCACCAATGACCGCAATCGGGACATTGTGTCGACAGACGGTTCGTGGCCGTGCCCGATCGTCCACGGTCCCTGTTGGTACGGCAGGCCGACGTGCTCCGCGAGATACTTGACCGGCAGGTTGACGGGCATGCCGGTTGCCAGCGCGATGTCGATCAGCTTCGGATCGACGCCCTTGGCGTGCAGGTCGATCCCGATCGGCCGCCCGGCGCGCTTGACGCCGTCGAACACCGTCGCCCAGAAATCATGGGAACCTTCGGGTATCCCGCTCTCGATGTGCACGCGCAACGTCACCCCGGAGATCTCCGGCTGCTTGAGATGCGTCTGGTATTGCCGATCAAAGTGCTCGGCGGTGATCGTCGTCATGCTGGTTTGTCGTCACGAAATATCGCAAAATCAAACCCCTCAGCAACGAGAGAATCAGAGTGCAGGATAATTCGTGGCACAGCAGTAGGCGAATCCTCCGCGTAGCGGCTTCGTCCAACACGCACATCAAGCCGGGCGAGCTGGAGGCCGTGATGGCCGAGAGCAGGCGGCTCGCCACGTCGCGTCGGATTCATCCGCTGGCGGCGGGTCAGGTGATGCGGGTTGGGTGAGGGCGGCCCTTGCCAGGCCATGTCGCCGCAATCCGCACCGACAAGCCTCGGCGGGATCCAGGTTCCACTACTCGATCAGGTGCAAGTGCCGCGCGCCGCCGCGTACCGCATTCGTCACCAGGCGGCGGTCGAAACTCGCCAATTGGCCGCCGTGGGCGCTGGCCAGTGCTAGCAGATAGCTGTCCGTGACCTGGCCCGAGCTCAGCAGGCGCGCGGCGTCGACCCGCTCAGCGTCCAGCAGGCTGATGTTGTCAGGCCAGAATACATGGCCAGGCAGGCCGCGCCATGCGGCCATCAACGGCACTACCGCTGCCGGCGTCCCCGGTGAATTGGGGTAGCGGGCGTGTCCCACAATGCGCAGCACGCCATTCTCGGTTAGTGGACAGGTCGCCCAAGCCTTGTGTCCTTGCAGCGCAAACCACTCGTGAGCCGGGTCGTGCTGAACATGGGTTGGATCCACCAGCGCGATCAAGACGTTGACGTCGAGCAGGAACGTCGTCACGGCACTTCGTCGCGCAGTTGATTCACGAGTTCAGGAGTCACCGGCTCAGCGCCGGCTCGAACCGGCAGCAAGGGCAAGCCGTTTCGAACATCGCGTTGCTTCACCGTAGGCAGCAGCGCCTTCCGCGTGAGCGCTGAGATCACCTCACCCACGCTCTTGTGCTGCCGGACTGCCAGGCCCTTCGCCGCGGCCAGCACATCGTCGTCGATCGTCAGCGTGGTCCGCATAGTGAACCTCCCCGTTTGTTGGCATCATGCATCAAGCATCATACATCAAATCGCAAGCGAGAACTTGGCAGTTGTGGCGCGCGCCTTTCACGCGCGCAGCGACCGTGCTCGGCACCCCCGGGTGACGAAAACGGTCGTCCGCTGGCCGCCTCGCGCCGCGGCAGCGCTCCCGCGGACCTGCAAGGCGCGGCGCTGCGTCTCCACCCGCGCGCCGTGGAGCAATGTTTGCGCGCGAACAGTCCGGGCGCAGGCGCTACGGCTCGGCGCGATCGCCTTCATCCACCGCTTCGGTTCCACGCTCAATCCGCATTTGCACTCTCATTGCGTAGTCATCGACGGCGTGTTCGACGCCACCGCCACCGGCGGGGTCGTTTTCCATGCCGCCACCGGGCTCGAGGCCAACGCCATCGCCGAGGTGCGGGCGCAGGTGCGCCGGAGCTTGCTGCGCGTGTTCGCGCGCCGTGGCCCGCTGCCGGGCGGTGACGCGCGGGCGATGGGGCAATGGCAACACGGCGGCGGCTTCTCCGTCGGCCGCTCGGTGCGCCTCGAGGCCGCTGACCGCGCCGGGCGTGAGCGGCTGCTCCGCTACTGCGCCCGGTTGTGGTGAAGTGTGCGGCCAATCCTAGCCCCGGCTTTCGAGCGGCTCGGTGTCATGACCGTCCGCTGGCTACGGTAAGCAAGGAGGCCCGCGTTAGGGACTTGGCAAGATCGGTGCGGGTCCAGCGAGTGCCTGAAGCTGTTCGTCATCGAGCTCGCCTTCGACTTGCAAGGCGTAGGCGACTCGGTCTACTGCGGCCCACACATCAATGTTCGATAGGAGGGCATACGTGTCTTCCAGGACACGCAGTGAGAGTCGTGCTTGTCCAGGGTATGTCTTACGCCAGCACGCTGAAAAATCATTTACTTCTCTGCCTGCGCAGCGGATTACTTCGGATTGGCGAACATCTGCCCGCCATCGACGTTCAGCACGGTGCCGGTGAGGTAGCCGGCCCGCGGCGAGCAGCAGAACACCGCCAGATCGGCGATCTCTTCGGGTTCGGTCAATCGGCCGAAGGGCAGACTGGCGGCCAACTCCGGCCAGCGGTCGGCGTCACCCAGCTTCTGCTGCGCCTGCTGCTGCAGCAGGCCCAGCATGCGGTCGCTGCGCGTCGGCGAAGGGTTGATGCCGAAGACGCGCACCCCATCGCGCTGGCTGGCGGCGCCCACGGCTTGGGTGAACGCGATCAGCGCCGCGTTGGCGGTCGAGCCGCAGATGTACTCCCAGCGCGGCGCGACGCCCGCCATCCCGATGATGTTGGCGATCACGCCGGACCCGCGCGCGGCCATGCGCGGCAGGACCCGCCGGGTGAGGTTGATGTAGCCGTAGAGCTTCAGTTCCCACGACTCGCGCCAGCGCGCATCGTCGATCTGCTCCAGGCTTCCGCCGGGGATGGCGCCGGCGTTGTTGATCAGCACGTCGATTTCGCCGGCGAACGCGAGGAGGCGATCGGTCGCGTCGGCCGCCGCCACATCGATCGCCAGGGTTGCCACCGGCGCGCCGGCTTCGCGCTCGAGCTGCCCTGCGGCCGCGGCCAGCCGCTCGGCGTTGCGCGCCGCCAGAAAAAGCCCGGCACCTTCGCGCGCGAAAGAACGCGCAATGGCGAAACCGATGCCTTTCGAGGCCCCGGTCACCAATACGCGCTTGCCTCTCAATTCCAGGTCCATCGCCTCTCCCTTTCGTTCCTATGGCGGTGCCGGCACCTGGCTCGCGTACCAGTCGGTGATCTGCCCGCCCCGCATGAAACATACCCCGGGCGTGTCGAGCAGCAGGTCGAGCATGGTTTCGAGGCTCCCGAAACGGTGCGGCACCCCGATCAGATGCGGATGCAGGCCCAGGGCCAGCACGCGGGGCCGCGTTGCGGACTCGCGCTCGAACAGCGCCAGCGTGTTGCGCAACCGCTTGAGCATTTCGTCGGACGAATGCCGTTCGATCGCGTAGATGATCGAATCATTGAGCTCCAGGTTGTAGGGCAGTGCGAGCAGATGCCCGCTCCTGGTGCTCATCCAGTTCGGCACGTCGTCGACGCACCAGTCACAGACGTATTCGATGCCGGCCGCGGCCAGCAGGTCCGGGGTGTCGAAGCTTTCGCGCAATCCGGGGCTCAGCCAGCCGCGCGGCCGCCGGCCCGTGAACGTCTCGATCTTGTCCAGGGTCGCGGCGATCACGTCGGGCTCCGCACCGGCGTGGTTCAGCGCCTTTTGATGCACGCCGTGGCCGATGAACTCCCAATCCGCCTCGAGCATCGCCGCGGCGGCCCGCGGGTACGCATCGACGACGCCCGCGTTGAAGCTCGTCGACGCCGGCAGGCCGCGCTCGGTGATCGCGCGCAGGATGCGCGGCAGGCCGCAGCGCATGCCGTAATCGACCCAGCTGAAGTTGGGCACGTCCGGGATCGTTTCCTTGCCGTGCGGAGGGGTGATGATCGTGCGCGGCATGGCCGCGTCGAACTGCCAGTGCTCGACGTTGACGACCAGGTGGACGATGATGCGCCCCGCGGCGGGCGGCTGCAGCACGGGGCCGTCGTCGGAAAAGCGATAGGGAATGCGCGGATTGGCCACGGTTGCGATGACGGGTACGGGAATCAGTTGCGGATCAAGCGCAGGATTTCGCGCTTCATCGCGTTGAACGCGTCGGACGTGGTGACCTCGATCGCGCGCGGCCGCGGAATCGGCACCGGAACTTCGCTCTGGATTTTTCCGGGCCGCGCGGTCATCACATAGACCTTGTCGGCGAGGAACAGCGCCTCATCGATATCGTGAGTGACGAACACGATGGTCGGCTTGAGCTGCTGCCAGACGTGCAACAGCAATTCCTGCATCGTCATCCGCGTCTGGGCGTCGAGCGCGCCGAACGGTTCGTCCATCAGCAGCACCCGCGAGCCCAGGGTCAGGACGCGCGCGATGCCGACGCGCTGGCGCATGCCGCCGGACAGCTGCACCGGCAGATGCCGCTTGAAGTCCGCCAGGCCGACGATGCGCAGCATTTCCTCGGCCCGCGGTTCGTAGTCGGCCGCGCGCAGGCCCTGGACCTTGGGTCCGAAGACGACGTTTTCCCAGACGTCCAGCCATGGCAGCAGGGCCGCCTCCTGAAACACCACGCCGCGCGCCGGGCCGGGTTTGGTGACCGGCGCGCCGTCGACCAGCAGCCGGCCCGCGCTCGGCTGCTCGAAGCCCGCGATCAGGTTCAGCAGCGTCGATTTGCCGCAGCCCGAGGGTCCGAGCAAGGCGACGAATTCGCCCGACTCGATGTGCAGGTCGATGGCCTGCACCGCGGGCACCGCCTGCGCAGCGGTCTTGCCGGGGTAAGTCTTGTGGAGGCCCTCGATGCGTATTTCCGACATGGGGTTTCAGTGGCTCTGCAGCTGGCGCCAGACCAGCGTCCGGCGCTCGACCCAGACGATCAGGCGATCGCTGAGATAGCCCATGATCCCGATCGATGCCATGTCGGCGATGACGATGTCCATTCGGCCCACGTAGTAGGCGTCCCACAGCACATAGCCAAGGCCGGATTTGACCGCGACCATCTCGGACACGATCACGGCGGTCCAGGCGATGCCGAGGCCGATGCGCAGTCCGGTGAAGATCGACGGCATCGCGGAGGGCAGCACCACGCGGCGCAATATCTGGGCGCGCGTCGCCCCCATCATCAGCGCCGCCCGCATGAGATTGCGGTCGACGTCGCGGGCGCCTTGCGTGGTGTTGACGACGATCGCATAGAATCCGCCCAGAAATATGAGGGAGATCGATCCCATGTCCCGAATGCCGAACAGCGCAATCGAGAAGGGCAGCCATGCGGTGATCGGGATCGGCCGCAGACCCTGAATCATCGGGTCGAACAAATGCGCCATCAGGCGACTCCAGCCGATCAACAGGCCAAGCGGCACCCCGACCAGCGCCGCCAGAACAAAGCCCTGCAGCACGCGGTAAGCCGAATACTCGACGTTGGCCAGCCAGGTTCCAAGGTAGGGATTGAGCCCGAGGCCGGGCGTGGCGAACAGCCATTGCTCCCACGCCCCAAGCACCGCGAGCGGAGTGGGCAGCACGCCGGCAAGGCGCGGCGTGCTGCCCAACCCCTGCCATGACAGGAGCGCCAGCACCGGTATCAGCAGCCCCAGCAACAGGCGGCGAAGGTTGGCGCTGACGGGCGAAACGGCTTTCATCGCAGGCCTTCGACCGGCGCAGCCCGCCTATTTCCTGATCTCGCGCGCGAGCGTGTCGTCGTAGAGGCTTGCCACTTCGTTGGTGACATCCTTCTGGATGATGCCCTGCTTGAATGCGGCTTCCGCCTGGCGCTTGATCTGCTCGGTATTGATGACGCCACCGAGTTTGATGATCTTGGCCGACTCCTTGGTGACCTCGGGCGGCAGGCCGGTGTATCTGGAGTAGGCATCGGCGAACAGCGCCGGATTCTTCGCCATGTCGTCCTCGGCTTTGAGGTAGGCCCAGAGAAAGCGTTTCACCGCCTCGCGCTTGGTCGTCAGGACCTCACGGGTGGTGGCCAGCATGCCCAGTTCGGCGCCCACCGCGCGCGACTGGCTGTATTCGAGCTTCCTGGCGAAGTACCCGGCGTCTTCGGCCACCACCTGGGATTCGAACGGCTCCCACAGGACGAAGGCATCCACGTCGCCACGCTTGAGCGATTGCACGAAGGCCGTGCCGCCCCCCTGGATATTGACGGCCGTGAAGCTGCTGTAGGGCACGCCATTCTCGACCAGCGTCATCGCCCACTGGAACCACACGGCCGAGCCCGGCGCGACGCCGATTTTCTTTCCGGCGAGATCTTTCCAGTCGTCGATCTGCACGCCTTTGCGCACCACCAGGTACTTCGGCGAGCCGGCCACCCCGGTGAGGCCGATCAGGTTGCGGCTGCCCTGGGAGGCGGCGATGGCGAGGTCGCCCGGGCCGATCGCCGAGATGTCGACCGAGCCGGACAGCAGCGCCGTGCGCGCATCGGCGTAGCGGACGAATTCGGCGCGCTTGACCTCGATGTTCATCTTCTTCAGCGCCTCCTCGATGCCCACCATCGGCGCCAGGTGGCCGACCTTGACGTAGCCGATCGTCAGCGTTTCCTTCTGCGGCAGCGGCGCCGGCTCCGGCGTGAGTGCCTGCGCCAGACCGCTCGCCGCAGCGAGCAGCAATACCAGCCATCGTTTCGGATTCATCATGTTGCAGCCTCCTGAGATTGAACCACGCTCCAAGTCGAGCACAAGTCCCATGACGTTATATCACTCCGCCGGCGTGGCGTTGCCCGATTTGCGAACCGCCGCGGGCGGCGAGAAAGCCGTCGTCGTCAAACTGTTGTCGCGCCGCCTCCCGGGCAAAGCGCAGCAGCGCACGCTCGTGGAAAGGCCGCGCCAGCGCCTGAACGCAGATGGGCAGGCCGCGCGCGTCGGTCGCGACGGGGCACACCAGCGCCGGGAATCCCAGGTAATTGACGAAGCCCATGAAGCGGTGCAGGCGGAGCAGCTTGCCGGACTGGAATGCGGGGCTGCGGGTATCGACCAGATCCCACTCCGGCACGGCATCGGGCAGGGCCGGCAGCAGCAGCACGTCGCAGTCGCCGAAGTAGCGAGCGGCAAAGGCGCGCGCCCGATGCGGCCGGCTGGCCAGCGCGGCGGCGTACCAGTCGCCCGGAACGGCCAGACCGGGCAATGCCACGGCGGCGGCGAGGGCGGGTAACTGCCGGCGTTGCAGCCGGCGACCATGCGTCCGCGCCGCTTCGACGTGCAGCAGGGTGTGGGCCAGTCGCGTCAGCTCGCCGTGTTCGGCAATCCCTTCGGCGATGGCGCCGCCGGCCACCGTGCGCACTCCCGCCGACTCGGCGAAATCGACCAGCGCGTAGGCCACCTCGTCGGCAAGCTCCTTCAGGTGCAGGCGCGCACCGATGCGCAATTTCTCCGCGACGTCGGCGCGGCCATCGCTTTCAGCCGGCGGCGCCAGCGTGTGCCACAGGGCGGCGAGGTCATCCACGGTCCGTGCCATCAGCCCGACCGTATCCAGCGACGGCGCCAGGGGCATCACGCCGGCCAGGCTCAGCAGCCCGGCCGTCGGCTTCAGGCCAAGCACGCCGCAGGTGGCAGCAGGAATGCGTACGGATCCTGAAGTGTCGGTGCCGAGCGAGCCATAGCAGAGTCCGGCCGCGACGGCGACCGCCGAGCCGCCCGAAGATCCGCCAACGGCAGCCGTCGCCGCCAGGGGATTGACCAGGCGTTCGCTGAAACAGGGGTTTTCGGCCGTTGCCCCGCACGCATGGGGCGCCATCATCAGCGTCGCCAACTGCGCCGCTCCGGCTTGGGTCAGGTGATCGATCACCGTCGCTGCCCTGCTGGAGGCATCGGCATGGCCGCGGTCCACACCACATCCCGGAACGCGTCCCTGCAGCAGGAAGATGTCCTTGTGCGCGAGCGCCACGCCGGCCAGCGGCCCGGCCGCCATGCCGTCTCCCGCAACGGGCAACGGCTCCGCCACGCAGTGAGTGGCGGCGGCGAGCCGTGGCAGTCGTGCGGCCTGCGCGGCCAGGGCTTCGCCAGCCCCGACGCGGCGGTCGCGGATGGCTGCCTGCAGGCGGACCAGGGTTGGCGGCAAGTCAGCCACGGCCCAGCTCCCGCAATACGGCCGCGAAGTCGTCGACGTCAGGCTGACCCGCGGCGCCCGGCGCGAGGCGCAGGAGCGTCTTGCCGCAGGCCATGCGCTCTCGCTCGGTGGCCGCAACCCCTGCGCTCGCGAGAGCCGACTCGACCAGGCGAATCGCGCCGGCCAGATCAAGCTCGACCGGCGCCGTTTCATTCGCGCTGGGCGCCGTCGAGACCGCTGCGGTGGGCTGGTTTGAAGGCATGAAAATGTGGCTATTCTGCAGAGTTTGTGGGTGACCGGTGTGCTTCGTTGAGAAATGCCTATCCTTCGACCGCCTCGGGTCCTTGATAGACCGCCGGCACGGCATAGCGCGCCGGCAGCGCGACAAGTTGTGCATGCCGGGCCCTCAAGACCGGATCGTTCTCGACGCGGAGCGCGCCGGGATGCAGTTGCGCGAAGGTCGCAAAGGCCGCGTCAATTTCCTGTTCGGTGTTCGCTCTCAACACCCGCAGGCGCTGCCCATACGAACTCGCCTGCTGCTGCGCCGTTCTGACGTTCGGCTCGGCAGCCGAGCTGTGTGGATTCACGAGCAAGGCGATTTCGGTGGCGGTGGGTACCAACTCGTGCAACAGTTGCAGCCGCTTCGTCATCGGATCGGTGCTGAAAAAGCTGGCGCCCGTGGCGTCAGGGCCTGCTCGTAAATACAATCGGAATTGTCGAGGTTGTCGCCTTGGCTGCCAGCCCCGAACGGGAGCCGCCGCTCGACGGCGGACCCTCGGCCCAACGCAATTCGATCGCGACGTTCTTGTCCTCGACGTAGCCGGTTTCGCTCAGGCCCGCCCAGAACGCGGCAACGAAAGGGGACCACCGTGCGGGTGACGCGCTGCCGATAAACCCGATCACCGGCATGGCCGGTTTCTGCGCGCCAGCGACGAGCGGCCACATCATCGCAATGCCATGGAACAGGGCGATGAACTTGCGCCATCTCACTGAATGACCTCGTCCGCACGCAGCAGCAGCGATTGCGGGATCGTAAGCCCGAGCGCCTTGGCAGTCTCGAGATTGATCACCAGCTCGAACCTGGTGGGCTGCTCGATCGGCAGATCCGCCGGCTTGGCGCCCTTCAGGATCCTGTCGACGTAGACCGCCGCGCGCCGCCAGATGTCGTTGATGTCCACGCCGTAGGAGATCAGCCCGCCGGCCTCGACATACGGCCGCAGCTCGTACATGGCGGGAAGCCGGTTCCTGGCGGCCAGCTCCGCGACGCGGCGACGCTGCGGGAAAAGGACCCCGCCCGCGTCAACGAGGAGAGCGCCCGCGCGTGCGTCGGTCGCCGCTTTGAAGGCTGCCTCGATTTGGCCAACGTCCCGGACCTCGAACGACAGCAGCTTCCACCCCCGGCCCCGGGCCGCGGCTTCGGCCGCCGGCCAAAATGTGAAGTTGCCCCGATCCCAGAGGACCGCCACGGGCGACGCACCCGGAACGAGTTCCTTGAGCAATTCGAGCCGCTTCCCCATGGTCTCCACTGACTGCAGGCTCAGCCCGGTGATGTTCCCGCCCGGGCGGCTGAGAGGCTGAGGCTTTGGACGTACCCCGAGCCCACGGCGCCGCTGGATGCCGCCATGACGATGGGGATCGTCGACGTCGCCTGCTTGAGCGCGGACAGCGCTGGCCCTGGGGCAACGATCACGTCCACCCGCAGACCGGCACGACGACCCGCACGGAACGCGCCGGATACTGCTGCGCCGATACCGCTACTGGCAACGCACAAAGGCCAAGCGCCCGCAATGAAGCCGGCAACATGCGATTCATGATGTCTCCTCCGCCCTCGACAGCGGGCGTGTCCCTGACGATAGCATGCAGCGCAGGCTACGACCTGATCCCGCCCGGCAGTGCCACCAGCGCCCGCCGCGGCGGTCGGCACCCAATCTGCAATCGGGCGCGCCGCGTGCAGTCCCTTCTGCACCAAATCAACGCCGACGCCGCGGTCCCTTCGCAAGACGACTGCTGGCATGGGAGTTCCGCGAGGCGTCCGCCGGGATTGCGCCAACTCACCTCAGCCGCGCGGCCTGATCCCGGTGGCCGATGGCGCCCGGCAGCCAGTGCGGCCCACGCTGACCCCCAACGCCGCAACGCGCGGCAGAGGGGGCGGGGATGGGGGTTGAGTGCCGTGCCGGGGAGAGCGCAGCGGCACGGTATCGGCCGCGCCGCCCGCAGCACAACGTGCTCTATCGCACCGTCCAGCAACACCTCGAGACCTGGCTCGCCCAATGTCGCGAGGGCCACGACGACGAGTGGTCGGTGCCGGAACATGTGGAGCGTGAGTTCCGCCGCTACCTCGACTGTGGAATCCTCGCCCACGGCTTTGCCCGCGCCTATTGCGACGCGTGCGGCCACGACTTCCTGATCGCGCTTTCGTGCAAGGGCCGCGGCGTCTGCCCTTCGTGCAACGCCCGGCGCATGGTGGCGACCGCGGCCCATCTGACCGATCACGTCTTGCGGGCGTGGCAGCGGCGACGAGGCGGGCGACGGAGGGTTGGCGATCTTGCCGATGCCGGGCAGCGGCAGGTTGTCCACGTGCATGACCGCCGCGGCGGTGAGCTACGAAGTCTTTGAATATGGTGGCAGAAGTGATACCATTTTACAGTGAGGATTGTGGTTGATACCAATGTGCTGCTGGGTGCCTGTCTGGGCACAGGGGCGGCAAATGCTGTAATTGCCGCCTGCCTGAAGGGGCGATGTGTGCCCCTGATGGGGAATGCGCTGTTCAGCGAATGCGAGGATATTTTCGGCCGCGACGACTTGTTTGCAAACTGCAGGCTGAGCAGAGGCGAGCGGGACGAATTGCTCGACGTGTTTTTTGCCTGCTGCGAATGGACGCGTGTTTATTACTTGTGGCGACCCAATCTGCCCGATGAGGCAGACAACCATCTGGTAGAACTTGCGGTGGCCGGTGGGGCGGATTTCATCGTGACGCGAAATCTGCGTCATCTGCGAGACATGGAGTTGCGTTTTCCTCAGTTGCGTATCGCGTCTCCCGTAACCTTCTTGAAGGCGATATGACATGACAGCACTTACTGTTCGCCTGCCCGACGAAAAGCACCGGCGACTCAAGGCGCTGGCCAAGAGCCGCGGCACACCGCTCAATCGTCTGATCGACGAGATGACCACGGTGATGCTGGCCGACTTCGATGCGGAAACACGCTTTCGACTGCGTGCCAAGCGCGGATCCGGGAAGACTGAGCGCGGATTGGCTTTACTGAAAAAGGCAGCGGGCTGAGACGGAGCCATTTCAATGACGCGCGCCTGATGGTGGTGGGGTCGGTGGGAGGGTCATGCGTCGATATTCGGCGGCAACGGGCTGCCCCCGGGAGCGGCGCCCGCGGCGCGCCGGGCTGCGACCCGCGTGGCCACGCCTGCGTCAGGGCGTGAACACCCCCGGAAACACCCACAGCAGCAGCGCCGTCATCGTCACGTAGCGCAGGAACTTGCCGATCGCCATGTAGGCGACGCACGGCCAGAACGGCAGGCGCAGCCAGCCCGCCACCGCGCACAGGGGGTCGCCGACGATCGGCAGCCACGACAGCAGGCACGCCGGCGCACCGAAGCGCTCGAGCCAGCGCAGCGCGCGCGGATGCGCGGCCGCCGGATTCTTCGACGCGCGCTCGTAGACCCGTTCGGCGCCGTAGCCCATCCACCACGTGATCGCCCCGCCCGCCGTGTTGCCGGCGGTGGCGACCAGCATCGTGGGCCAGAAGAGGTCCGGGTTCAGCTTGACGAGCCCGAAGACCACGGGTTCCGAACCCATCGGCAGCAGCGTGGCCGACACGAGCGCGACGACGAAGACCGTGGACAGCCCGTACGTGGGCAACGCCAGCGCGGCGAGCATGGGCGCGATCCAGTGGTCCATCGCCGGTATGATAAGAGAGGCGATGAACGCGTGCGCGGAGGGAAGCGTGCTCAAACAGCTGCTGGGTCTGCGGACCCTTGATCCCGCCAGCATTGCGCCGGCGGTCGAGTCCGGCGCGCCGCCCGGCCGGCACTTGCGCATGACCTACCTGGGGACGGCCGGTTTCGTGCTCGCGAACGAACAGCGCACGCTGGTGCTGGATCCCTATCTCAGCCGCCCCGGCCTGTTGCGCACGCTGTCCGGCCGCCTGCACGACAGCCCCGAGCTGCTGCGCCGCCATGTGCCGGTAGCCGACGACGTGCTGATCGGCCACGCGCACTTCGATCACATCCTCGACGCCGCCGCGCTGGCCACCGCGCCTGCCCGACCTGAAGCACGGGCAGGTGCTCAACTGGCTGGTCGATACCGGGAATCTGCGCGTGATGCACATCGATTCGGCAGACTTCATCGCCACGGAAATGCAGGGCCTGCGCGCCGACGTGGTCTGCCTCTGCGCGATCGGGCGCAAGTACCGGCCCCGCTACGTGCAGGAGGTGGTGTCGCTGCTGCGGCCGCGCTGGATCGTGCCCTGCCACTGGGACACGATGATCACGCCGTTCGAGTCGGAGCCCGACCTGATTCCCGGCGTCGATCTCCCGGGCATGGTGCGCGAGATCGAGGCCGAGGGCGTTCGCGCGGTGGTGATGCCGATGCGCGGCACCCGGTACTTCGGCGCCTGAGCCGCGCTCGCAGGCCGCCGCCGACGCATCACCGGCACCGCGTGTCAGCGCAGCGTTCCCGGCAGCCAGTTCGTCAGCGGCGGGAACACGATGATGAGCAGCAGCACGACCAGCGCCCATGCCAGAAAGGGCAGCGTCTGACGGATAGGCAATTCAACCCCGGCAAGCGCGAATGGTTCAGGCGATCACGGGTTGACGCGACCAGGCCAACGGGGAGATGCGGTGGTCGGGGGTTGCCGAGGGGTCGTTGTTGCCCGGCGTGCGGGTGACCGGCGGGCATCGGCATGCCGGGCGCGGAGCAAGGCGGGTGGCGGCACGAGCCCGCCCGGCGTCGCGCCTGTGGGCGAGCGTCGACGGAGCTGGTTGCCAGGAGACGCGCTGGTCGATGGATTGGTTCGGCAGCGGGTTGCGGATTGGGTGCGGGCGGCGAGGTACGTCCGAAACCGCCGAATGTCTCAGGCTGCTGACGGCGCGTTCGACGGGCAG